>Ga0247780_1001504_pt1 | contig 12932 bp, 9 predicted proteins | sample UWRJL079202R5_FD_179927 | JGI IMG/M metagenome (GOLD analysis project Ga0247780, IMG submission 179927) | Plant litter microbial communities from Arlington Agricultural Research Station in Wisconsin, United States - UWRJ-L079-202R-5 | ecosystem: Environmental > Terrestrial > Plant litter >... | reverse complement strand
CCTCCTCCTGGGACCTTGGCAATGTCCGAGCTATCCTGGCCCTGATCATCAACTTCGTCTGTGTCGTCGGCATCTGGGTCGTAGCATACTCGACCTGGAAGGCTGGGGCCATGAAGCTCACCCGCCCCGGCAAGTCGTCCACCAAGCTTCTTTCCCTCTACTCCCCTACTGGCCTGGGTGATGTCCTTGATATTATCCCCTTGCTTCGCCCCCATATGGGCATCGGTCTCCTTGCACAACTCCTCATTCCAGGGGCTATCATCGCCGTCCTGTCGGCTGTTGCAATCGTCTCAGCCCCTATCGCACGGTATTCGACACAACTTGGAGTGCAGATACAGCAAACGCCGGTGTCCGGGACTCTCTCCACCAACCTCCACAGCGGTATCGGGGACGCCATGGTGAAATGGAACAGCACCGTTGAGCGCTTCAAATCAGCCGGTCTGCCGCTGGACCAGCTAGTCGATTTCCTCCCAGATAACACCATCGACTGGAAGTACTCTGAGTCCGAGTGGAACAACTCTTGGTCTGCTTCCTGCCAGTGGACGGAACGGACCGCCATCGAGCTGTATTTGACAGGAAACACCAGCAACACAGGTCATCTTTTTGACGAGGTTCAAGGACTCCGCCCTATCTTCCCTGGCGAGATTCTTCGAGACGGATACACGGAGCGGTATACCAGAGCCGGTCCTCACCGTGACAATATGCTCGTGGACTCTTTGCTTTTTGTCTGCATCCAGACCGATCCCGACAAAGCCTTCAACGAAACGACGGAGGAGTACTCAAACTATCTCCCGTTTCACTTCACCATCGCCGCCGTTCATATGCATAACGCCCCTGCGAACTTCAGCAACCGAGAGGGCGGTGCTGGTTGGGGAACAGGTCCTATCGAAAAGTCGTCGTATACAATGGCGAGTTGCAATATTGAGAGAGTGGCTTCACGCACTCCCGACAAGCTTGTGGGTCTCTGCGTTTCTCCTCGCCCCCTGCCACCCGCTTAACACGCATTGCCGCCAACACGAGAAAGTCTGTTTGGGAGACACTGACAGGCGTTAGGACGAGTACGCCGAAGTACACGTGGCCCACCCCTGGACATGGGATTACTTCACGACCATCAACGCTTTCTCGTCGTTTTATCAGGCGACCCTGACAGAGCAATCGTTCCGCAAGGAGCCAATATACCATCCATCAGGACAAGACTTGTTTCGGTTCTACCAGGCTTATTTGGCGATAAAGGACATCCAGGAGTATGAAAGCGCCGAGAGGACCATCAGTGTAGCCGTGCCGACAGTTGAGCTGTCCGTTCCGGTGCTGGTAGTGTTTCTCATATACCTGGTACTGATCGGACTTGCGGCTTTCTGGTTCGTGGTGCTCAAGAGGGTGCCACAAGGAGCCTCCGTGCCGAGAACAAAGGTAGAGTGGATGGCACAGGGAATGAAAGAATCCTTAGGAAGAGAGGTTGACGCGAGGTATCTTGGCGCGGGCTGGGATGAGATCCAAAAAGTGCTTAGAGAGGCAAAGATTGTGACCGTTGTGGATCCGTCGCAGAGGCTTTACTATACAATTCAACCGGGGCCTCAGATTGAACAGGAGGGGAGTGGAGACAGCTCGCTGAAAGCTTGAAAGAAGTGGCGGTTTACCGAAGAAAATTCTTGCCCATCTTGCAGTAATGAACCCGATGCATCAGCCGAGCCTCACGCCGATCGTCTCGGAGGATACCTCAGTTTCCAGATCAGCAAACGTTGCTCCTCGACGAGTACGGTAGTAGTGACCCGGTCCTAGAATTACTGCGTACCCTCGTCTGTATGCCACACTATCCTTCCATTCTACCCACAAAGCAGCGAGCTTGTAGTTGGGCTTCTCCCGCCCGTCGTCCGACGACGATGGTGACGATGATTCATCGTCCCCTTCAAAATTGTCAACGTGCTGCTTAGGTTTGTGCCACTTCGCTATCACGAGGAGTTGGCAAGCAGTCCCTTTTGCCAAATCGGCCAGAGCGTCGGAATCCGGAAATAAGAATCCGAAAACATCATTCGGAAAGGCGCCAGAACCTAGATGTACCGCGGGAATCCTACCATCGGCCAGACCCATAATGGTTAAGGTGAACGACCTTGCACAAAAGTCGAGATACGGGAGCCAGCGTTGTTTGCTTTCTGCCGTAAAGTCGGGATCAGGTGAAGCCACGGGGACAGGGTGCAAGAATGTATGTCGCGGCCAGTGGTCATGTGTAAAGTACACAGTCGACGTTCTTTCCCAGTTACTATCGATCTTCCCCCCTGAATTCAAAGGACTCACTCCGAACTTGTCCAGATGCTTGATGTTTGCTTCAGTCTGGTCGAACCAAAATGGTTGTTTGTACCGGCGTTCTAGCTTCGGGTGCTCAAAGTATTCGCCGATTTTCATACTCCATCCTTCGCCAATATCAGTCGGGCTCCTGTCATCGGCATCACCGCGGTGGGGCGACTCGGATCCTGCACACGTTATCCCAGCGGAAGCGTGTGGCCTGGGTCTTCGACTGGCAGGCAGCTGATGTTTCAGATAAGCAGGAGGATGAACAAATTGCTGATGGGAGTTGTTGATAAACTCGGACGTGTCACTACCCTTTCTTGTCCGCGAGAGTTGCACTAATGGTTCCCACTGGAGTTCGAATTCGCTTGCAGCCCGACCCAACGTAACGCTGCAGCACAGGGGGTCCCAAACGCTTGCTGGTCGAATGTTGAAAGGTTTCTCGGTGATCCCGCCCTCCCAACCAAGCCACGACCAGCTTGGATATTCCTCTCTTCGCTTCAGCCTAGTCCCTGGAGCCGGAGCCCAGAAAAGGCAATAGTCGAAGAGCAAAGTGGGTAACCCGAAGAAAAACCCCCCATCAAAAGATCGGCCGTACTCTCGCAATATGGCGCTGAAGGCTCTTTCCGCATCTTCTTGGTACGACAGCTTCCTCTTGGAAAATGCCGCTACCAAGCGCCAAAATGCGTCCAGCTTCGGAATTGGATGCTCTGTCGCCAGTTCAGGGGGTGTCAATGCAAAAGCTGGGAACGTGCCGTCACGACCGGCCCGGTTGTTCCTAAAAATCTCCCCGTCCGCTTCTAAATACTCTCCATGATCGTCAGACGAGCAGACTTCTTGGAAGGACTGGGAAGAGCATTGCCAGTACACAGTGTGGTCATGAAATACTAGCGTTCGAGGCGAAAGTGATCGTTCTTGAAATGTCCAGGCCCTTTTATGCCACGGGGAAGCGACAGATTCGCTGTATCGGACCCGCGAGAACTGCACCAGCGAAGAGAATGCGAGGTTCAAGGCCGGTTTGTAGCTGCGTTCGTGGTATCCTACGCCGGGAAGGCCGCAATTGGCGTGATCTCCATCTGCCGCGATAACGGTGAAATAGGCGTGCTTGTAGATGTCGCTCATGATAGCCAACTGGGGGTGTAATATATCGGGGTCGTCCTGAACAATGCATAGTCGATCAACCCAAAGATGACCGACGCCTAGCATCTGGCACAGTTGGATAGTATCGCTGATCGTTCTCGGGAGGTTATCTCCCCCACGATCCAGGCTCAGCGAACCTGGCTGGAGGAGTGCACGGATATTGGATTTCTGCGCGACGAGGGCGCCATTATCGGAGCCCCAAACGTAGCTCAAGGCAACATACCTTTGGGACTTGCCGGAGGTTCGCACTACACACATATCGACGACATCAACCAGGAACGCCGGCTTCGCAACTGGCCTGTCCTGGAACGGGACCTGCTGTTGGCAGATTCCATGAGATTGATCACAATATTGTATCTATCGTGTTAACCTCGAGGGGTCGATTGACCCACTTGGAAGCTGAAGTCCGAACTCTTGCGGAAGAAAGCCGTCAACGGATAGCCACTCTGTCGGCTTCGGATACCAAGTCGGGTAAGCTGTTTCCACGACATCGTCGCTAGTGAAACTGCTGATCTTGACACCATGAGGGGAATTTGGCCGAGATGATCGTGAAGGGTCTCGAGTTTTGCTCCCGAAAGCCAGGGCTTCATTCCGTCGAGCACGCAGCAACAGCGGAACATGGGGTCGTACGCGCGCGAGGCATACCTTCTCCGGGGGGCCGCACTACAGCCACATGTCAGTCGAGGACTTAAAAACCAGAGGCTGGTTCGTTTGGGGGGCTAGCAGCCGACTCACATCGAGGACGAGGTGGTACCCATATTCATGCGGGACCTCTTTGGTATAGTCAAGACGGATGCTGCATCTTGGGCAGAGTCCAGAGCCTGCCAGGGGCACGCGCCGTCCCGAAATAGCCTGGAGTCGGGGACAAGCTTGCAGTTGCGCCAAATTCCACACGGCTCGACAGGTCGCGCAGGAGAGACGGTTCGGAAACTCGATAGCTCTGCCAAGGTATGCTATCGATCTGTGATCCCTGGAGGCGCTGAGAGAATCGTAATCCAAGCTCCGAGCCACTTGCCTACATGCTAGGCAGTTTGACGGCTCGTCTTTCGCATACAAATCGCTCTCGGGTGGCAGTGGTTGGCTAGATTTGTCAGCTACCCCTCTTTGCCGCGATGGCAGCATCTCGAAGCGCCGGGAATCGGTGGTGACTAGACACGTTGGAGCGTAATTGGGATGCTGGTCTATGCGTGGCGCTTGCTTGTGGTCGCGGCTTCTTGCATGGGAGGTTTGGAGTTGTCAGAATGTGAGGGATGCTAAGTTCAAGCACGCGGAAACGGAACACTACCTGAAGCGGAACAATAGCGCCACACAAAACCCACAAATTCCTACCCCCACAACACAACCATTACTTAGTCAATTAAGCTCAAACATTAAACATAGGTTTTTATATACAAGAGTGATATAAAAACAAAGTTTTGGATTTTTAGAATCTTTTTCCATGACGAAATATCAGTTTTTAAGTCTTAAAAGTTAACATCTGTTAAGACTTGCATTATATGTATTACGTAAGCAAACTAAACCCTTTTTATGAAAATGCGTATTTAAATACTTAAAGAATAGTGTGTTGCTTTTTTTATTTTTATAATTAAATTTTATAATTTATTATATAATTTTGAATATGTAAAAAATTATTAACTTTATAGTAATAATATTATAAAAGTAAATAATATTAAGAAGAATAATAATGTTATAGTTAAATTAATGTATTTATAAGTAAGAAACATATAAGTGAGAAGTATTTATAAACTAGTTATTTTATTATTAATATAATTAGTTTTTTAATATAGGTATAGATATAAAAGAATTAATAAAAAAATCACTACAATTGCTATATATTTAGAAACTTATATATAGTAATATATCTACTACAGAATCTTAAAAGCATTTTCAATTTTATTTTTACTACTTAGTTTAATAATATTATTATTTTTAACTTATTTTTTTCTCTATATTTAAAATTATATAATACATTATACAATTTAATTATAAATAAAGAAAAAGTAAAATGTTATTTTAAAAGTATTAAAATATTAATGTATATAAGAAGAATTTATCTTACTTACATAATACATATAATGCAAGTCTTAACAGATGTTAACTTTCAAGACTTTAAAATTGATATTTCGTCATGGGAAAAAATTCAAAACTCCAAAACTTTATTTTTATATTACCCTTATATATAAAAACCTATGTTTAATGTTTGAGCTTAATTGACTAAGTAATGGTTGTGTTATGGGGGTAGGAATTTGTAGGTTTTATGTGTCACTATTGTCTCGCTTCAGTGTGACGACCCTGCAGGCCGTCACCTGGGCCGGGGCGGCCCGACAGATCCCCCACAGAAGGAACAGTGCAGGAGGACAGTGTGTACTGTCCTGTGCACTAGGCCAGGGGTGCAAAGGCCCGAAGCCCCTACAACTAGTGAGAAAGAGCTTAGTGGCCCACAAGGACTGTTAACACCAAGCACCATTCAGCTAACCGCTTAGCCATAACTACGTAGTGCACCACCAAGCACAATAGACCAAGCAAGGTACAAAGGTACCTCTTATTTAGCTAGTATAGATAGACATCATCGTAACCACGATAGACGTAAAGGACTCCTGGTTCTTTACGCTAGTATTTAATTGTTCATTTGTGTCTTACTGTTTAGACTTACCTCTGTGCATTATAGTGACAACGACCTACAGTAACATTAAACCCCCCGTCTAGGAGTGCTAGCTCAACAAGCCGTCTTCAGAACGCCCCTCAACTGTTAGCGTCCTGCCATACGTTCTGTCTTAACCCGCACCAGTCCTCTCAAGGCCTGTGTCGGGTGCAGGTCGTAATATTCAGGTAGTGTTCCGTTTCCGGGTGCATGAACTTAATGGAAAAGGTGAGGGTGTGCTAAGGACCTCAGCGGCTCGTTATGCCGCTGAAACACGCCTGCCTGGGAAGCCAACCCCTGTCCCCTTAGCCAGGAATTGTCCTTCCATCTGGTGCATTCAAGAAGCCGGCAGTGGGAAATCGCATCCAAGTTCTCACTCTCACTTCACATTCAATTCTCGGGTTCTTCAAGGCAGACACTAATTTTTCAAACCGATGATGGGGACAACGTGTTCTGATTCAGTTCTCTTATTATGATTCAGTCCTGTCTGATCCTCCAAAAATACCCTCCATACCGATTGACTCGTCCATGCTCAACCCCCTAATTACATGCTACACGCCGGCTCAACTCTCATTGTCGTTCTGTTGCGATTAATATGATGGTTCTTATATGTGAACATAGGGCAGCAGCGAGTATACTCTCTCTGCATCCCACAAATGTCAGCACTGTTAAGAACTTTGCGAAAAAAGAAAAGAAGAAAAGACCTACATGGGTGTCCACCTCACGGTCGCAAGAAGTTGCAATATACAATGGTAATCCGCACATGAACGCCTCGTCATGGCATTCAGTGCACTCTTCATTGCAGCAGACCAAACCGACCGGACCGCCGATAACCTTTCGGGGAATATTGTCGAAATTGGGGGCAGGTCGATATGGTAGACGATTGGACACGACCCGAGCACCTGTCGGCAAAGCGCATGTTGCTGCAGCGAAGTTGGTAAGGGTTGGCGACTCAATTGCAGCCAGGGTGAGGTTTTTGAATGTCGGAAACTCGGTCATTGTTGCGATAGCAGCAAGGTCGGGAAGGGCCGGCGACTCCATTACAGCCAGGGTGGGGTTCTCAGCTACCAGCGACTTAGTCGCAGCCACGGTGAGGTTGACAGCGGCCGGCGACTCGGTCATGGGGATTATAGCGATGAGGTCCAGGTCGATTCCATAGAAAGGGAAAACTGCGACGTAGGGATTGGGTGCCGTGTGAGAAGTCCTGTTATGGGAAGCAATGAGCTGGTTGGTGAAGGTGGAAGTAGCTAGGTCGGTTGTCAAGCAAGCATTTTCGTTGTGACAAGCAGCCCGTGGAGTGAGCTGATCAGGGGAGGTGGGAGCAGCCGAGTTAGATGTCAAGCAGGTACTTCCGTCGAGGTGACTCGGAGGGGTATGCTCTGGGGCCAACGCCGAAGCGCTCGACAGCATACTCACCAGCAGAACGCCGGATAAGGTGAGCATCAACTGCACGAAGTTTTCGATGGCGCGCATGGTGAATGGGAAGTCTTCTTTGTGAGAGGTGATTTGGTTTGCGGAGAGTAGGGCTTTCCAAATGGACGGGTAACTTGTCGAGTGGCTGTGGTGTTTTGGGAGAGTAAGCACCAGTAGTTAGTTCTAGACATGTATTTTGTCAAGCGAGGAATAAATGCAAGCAGGCAAACACGAAAAGCAGATCTTTGTTTACTGTCTCTGTCCTTGCTGCCGGGGGTTTGTCCCTTAGTTGGCCTTAGGCTGTTACTGGTCCTAATTTGAAACTAAGACAAGGCACCCAGTCACAAGTCTGCAGAAGACAGAAATATTGATTCGTAGAAAGGAGAGCTAACTAGTATCAGCATATACTATTGTACTTCCTTCTCATCTTTGAGAAACTCCACCTCTCTGTCCTTGATCTGTACAGCCTCCATCTTTGTGAGCTGCCTCTCAAAAGCATCGATATGATCATTCTGTGATCCGGGCAAGTGATACCATTCTGGCTTTCAGGTCATCAAACTCCCGCACTAGGAATAGTGGGCTTTGGGTTCTGAAACTGCAAATCTAGGCTAGGTCTACACGATTCAGGGCCATGACACAATTCAGATGTACCGAATTCGTATTAATTTTGGCAACAACCATAACTGCAAAGACTTGGTGCCGAGGCAAGCCTTCACAGGGCATAACGAAAGGACGCGAAGGGGCTGGGCAGTTTGGGAATGCCTGCCAAAAATTCTTCTGCTCAGTGATGATGATGCGGCATCTTAGGCGGCCGCAGGAGCCCATCAATTCTCACCACACGCAGATAATTTATCTCATGGTTCACCCTGTTTTCATCCTTCCAGCTGCGGTATCGGTCAATTTTGGTGTTTTTCCACACTGACGTCGGATGATTGCCGTGCTGCTCGGGGTTTTAGGCGCCGAGATGCGCTGCAGACGGGGGTGCGATGCTGGAATGCTGTTTGCTGCACCGCTCTTTTCCGGCTCCTTTCCGGCGAAGGTAGCCAACTACCGCTGCTTCACCGCATCTTTCCGACAGTTTGCCATTTACAGCCTAGGAAAGGGAAGGAGCTTTCTCTGACAACTACGACTCGGCGCGATTTCGCCGCGGGAAATCAAACCATCAAATTATGCCAAAGCAAACCGCTGCAAATGGCGGGATCCAAGACTCGCCGGCTCATTTGAGCGAGATGGTCAGCGAGAAGCTCACCACCGCGAATATCAAGGACGTCGCCGCCACCCCCTCGGAATCAGACAGTCGCGTCGGCGCAGCAAACGAAGCCCAAGCTCACACCCCTCCAGCGGACGACAATGGCGACGAAGAATACTCGATCTTCCCACCTGCCACCCGCACCTATCTGACCTACCTCCTCGGCTTCGTCATGATCCTCTCGACCCTCACGGCAACGATTTACTTCCCGTTGATCCCGATGCTCAGCGACGCGTTCGAGGTGTCCATACAGAACATCAACCTCACTGTCACGGTCTATGCCATCTTGCAGGCTGTTGCGCCGGGCGTTTTCGCTTCCTTGGCCGACACCACCGGGCGACGGCCGGTTTTGCTCTGGCTGGTTGCTCTCTATGCGGTCGCGAGCTTAGGGCTGGCGCTGAACAGGGGTAGTTACGCGGTTCTAATTGCGCTGAGGGCTATTCAAAGTATGGGTGGCTCGCTGATTCCTGCGATTGGGTATGGTGTTGCGGCCGACGTGTCGATGATAGCGGAGCGGGGCAAAATGCTGGGACCGATGCTGTCGTTTTGCAATGGCCTGTCGGCGCTGGGGCTGGTGGTTGCTAGAGCGGTGGCAAATTTCACCGGCGGTTATTTGTGGGTGTTTCTGGCGTTGTTAATCCTCTCGGTGGTATCGTTCGTGTTGGTTGGATTTACAATGCCGGAGATGGCGAGGGCGGTTGTGGGCAATGGGTCGGGACAGGCGAGGGGTTGGCGGACCTGGTGGTCATGTCTTTCAAGTGCAAGAAAGAAGCAGTGGCGGGATGTCGAAGGACAAGCTACAAGAGCATCGTTGGGAGGAAAGAAGAAAAAGCCAAAGCGGTGGCCCCTCAGCGTGCTGGCGTCCCTTCGAATCATCCTTCACCCAGACGCTGCTGCGGTGCTGTGGATGGTGGCATCGTCATACTGTGTGTAATACACCTTTCAGGTCGCTATCCCGACCATATTCGATGAGATATATGGATACAATGACCTGTTCATTGGCTTGGCCTTCTTCCCTGGCCTCGCAGGGATGACGATCGGCGGTATCATCGCGGGGAGACTGGTCGACCACAACTACGCCAAGACGGCGGAGAAGCACAACATCGACCCCAATATCAGCAAAATGGCACGTGGAAGTAGCCTTGGCAACTTTCCTATCGGACTGGCGAGGCATCGTAGATGCGAGCCCTTTCTGCTGGCACAGATGCTTCTGGTTGCTGGATATGGCTGGGCTGTGCATTTTCGTGTTAACCCTGCGGTTCCCCTTGTCTTGCAGTTTCTATCCTGCGCCATGTCAACTCTGTTGAGCCATACAGCAAGCTCTTTGCTGGTCGACATCTTCCCAGATCAGTCCAGCACTTCATACGCCTCAGGGCAGATTTTGCGTTGCGGGATCAGCGCTGCGTCTGCCGCGGTGTTGCAACCTTTGGTTGACGCGATAGGGCGCGGTTGGTATTTCACTGCATTCTCTCTGCTCATTGGTCTCTCTGGGCTGTGTTCGGTCTGGGTGAGTCGGTGGAAGGAGATGGAGTGACGGCAAAGAAGGTCAGGACAGTGACAGTATGCTGAGACGGAGTTCAGTCACCTTGTGGGACCACCACTTTGTGTGGCTCTATCACCTATAACCTGACCTCCGGTACCATGCTGTACTCTTGTCGTGTCTAACAAGAGACACGTGAAGGAACGCAATCAAGATATCGCGTGATCTGTCCCGCAACCATGACCCGGAGCGGCACTGCTCATCAATGACATTGTACATTCGCTGATTGATATCAAGCGAGAGAATGTTTGCTTGAACAACCACTGCTAAGCGGCACGTTGGGCATTCGGCTGCTGCCAAACGCACCGATGACAAAGAATCCCAACATCAATCAGATCTAATTTTGTTTGCATCCGGAATCCCATACTCCCTCCGTTTCTGCCACTCAGCACTTATTCAGTAGCAGGCGCTGCCTCTCAAGTTCAACAATGGCCGACTTGAAGAACCAGGAGGATTTCGGGCTTGAGAAGCTGCAGGCTGAAAACCTGATCTTCGACGAGAATTCAGCACCTCAGTCAAACCAGAACATTCATCTTGAAAATGAAGGGGCTGAGGAGCGTGAGCCGATCAGCATCAAGGAGATGATGACTGGGCTTGGCGGCGTCTTCCCTATGGACGAGGCCGTGGTTGAAAGTACCCCTCCACTCGATCATAAAGACAACATCCTTTTCATGATCATGGCTGACAACTTCTCCCCAAGTGTTGCCCAAGGGCACTCGATTCATCTCCGTCGAGAGATTCGGTACGAGCGCTTGGACGGTCACAGGTCGGATCATGGCACTTGGGCCTGACGCGAGCGAGCGCCCGTACTTCTTGAAGGTTGCCTTCGGTGAACATGGACGCATCATGCTCAAAAGTAAATGGGAATCATCCAAGATGATCCATAACCTAATGCCCGACTTCATTCCCATCCCATACGGCTTCGGGAGGTACAAAGTCCGCAGCCCGGCAACCTATTTCTACCTCTCCGAGTTCGTCGACATGGTAGCTCACGAATCCCTCCCGACCCCCTACTTTTACCCATACGCTAATACATATATAAGGACGTAACCATCGCTCCTGATTCCTCCGACTGGACCTCCCGCCTCGCGGCAATGCACAGGGCCTCCGTTTCCCCGACCGGGAAGTTTGGCTTCCATGTGAAAACCTACGATGGCAAGCTCGCTCACACTGTCGACTGGGACGCCTCCTGGGCCTCCTTCTATCGCAAGCTTCTTCTCGGCGTCAGCAAACTTGACCTCGAAACGAATGGTCCATGGCCAGAACTTGAACGTGCCACAGCCCAAGTCTGTAATGTCGTGATCCCTAAGCTCCTCGACAATCTGCGCACCTCAGATGGCGAGCCCATCAAGCCTTGCATCATCCATGGCGACTTGTGGGAAGGGAACATGGGCATCCGCAAGGGGACTGAGGACACCATGCTCTTCGACGCAGGGTCGTACTTCGCTCACAATGAGATGGAGCTCGGCCATTGGCGGTGTGAGTTCAGCTATGTGTTTCGGGCCCCGGCTTACAGGCGACAGTATCTGCACAGCTACCGGGCTGCGGAGCCGGCTGATTAGTTTGATGATCGGAACCGACTGTACAGTCTCAAGGGAGCGATCAACTACTTGGCAGGACACCCCGGGACGACTCTTCGCAAGACGGCGTATAATAATATGTGCTATCTGTGCGAGAAGTACGCTCCCATTGCGGGGATTGACAAGTACGATCCGACGATTGACCCGTCGAACACGGGGGCTCGGATTGTTCCTCATCTCGCTGAGGGCCTCATCTGAGGAAGGACAAGAATGATGGGCCACATATGTAGCTCGTTAGCCGGGGGACCCGGGGTTCACTGTTAAGAAGGTACCGACGAAGGCTTAGACTAGGTAAATAAGAGGGGCCTCTCTTCTCCGTGCGAAAATACATTATCAAAATATTCATACAGCTCCGTGTCGTATCAGCAAGGCCTGGGCTTACCACACACATTACAGGCCTTACCTGCATCATGGAAGGCCTTTTTAGGACACAGGAAGGCATCTTTAGAATGCAGGTAGGCCTTTTAGAATGCAGGAGGGCTCTTTTGGAATGAGAGATGGCCTGTTCGTAGTCCTGAGCTGGTGTGACCTATGGCTGATTTGCCCTGGACTTCCCAGGGTGCTTCCTTGAGCTTGGATATTCATAAACTTCGCACGACGTTGACGGCTTCGGTCTCTTCGCCTGCTTTTCGATATCATTCTTCAAGGACTCAACCTCTGCCTCGAGCTCGGTTCTTGTTCTCTTGGCATACTGTGGCTGCCATAGTGCACTGCTTGTGCGCTCTGGGATTGCGGCGCCCGCTGGTGTATCCTTTGGAGACATTGTGGTGAGTGCAGCGAAGGGGTCTGCGAGCTTCGAAGGACTCTTAAGCGACGAGCGCCTTTGTGGCAGTTCTGGAGGCGTTGATGGTGCAGACATGGTGGTCTCTGGTAAGTGGTAGGTCAAGTGCTGGGATAGTGGTGAAGGCGAGGAAAAGTTTGAGGGTGCGCACTCGCCCTGAAGAAGGCAGTATATTGGGCTCGGGGCCGCCAACGAAGACTCTGGTGAAAAGAAAAGGACCTGTTAAAGGTGTGAAAGATACATGCTTACCAGGAAGACCGCTTGCAATTTTCGTTATTACAGGCCATTTCCGGTTTTGGAAAAAC
>Ga0247780_1001503_pt1 | contig 12948 bp, 4 predicted proteins | sample UWRJL079202R5_FD_179927 | JGI IMG/M metagenome (GOLD analysis project Ga0247780, IMG submission 179927) | Plant litter microbial communities from Arlington Agricultural Research Station in Wisconsin, United States - UWRJ-L079-202R-5 | ecosystem: Environmental > Terrestrial > Plant litter >... | reverse complement strand
ATTAGTCTTTAGTCATTAGTCTTAGTCAAGTCTAGTATTCTAGTTTTAGTCAAGGCTTTGACTAAACTAGGCTAGTCTTAGTCAAGGCCCTGACTAGACTAATGTTCGTCTTAGTATACTAAGACTAGACTATTAGTCGACTAATTTGACTAAAGTTTTAACTAATAAAATGAAAATTCAGTATAATATAATACAACGACGACTCTAACGATGAAGATAAATTCTATGTTCAGCCAAACGAAGAAGAAGAGTATAAAGCCTATTTACGTGAGCCTGTGGCTAATAAAAAAGTATTTATTTCATTTAATAATATTATTATTGTTTTTATTATTATACTAATTACGTTTATTAGGTTAATCCTTTAGAATACTGGAAATCAGCTGCTTATAAATTTCCAGTATTAAGTCTTATGGCTAGGCGATATTTGGCCATTCCAGCTACTTCAGCTCTAGTAGAGCGCGTGTTTTCTATTGGAGGAAATATTGTTACTGAAAGCCGGAATCGGTTGGATCCTAAAACTGTTAAAAAAACAGTATTATTGAAGAGTTGGAAAATAAAAGAATTAAAGGAGTTGGAAGATAATTTTCAGAGCTCTGCAATAATAGAAGAAGAAGAAAATGAATAGATGGATTAGGTTTATAATTCATTAATTACCCTTTCTACTAAATTAGTTTTTTATGACATAGATTAAACTTTTACTATTTATTATCAACTGATTTTTACTTTTATTTAGCAATTAAAGTCTTTATTATAAGTAAAACTTGTAATGGACCTACTTTTTTCTTTGACTAATTAGTCTAACTAGACTATATTAAGAATAATTTAGTCTAGTCTCAGTTAAGGCACTGACTAGACTAGACTAGTCTTAGTCAACTCCTTGAATAGACTAGGTTAGTCTTAGTCAACGTCTTGACTAGACTATTAGTTGACTAATACCAACCCTGGCTATAGCTGTTATAAAAATTAATAAAATATAAAAAATAACATAATAATAATAAAATAATAATACATACTATTCAGCTTAAAGGTATTATATTACACGTTGTTAATTTCTTTGTTTTATTTATTTAAATTCAGAAGCTGTACATTAACCAGTGAAAGGATTTGATTGTCGATTATAAGTGTTAAAATATACCTGCAATAAGGTGTAAAATGTATATCAAACACTAAATAACAAACCTAAATTGCGGCTGGTTTTATTAAAATATTAATATAAACTTATTATTATTCAATATGTTATCTCAGCTAGTATTATTAAATAATTAATACTGGTATAAAGATTAATTAATAATGTAATAAAAGAAATAAAAACGAATCATAGAAGAATAAAAAGAAGAATGAATAAAATAATAAACAGAATATTAAATTGAAGAAAAGGAAAAAATAAAGTAATAAACTTACAACTAGACTGTTTCAATTGCAAGTGATGGATATAAGCTGACAGCTTCTACAAACTCGTTATAAATATAAGTACCAGAATGATTTTCTTTTAGGTTCTCAAATGCTATGATATACTATTAGTATTAAATTTAAGAATAATAAAAATGAAAAATAATATACACAGTAGTTTATAAACTAAATTAAAGTCCTTATTAATATAGTTAATAATTAGGTCTAAATAGCCTTTCTAGGCTACTAAAGTCCAAATATCAAACGTTAAGTAAAAGGTGCTTAACGATTTAATATTAGCTTTTAATTCAGTATTAAAAATTTAAAAAAAACCTGATGATAGTAAAATCTAAAGTTAATTTAATCTTATGACAGTTTATAACAGGTGCTAGTTTAATAAACATTTAGTAATAATAATAATAAGGAATAATATAGAATAATAATAATATACAGGTTAAAGTAACGTCTTAAATCCTGAAAGGATTTAGAATTTATGATGTTAAAGGATATGTTATTATTAATAATGAAGGTTAAAACCTTTAATACGGCTTTTTCTTTCATAAAATCGGTCGTAGAATTACTACGTGGTATTCACAGTTGGTATAACTAATATTAATTTAAATATTACTATTATATTATCAAATACAGCAAAATGCTTATATTAAAAACAATAACATCTCTCAAAACCGTTTGGATAACGGATTTGAAATCAGCGACCTAAACTGCCTCGCGCACTGGAGGCGCGGCTGGCGATAGCGATAAACTCTCTTTTAAGGGCGAAAACGTCCATCTGAACCGACGAGGAAATTTTTAGCAGAAAAGTGGGTTAAGCGAGCTGTAGCGCTTGCAGTATATTTACAGACTGATTGTAAAGGTAAAGCAGAAGAATAATTAGAGGAAAATCTTTATAAAAACTTTTAAAGCATTGTAACAGGTAGGGGAGCTGAAAAGCGTACGTTTAAAGCAGTCCTTAAAGCCATAGGAGCTTATTTTGAAGCCGTCTTTAAGACGGAGCAGATATGTGAACACGTCGTTAATGCTCTGAAAACGCCTGTTAATCCAATTACCACCATTAGTAGCACTACTGACGCGAGCATTTAGAAGATCCTTGAAAAAGTAATGAAAATTGAAGAAGTGGTTAATTAGAAGACTGGACTTAACGAAGCCCGCACCTATATAAGGGTGCTTTAATTAAGAAATTCGACTGCTTTAACCCCGAACGTAACCTACGTGCATTATGCATTGAAGAACGCCTTTAAGAAGTTTATAATTACGAATATGAACCTAAAGAATAACACCTTTATAGAGATTATACAGAGGGTTAACTAGAATATTAAGAAGATAGGTGTAGTAGTAGTAAAGCTCCTTTAGTACTTTAGTAACGTAGTAATTATGTTTAAAGAAGATAAATAGAAATAGTATAATAACCTTAATAATGAAGGTTACTTAAGTATATTAAATATTAGTAGAGGAAGCGGTCCGTAAGCGAAGTATTTACGTAGTATTAACGAAGAGACTATATATTAAACTTATCGACAGTTACAACTTTATAATCAGGGTTGGTAAATTAGTCACTGTAGTTTAGTCAGTGCCTTGACTAGAACTGACTACAACTACAGTGACTACAACTACACTTTTTGTAGTTTAGTCAGTGCCTTGACTAAGACTATACTATAATACTACAAGTAAGTAAATAAAAATGAGGCTAAATTATATTTTACAAATTAATACCAAGTTAATTCATTAATTAACTATAAAATCTATTAATAATGTTATACTTTAAAGGAAGTTGAAATATTCATTATTAGTTTCTTTCTTTTAAATAATAATGGTGTAAGTCATTAAAATACACTTTATAAAATAAAAATATAAGAAACTTAATATAATATAAATTAAAAAAACCTGAATGAACCTAAATTAAACTTAACGAAACTGAGATAAGTAAAATAAAGTAAAAAAGAAATAAAGTAGGTTAATTCCCTTATCCTTCTTCTATTATTGCAGAATTCCTGAAAATTTCCTCCAGTTCTCGCAATTTCTTAATATTCCAACTCTGTAATAATACCGTTTTTTTAACAGTTTCAGGAGCCATTCGGTTACGGCTCTTACTAACAATATTTCCACTAATAGAAAATAACGTTTCCACTGGAGCCGAGGTAGAAACTGACTTCCAGTAATCCAAAGGATAAATCTCTAATAAAATTAGTATAATCTTATAGTTTAGAATAAACAGAATATAATAATAAGATAATAAACAGAGTAATAATAAAATAATAAAAAGAAAATAATACCTTTTTATCAACAATAGGCTCTGGTAAATAAGCTTTGTACTCTGTTTCTGGGTTTGGTTGGATATAAAACTCGTCTTCGTCGTTCGATTCATCGTAAATATTCTCAGCGGGAGAATTTGCGTCATTTATATTTAGTTCTTCTTGTGCCTTATAAATACTAATAAAAAATAAATAAATAGAATAACAAACAGAATAATAGACTGGGTGAACTTACAGGTTAATTTCAGCTTTAACAACGTTGCAAACCTCTATCTACAGATAAAAGTAAAAAAAAAATTGAAGTTCAAAAATAATAAATTAGTATAATTATGTATTATATTAACTTAACATTTCAATTTTGAGGCAGTTTTTTTTAAATTCTGGCATAATTCAGAGACATTGTTACTAATTTCTATTTATTAATCTTCAATTTAGTTAATTAATTATTAATTAATTAAAGTGTGTAGTTAATGTAGTCACTTGTAATCAGTCAGACTAAACTACAACTATACTGTAGTCAGTCAGTAGGTTGACTAAAACTACACGTAGTCAATAAAACACTGACTACAACTGACTAAACTACAGTAACTACAGTCAGTGACTACAAACCACAGACTACATTACCAACTATGCTTATACGTCTCCTTCTCCTCTTTTCAGTTATTATATCTTTTAACTAAGTAATTAAAAATAGGAGAAACACAGCACCTTTATCGACCGAACGTCGTATTATTAATACTGAGTTTATCCTTACTTTTAAGATCGTTATGTCTGTGAAGTGTGGTCGCTGCTGTCACCTGAACCTGCCGGACTGTAAAGTGGCCAGTAAGAGTGACTCCTGCAGCCATTACGTGGCAGCTAGAAGGATCGTGTATTCTTCTTATAACGTTTATAGTAACGACCCGTCTATATTACGTGGGGTTCTACACGAGAAGAAGCGCCTTAACGCTAAAGAGCACGAAACCGCTCTTTTTTTTCGCAACACCGCTTCCAAGCTTCTACACCTTAAGGACTAATAGAAGGGGTTAGCGCGTCGTACGGATAAGCTCTTTAGTCACAAGCTTGACATAATGGCAAAGGAGGAACGCTCTACTTAGGAGGCTATTATACCTCTTTTAGAGTTCGACTAGGGGAGTTTCCTAGCAGAACTAATGCACAGTTCTTTTTCTAAAGCTGGTAATAACTGTTTAGCTTAGTTCGTGACTCCTTTCTCTTAGTAAATAAAATAGCTCTTCAAGGTAATAGTAGCGCGTTTGCTTTAAATTCTAGTATTTTATTCCGCTCTTAAACTGATATAAAATACTTATTTCCTTAGTGAGAGGTTATAGGTTTGACTCCCATAAAAGGCTTCTATTACAGGTCTAGAATTAGCCTAAATTATCCCAGTCGGCTTGGTCCTAAGCCTTTAGCGGCTTTTCTTTTTACTTCTGTTAATACCGACTGGTTTTTATCACGTATTAATCTTTATTCTCAATAGATGTTTATCGTGTAGAGACGCTTTTCTGCCACATACTATTATATAACTGGTTTAGGAGTGTTAAAGAGCGTGTAGCTTTCGCTTTTCGCTTCCCTAGGCGAGCCCAGGTCCCTAATAACAGCACTACTGTCGCCTCTTCCCTTACAGAGCAAGCTATAATTACGGCGTAAGTTGGTCTGTAAACGGGTTACATTACGTTTAACTTCTCCATACTACTATGTGTGCGAATGGTGTAGAGCTTGCCAGCTCTAGAAGCCCGGCCTCCTGTGTTTAAGGTCCTTATAACTCTAGTTAAGGGTTCTGATAAATGTCCTTCTATACCTATTACGGAGCTTCCTGCTACTTCTTAAACTTTATATCTTACAGTGGTCTTACTCTTCAGTTTGGTAGGTTAGATATCAGATCTTATTTTATTTCTAGTTTTTATTATTAGTTTCGGTTGGTCTGGATTCTTTTAGTGGAACTCTATAATCAGGTTTAGATATTTAAGGTTTTTAACAGGCTCTTATAAGTTACTTTCAAGGCTGTAATCTAACTACTTGACGAGATATTTAATGTGTTTTTTCCCTTTTATAAATCTATAACTTTCTTAATATTGTATTTATCCTTATCAGTATTAATCTCGATCTTCTTTTCTAGAAGAACTCGCTTTAAGGTGGGTTTTAAAAGTGAGATGTAAAAAACCTTAATCTATACCCTTATATTAGTAGGTAGGTTAAGATTGTAATTAGAGGTGGTAATCTTTTTCTTAATTTGAAACGGTCTGTACTCTTTAAAGTTAAGCTTTTTATTAGGTCGTTTCAAATATAGGTTTTGTGAAAAAAGATAGACATAATCCCCCTCTTAAAGAGTTAGTTCCTTAACTTATTCACTATTATAGTGGAGTCCTTCTTTAAGTGTTAGTTACTTAATTTAGTGTTTATTAGCGAATCTCTTCATTTATTTGCGTGTAAACTTAAGTTTGGCTCGCAGGTGGTTATACAGCTCTTACATCTGGTCTGTGCGAGCTGTGACCTTACAGGCCATCACTTAAGCTGGGGTGGCCCGACGAATCCCCCATAGAAGGAACAGTGTGAGGAAAAAGTACGTACAGTACTGCGCACTGGGTTAAGGGTGTAAAGACCTAAAGCCCTTACAACTAATGAGGTGTTATTGGTAGTATGCTGAGTGCTCGCACTACGAGTAAGGGAAACCTCACGAGCAGAGCGCTCGTATAATGCAAAGTGCTTATACTGTAAGTACTTATAATATTATAAGCAAGGTATAAAGTACCTCTTAGTTAGTTAGTATAGATAGCTATAGTTATGCCTATAACCTCTGTAAGGGACTCTGGTTCCTCACACTAGTATTTAATAATTTATTTGTATCTTACTGTTCAGACTCACCTTTGTGCATTATAGTGACAACGACCTATAGTGACATTGAACCCCCGTCTAGGAGTGCTAGCTTAATAAGCCGTCTTTGGAACACCCCTTACCTGTTGGCGTCCTGCTATACGTTCTGTCTTAACCCGCGCCAGTCCTCTCGAGGCCTGTGTTGGGTGCAGGTCGTAATAAATTCCAGAAAAGTTAACTATAAACGTGCAGGTTGTTACAGACTGACTTTAAGGTAGAAACTCAGGATAACTAAAGATATAAGTCGTTGCAGATTAACTTTAAGAAAGAACGCTTTAAACAGCAGTTACAGGCCTTAAAAACCTTATACTGTAAACTTAGGAGTTAAGGAAATCTAGGAAGGATCTTAACTTAAACCTTACTAAGATAGTAGAGGGAGTTGAGAAATTAACTCTTTAGGCTACTTAAGTGGTAAAGTGAGCTTTAGAAAGCGAAAGGGAGCAGACTAAAAGAATTAAGCTAGAAAAACGGAAACTCTTTTCCTTTATACCCCTTAAGACCCTTAAACGTTTTAAACACACTAAGTGGATTAGTACCTTTACCTCTCTAAAAGAGGGACAGCTTAGATAGCTACCTTATATTAAAGCTAATATGCTTAAGACTGCTACCTTAATAATCCCTTAAGGAGATAAGAAATAAGCGTACTAATAAAGGGTTTGGGATTTAAAGAATAGATATTAGAAACTAATAGATAAAAGTGGAAGACTCACAGGTTAAGGGCATTACTGTAAAGTTTAAGGATAAAGCAGTTAAGATTGGCTTATAGCTTTATAATCAAGTCCGTTTCGCTAATTATCTTAAATATCGACTTATTAAAGAAGACCACTTTGTGGAGGAGTAAGTTAAGATATTACTACCTGAATTTTGAAAAGAAAGTTAGAAAAAGTAATATATATATAGAAGTAAATAGCTGAGGAAATAAAGTAAAGCATTACCTCCCTTATTCTATACTCTTTAACTAAGCTTAACACTCACAGTCTATATCGATTATCCTAACTATAAAGACTTACAGTAGATTAATTACGTATATAATAACTACACTTTAACTGGCACTATAGGCTTAAAACCCTTTATAACCATTTCCCTAGCGTAAGAATCTAAAACTACACTGTCGTTAGGGTAAAAATAGGGTTAGCTTACTACTGGGTTTACTATGCCCCGATAAGAGGATTTAATGACAATAGCTTATAAAAGATTACTATAATTCACTAAACCTTTACTACCTGTTAGCAGGGTGAGTAGATAGGTCACTAGTCATTAGTCACTAGTCAAGTCTGACTTGACTAGCCTGACTTAAGTCACTGCTGTGACTTGACTAGCCTGACTAGTGACTTGACTTGACTGACTTGCAAGTGACTTAAATGACTAGCCTTTTTTAAAATTTTAATATAAAATCTAGCATATTCGATTTAGTTATATCAAAAATAGTACTACTTAAAAGTATTCTTTATATATTTAATAACTAGTTATATTCATTATAAATAGTGAAATTACAATTATGATAAGAAAAAAAATTATTTAAATAAAATTAAAATAAATTATAATAATAATAGTAATATATGAAACTACTACTATAACTACTACTACTGCTACTAGTACTACAACTATTATTATCATTATTATTACTAATATTATCACTACTAGTAATTAAAAAATAATAAAAATAAGACTAAAAGAAATATTATAATATTAGATTTTATTATTATTATTATTATTATTTCCTACACCGATATGCCCGCAGGCGCGCCGGTCCTTCTACTGCTATGTACAAAGGAAACCGTGCTGTATAGGCCGGATAAAAACCTTCGTCAACTCCTTCGAAGCCACTAACTATGCGAGTCCATCTTGTTACAAACGAACGGAGGCCCTTATCGGCCTCCGGCCCCACTAGCCCCCCACATCTATAATAGGGAGTACAGACCTTTAAAACCTTTACCTTAAACAGGTAGTCCTTAAAGCCTATATCCCCTGTCCAGGCTTAGGAAAGGAGGTTACTCTAGGCCTTTATAAGGCCCTTATATCGCTTTAAAGCCTTATTGGTAAATAAAAGGAAAAGGGGGTCTCTGTCTGCCAGCCTTTCCACCGGCTAACCAGCTCTCTAACTCTCCTACTGGGCCTACCAGGCTAATTCTACAACTTCGTCTGTTTCTAACTCTTTATCCTTCTTTTCCCCTATTTTCCACCTTTAGCTGGCCTACTGGGTTACTGTAATTACAGCTTATTCAGTAGGTGTTAGGCCTTATGGTCCTTACCGAGGCCTCTGTCCCTGGTTTCTTATTTTCCTTTTAAACCGCTAGCTAATTCTATTATAAACTTCTGTAATTAAGTGTGCTGTTAGAGCTTGTTCGGCTTTTAGCCCTTTTCTAATTTATAGGGCTTTCTCCTGTAGCCGGTCTTTAAAGTCAGCTAGTCGTTTATTAAGGTAAAGGTCTAATAATAAGACCCAGGCCTCTGTTTCTAAACACCTTACAGGGGCTATTTAGTAAGTTTTAACTATAATACAAAGGCTCCTGTTCTAAGCCTTTAATAAAGCCTTTACTAGTCCTCTTAACTTACTAGTACCTCCTAGGGCTGTTAGCTGGTGGAAACTAGAAGCCCTGTAGGCTATAGCGCTATAGATACACTTAGTATAGACCTCCCTGGTACGGGTAAGGCTTAGGCCCTATATTTTAGCTACGATCCTTAATAGTGTAAAATCTTAAGTCCTTAACTTCCGTTTAACTGCTTAATAGTGGGCTTTCCACGATAGTTTCCAGTCTAGCCAGACCTTTAAAAACTAAGCCAAGCCTACTAGTTTAACTAAGCTGTAACCCTCCTAGCCCCTTATGTTAGTAAAAGCTATAAGGTTCTTCTATTACCTTCAGCCTTTATTAAAGTGGATCAGTTTACACTTCTAGGCTGTGAAAGTTATCCTGTAAATACTTACTTATTATAAGTATATTTTTTAAGCTTTCTCTAATTACTTAATATTAGCTTTAAGGCTTCTTTTAAACACTAACAGGTTTATGTTATTAGTAAAGCCTATTATATTAATAAATAGGTAGTCCTCTTTTAAAGCTTTATATAGTAAGGTTATGTAAAGGATAAAGAGAACAGGGGAAAGTGGGGAGCTTTAAGGTACCCCTACAGCTACTAGAATATCCTCTATTTTCTGGCTATTAAAGTAAAGGATTATAACTTTATTACTTAACTAAGCCTGTACCCACAGTACTATCCACCGTAGGAAGCCCTGTTACTAAAGGGTAGATAACAGCCATTTATAGTTAACGGTATTAAACGCTCTTATAATATCTAATTATAAAAGGGAGGTTACTACCTTCTGTCTCCAGGCCTCCTGGACCTGTATAACTACTAACCGTACAGCTAGTTTAATAGACCAATACTCTCTATTACCCATCTGTTTAACTGGTAGTAAGCCGTAAGCTTTTACAGCTTTTATAACCCTCTAAGCAACTAAAGCCTTTATTACCTTCCTAACAGTAAGTAGGAGGGCTATTAGTCTGTAACCTCTTAAAGTCTGGTAGGTTTCTGGGGTTTTTCTTAGCTTTTGCAAAACTACTGTCTTTACCCTCTTAAACCTCCCAGGGAACCACCTAAGCTGTAAACACACCTTTACAAGCACTATTAGTACCTTAAATAACGGTTAGCTACAGGCCTTTAATAGGCCTATAGGTAAGTGGTCTTTACCTAAAGCCTTCCAGGGGCTAATCTTTAATAAGACGGCTTTAATCTCCTTTACTATAACCTTTTCCTTTATACTGAACTTCGGCTCCCACTCTTTTAATAAATCTAGGTCCTGTATATTAGAAAGGTCAGCCTCCAGGTAGGGGAAAAATCTCCCTGTTAGGGCTTTAACTTTTTTATGGTGTGTAGAGAGGTTTAGGTAGCCTGGGGGGCCTGTAAAGGTAGGTAGTTTTAGGGGGTCTGGGGGGTTGAAGCTCTTACAGCAGGCCTACCGTTTAAAGCTCTAAAGTAAGTTTTAGCGATGGGTGGCTTTTTGAAGTGTTAGCCTCCAGGCCTTTGTTTTTTCCTTATTAATGGCTGCTTTGAAGGCCTGTAAGCTTTAGTGTAACCTCTCTTTGTTATATGTTGTTAAGGCTGTTTTAAACTCCCTTTCGGCTCTCCTTGCCTCCCTTTAGGCCTCTTATACCGCTACTAACCATTATAGGGACCCTTAGCTCCTATTAGCTTTTTTCCAGGGGGTGGCCGCTTTAGTTATCTTCTATAGCTCTTTAATTAACTGTTTAAAAGCCTCTTCTAAGCCCTCTCGCTCCTTAATACGGGCCTAAAGGCCTTATAGCCTTATGTCTCCCAGCCTTATCGTTATTAGGAGGAGGGCTACTTTAGCCTTTACCTAGCTTTAATTTATCATCTTCTAATTCCATCCTTCTAGTTTAGCTTATTATAATAACAATCCACTTATATAAACCTCTAATACTTATAGGTAATAGTCTGACTTCCCCTTATACTCCAGGCTGTAATAAGCTGTTTAAAGGCTAATTATTACCTAAAAGTAATTAATAGTTAAACTTGTCCCCGCTAGGCTCCTTAAGGTACTTTAATTATAGTGCCGGCTAGGGTTTGGAGGTTAAGGTCCTACTGTAAGGCTAGTTCTAATAAGGCCTTAGCCTTCCTTTTATATCAGTTATATCGGTCCCACTGTGGATAGTAAAAGTTAAAGTCCCCTATTAGCACTGTTAGGTAAGTTAGGGCTTACTGGTTTAAAAGACCTTATAAAAGAGCTTTATCCTCTTAAGGGTTATAGATCGGTTAAAACTCTAACCCCCTGTTCCCTATCTTCAGGAACCATATCTTATAGTAATTACTTATAACTTCGTACTCCCACTGCTTAACTTCGAACCTTTAATTAATAAATATAACTACACTACCCTCTTATAAGTAAATAAGGTGGTATTTTAAGCCTTTAGGGTAATAGGTTAACTTAGTTTACCGGTTAATTTAAGGCTCCTATATTATAAGGAGGTCGTACTGTGCCTCCTTTAGCAGGGCCTTAAGTGCCTCTTTATTACCTTTAGTGTTCTAAAGTAGGATTTTAATCTTCATTAATATCTATCTTAGTAATCTTCAGGGCTTAAGCAGGCTGGGTAGGCTAGGCAGGCTGGGTAAGTTAGCTAGTGCTTAGTGTAAGTCCCTTTAAGCCAAGGCTAATACAGCTTTAAGAGGGGTCTCTGCTAGCTACTAAAATTAATGTTAACTAGCCTCGTTATAATAGCTAGGATCTTTTTATTCTAACCCTTTAAAAGCTATTTTTATCTTTATATAATTAGGCTCTTTTAAAGGTGAATGTTAGCCTTAAAAGGGGGCTAGTTACTCCAGTTATTATCTTTACTACTAGTCCTAGTTTAAAAGTCCTTAATTAGTGTTAGTAGGCCTCCTTAACTTCCTTTCTAGCTTTAATCCTTCCTAGGCACTCCTTAGCCTAAGCTATATGGGCTCCTCCGCAATAAGGGCACCTGTATGGCGCTTAGCCCCCCTGGGTAGGGCAGAGGGCCTCCCTAGCCCTCCCTCCCTCCCCGTAGGCCCTTATACCACATCTTCCACATAAGGCTTCCTTACAGTAATACCTCTATATATAGCCCCATTTCCAGCACCTAAAGCACTGTTTCGGCTCTAAAGGGGCCTAATACAGCTTACAGTCTAATATCTAAGTATTCTAGACTATACCTTACTTATAAGCCCTTTAAGCCTCTTTTTAACTTTCTACTATAATTAGTATAGTGGCTTTAATGAACTCCTGGTTATATAGGAGCCGGAACTTAACCTTATTAACGGTCTTAAGGCCGATATTAGTGCCAAAGGCTTCCTCCGTAATGTTCTGTAAGTCAGTTTACTTTAATCCTTTTATTAAAACTGCAAAAGTCCTACAAACTTCCTTAACCTGCTCCCTAAAGGCTTACTAAATCTATTAGTTATTCTGGTTATACTACTCTTTAGTAATAGGGTCGTTAAAAGTGACTATTATATCTCCGCTTAGTAGCTTCCGGGCTGTAATAACTCCTTTCTTTACCAAGGTTTAATTAATAGCTTAAATGATTTCGGCCAGGGTTTGCTTAACTAAATCGGCTGGTATATTAGCTCCGTGGACTAATATCTCCCAGTTAATCCTTTAAAGGATGGTCTTCGTTATTTAGCTTAGTTAGGCCGACATGGGGTTTCTGCTAGTTACCGTTACTTATAATTAAGCCTGTAGGTTTTAACTAAGGCTTACAGCGGCTTGAACCGCTTCTGTGACTACCTTCTGCAGGTGGGTTACCGTAAGTACCTCCAGGTTATGGCTCTTATTTTCCAGGGCTGTAAACAGTGCCTGCAGTTCCTTTACAAGGCCCTGTGCTGTACCTTAGCTTCCGGTAGGCATTAAAGCTATTAGGCCGTTAAGGAGGCCTTTAAGTGCCTCTGT
>Ga0247780_1001502_pt1 | contig 12955 bp, 15 predicted proteins | sample UWRJL079202R5_FD_179927 | JGI IMG/M metagenome (GOLD analysis project Ga0247780, IMG submission 179927) | Plant litter microbial communities from Arlington Agricultural Research Station in Wisconsin, United States - UWRJ-L079-202R-5 | ecosystem: Environmental > Terrestrial > Plant litter >... | reverse complement strand
TTCATTTTGAGGACTGGGAAGAGGGGACGGGGAGTGTCAGTCGAGTGAAGTTCAGGGGGTTGCCCTCGCGATCATCAATCGAGCGAAGTTGAGGTCGAGAGAGATGCCTAGGCATGACGACGAGGGTGGTGGGTTGGGGGTAAATACTGGGCATGGTAGCTGCGGGTATTTAAATGGTTTGCGGTTCTGCTTCTCCCGCATGGTCGACATGTGGCGTGAAGGGCGGCAGAGCCAATGGACGAGCTGCCTCGTCCCGCTGTCTCGATGCGACGCGGCATATAGGCTAATTGCCGGGCGCCATATCCTCCGATTTGCTCGCCGTTAGGTCTGCACATTAATCTGGGGGTTATTGGGCAGCCGGCGAGCTCCACGTGTCCACTTGCGATATTGTTATCGGGGTGGCATGGTGTAAGTCGTGGTGCTGGTGCGGGACCCGGAAGGAAGCGAATGCCCGGGTGGAATCCGGGGTATATTGTGGAGGGAGTCTAGAAGTTTCCGCTCGGTAGATGTTCCGAGGGTTGGAGCTGGGCCGGCGGGTAGTGTCGGGAATGCTGCTCGGGTTTGGTTTGACCAAACACTGAGGTGTCATTGAATCACCCGACTCCAAATTGCAGATAAGGTATACAACCGAATGCAAACATCTCCATGTCAACAACGCCATGATGCATACTGCCCAAACCCAACTCTACCAGAAATCAACGCTCGACCATCACTATCACCCCCACACATCAATCCAACATGGTCCTACCAATCCCCTTTCCGTCCCCCACTTCCCCTCCCCCACTTCCCCCCATCACCACCCTTAACTCGAAGGCAAACAGCTCAACAACCCCCCCAACCTCCCCACCACCACCGCCTGCCTCTCCCTATCCACCGTCGTCTTATCCCTCGCATCGCCCACACTCACACTAACCCAACACCCCTCGGTGCCCACCACCTCCGTCTCCGTCGGCAGCTTCTCCCCGCCACAAATCCTCACATCCGGCTGCGAGAACAGCCCCACATTAATCCTGCTCAACACCCACTTAAACTGCCTCGCATCGCTGCACTCTTCGCTCACCTCCGGGAAGTTCACATTCAGCCACACATCCTGCGGGAGGTACGGCTTCCCCTGGATCGTGAGGGTGTTCACCAGCTGCGTCGCTAGCTGCGCGTACAGCCTACTCCGCAGCGGGACAGGGTTGGTGTCAAATGGCAGCGGCCCCGTGCTAGCACCGGAGAAGGCGATGGAGGGGATCCCTGCGACGCGCGAGGCGTAGACCGCGGCGCCGACGGTGCCGGAGAAGTGTACGGCGAGGTGGAGGTTGGAACCGACGTTGGGGCCGGCGACGGCGAGGTCCGGGGGAGCGCCGGACCAGAGTTGCGGCCCGATGAGGGAGATGCCGTAGCGCATGGCGGTGACGGGGAAGGAGTTCACCCAGTTGAGGCGCGGGGAGGTCAGGTTGGTGCCGACGGGGTGCGAGGAGGGGGCGCAGCTGGAGTATTGGCAGGGGGTGGTGCGCGGGATGGGGTCGAAGTCGGTTGAGCCTGGGATGGTGTTAGGGGTGGGACTTTGATGCGATGGGATAGGGTAGGGGGATTGGGAGGGAAGGAACGGGGGAGGTACCGGTGCCGGAGCGGTTCTCGGCCGGGCCGGAGAGCACGGCGTCGTGGCCCGAGGCGAGGAGCGCGTCGTGGAAGGAGCGCGCGTACAGCTCGGCCCAGCCGTCGTCGTTGGATTGGATGATGCGCAGCGAGTGCACGCCTAGCGTCATCGCCGACGCCAAGCCCACTGCGATATCGACGCGCATTTTGGCGGAGCGGGACCTACGGTAGGTGCTGCAGGAGAAAAAGAGTGTCGGGTGCGCGGGGCGGGTGATGCGTGATCGATCTTGTGAAGCGCAGGTGGGTGTCGAGGGGAGATAGGAGATATATGTCGTAGGAGGTGGTGCCTGGATTGTTTTTGGGGTCGTCATTAGCGGAGGGTTGCCCAATCATGTGGCTTTGGCGCTTCACATGCTCGTCGAGTGAAACATCGCCACGCTCTCGGGGCATGTGAGTGCTGTCATTGGCCGCGCTAGCGTGTGGAGTCCGGTGACCTCCGGGATGGCGCGGCGAATTGGTGTGCGAAGCTCGGGTGTTGCGCTCGGGTGTTGAAGCGTTGTAACAGTGGGTGGTCTTACCTGCCTGTTTGGCAGCCCGTGCAAGGTTTCAGAGCTATACAATAGCTATATAATGGGCGTTGTAGAAATTGATGTCGTGCACGTGTGGATTTGATTCACCAGTTCCGGGGCTGTAGGGTACGTCCGTACGCTCAGTGGGTTCCTGTCCTGTTTCACAAGGCATTTCCAAAAAAAAAAAGAAAAAGACACGATGTCCCATTGAGTGCGACTTAAAACTCGGTGCGATGACGTGAATATTGAACGTTGTCTCAATGCCTTGTGAGACCAAGACCGAAAGCCTAGGTAGGTACCTACTTGAACCCCCAGGCCTCGGATATAACCCGTCCATTCTAAACCACCCTATAGTCAACACAACCGCCCTCTACCAACATCAAGTAGTCCGGTAAATAGTTCTAAACCGCAGCGGCATCTCCCTCCTTCTCTTCAGTGTTCACCTCCTTCCCTCCGCAGCCTTCGCCGTTGCAGCCTTTACCCTCTCGGCCTTCGCAGCTAGCGCCTCCGGACTTCCCGCGGCAACCCATTTACACCTCCCAAAGCCCCCGCACACATACACCAAGTCGCACTCGCAGTTATTTTCGCACCACAGGTTGTTCGACACCAGCCATCTGTTCAAGCAGATGGTTCCCGTGCTGGTTCTGGCACGTGTAGAGCTGTCCGTTGGTGCAGTTCAGCATGAACTGCCGCTTGACTACCGCGTAGCCGGGGTTGGTCGATGTGCCCGGCGCGGGGGTTGGGGCGGCGATGGTGAGGGTCGAGGTGAGGAGGGTGAGGAGGAGGGTGGTGGTGGTGGTCTGAGTTGGGTTAGTGCACGGTGAGGCAAGGCAAGAAGGTGGTGTTGCGAACCTTCATTGTTACGGGAGTTGACGGTTGAGTCTTTTGTGGGGAAGATTAGAAAGTATTGTAGGTTGTGGTTGAGAGACAACTTGAAGGCTGTTGTAGAGCGTGTGAGGTTGAAGCAGACAAACCCGCCATTTATCGGGTTGTACTAAGTAGATACCCATGCCCTCCCCGGGCGGCCGTGACCGTCCCGCTCAAAATGTCGTGACGGATATGGTCCAGTCTGGAAATAGGTCCAGCTTCTTGGGTTCCACTACATATCCCTCGATCGTTTCCAGTAGAACCACGCGTCCGAGCCCTTAGTACCTGCGGTTGCCGGCCTCCACCTCCAGACGCCCGAGAAGAAGACTCGTGCATTGAAGTGAGACTCCCTTATCCCACCAACAGTCAAAGAGAAGAATATGCGCCATAGTGCTGCCAAATATTTCAGGTTAAAGGGACCGCTGCACCATTCTTTAGCCATTATTCAAAGTGACCTGTGAAACAGCCTGGTTTCCTGTGACGAATCTGGGCACACGAAATTTCCTTTTTCGTCCGTTATCCTGAGCTGGGGTGAGCTGTGTTCCGTCAAGGTCCGAGGGACTTGATTCTGATCGCAATGTATGTGGCCCCTGTTCCTGTACGATGCGTTAACTAAGACCGAGACTCTCTGACTAGGTGTATATATTCTTCATTCTTGGGCTGACTCTTTGCATCTCTTTTATCGTTATTTCTCGGGTGTCTCTCAGCATAAACCGTCAAACATACATAAAGCGGCTGGTGCCATCGCCCCAGGTCCTCAACTTCCAACCGGTATAGGTAATGTGTGGGCCGTCAGAGAGACTCGGCGACGGCTACCATGATGCGCAATGATGCTCGCTACAAGGCGGTGTGGAAAGGGGAATATAGCTTTCGTATCTCAGTCTAGCTCCCTCCGAAGGGTATAAACTGCTCAAAGGCCTTGTACCAACAGAGGAGCTCTATGAAATTTTGCATGGTTTCAGCGCCATTACGAATTTGTCACTAATGCATGGACATTGGGTTACAGGCGCCAGTCTCGGAAGAAACACCTGACCGCCACTCAAGATGAAGAAGACATGAAACCCACCCTCTCGAAGAGAAGAACTCCCAACATCTTAATACCCCAACCCATCACTTCTTCTTTCCCTGCACTCCGTTCCTGCCTTTCAAATCCCTCTAGATATAGAACATCAAAAGTTCTGTTATCGCCCATCTCCGACAAGCCATAGTCTTCCATCTTACAACCCAAATCCATCACATCACACTCGGTCAACATCATCTGCACGCGAAGACAATGTCTCTGAAAATCTTCTCCTTTAGTTAGAGTGAAAGAAAGCGCGGCTAGGTAGTGGTGCTAGAGGTCTCAAAACTGGGTCTTTATAACTCCCCCGCTATTTTAAACCCGTGGCAACTGTAGCCGAGATAGCCCAGAACTATACCCCCTCGCTCAGTCTGGCTCAGTCTGGCTCGATCTGGCTCAGGCCAAGGCGGCAACCGCTCAGTTCCGAAGAAGGAAAGGGAAATTCATGGTGTCGATTTTAGGGCCGTGAACAGGCTGTTTCCGAGCATGGTGTTGCTCTCAATGCTGGCCCTGCGGATGCTCATGTGTATAGATCGGGGAAGGGGGGGGGGGGGGGGGGGGCGGTTCGTCGAAGCGCAGAGGGAGAGACCTGGAATCTGAAGTAGCACTCACCAGCATGAAAAGGGGAGCAAAATGCCTTGAATCTGATTGCTTTCTACGTATGTTTGTTAATCTCTTTCCATCTCACAATGGAGAGACCTTACTTCAAACTCCATTTAAAAGGGTTGGCCAGAGCCACCACGTCGTATTTACTTTCAGGATTAATGTATACTAATATCTGTGGCTTTTCCACTTTCAGCCAGCTATGGCCATTAGATCAGCCACTGAAACTCCTACAATAATAAAGGTAATTACAATCCTATTAGTCCGACTAGCTCCAGCTGTTAATGTTTTGAGGCTCCGGCAACTAAGACATAGATCCCCACCCAGGTAGGACCAGTTGAACTGAGAACTTGGTTTTTACCTTCTGGTTCCTAGAAATTTTAGGCGCCAGGATACGATCTGAGACTTATAATCCCTAAGAAAAGAGATCCCAAAAAATAGCATTTTCGACGTAAATTGACATCAACAGCGCTACTGCTAAAGGTGTCGAAATCGACAACTAGCCAAGCTTGACATCAATAGTTTCGGCGCATTGAGCATCCCAGAACGGCTGGTACACTCTACCGATGCCCTTGCGGAATGCAATCTTCTCCTTATTTCCTCCTATGCTGCTGTTATTATTTTCCCACTCCACCCACAAGACATTATAGAAACTGTACAATCTCGGACCTTTGCATTCCCTCGTACCGTCGCATCTGTCAATGCACTGCCGATGAAGCAACTCAGACTCAGGGAGCTCACGGCGCATCGTGAATGAACCAGCTACCCAGTCGGCGTCGCCGCGGGAGATGGCAATGAGTTCACAGCGCGTGCTAGTCGGTATATCTTGGGGGTCAGACGTGTTGAGGACGATGGCACCGATGACGTTATCCAACTCGGAACCGTCCTGAACCAGACCGGCCGTGATACAGTCAGAGCGTCGAATCGGCTCCCTTGGCTGTCTTAGTATATTGCCGACAGTGAGAAAGCACCTTCGAGCCCGGAACTCTAGTACAGGACTCCACGTCTCTGTGTCTGGCGCGAAGGGCTCTCGAGCAAGCAGCACGTGATGTCGGAAGTCCCAACCCGGTGGCAAGACGCCACTGTTTGCTTTTGTGGTCGTGCTCGGTTTCTTCTGTAGCGAGGACGGTTCGGAGCGCCGTTGCTGCTGCTTCCTTCGTGATGCGCTCCCTCCTTTTCCTGCTGCCACCGCAATGCGTCTCTTTGTTTTGCCATCAGGGAGCTGGGGTGGTCTGGAAGTCTCATAATACGAATTTTGGATGCGCTCCCTCTCGCCCGACTTCTCGTTAATCTTGAACCAGTCGACAATCCTCGTTATGGTTAGGTAGGGTGTTTGAAGGGAGTAAGGGTCCTCTCCCTCCTTGGCGACGAATCTATGCGCGTCTTTCCACAGGTGGACGTCAATGCCGCCCGCCCAGCCAACCCACGACCATGAGGGAAACCTATCGATGACCTCAGAGGTGGCGAACCCATCCTGGGTGACTACTTCCCGACAGCGGCGGCGCACCGGCTCTGCACCCATCCAGAGCAGGCAGCCGTCGAAGAACATCTCCGGCAGGCCGAAAAGAACACCACCACGCATTGAGCGGGCCATGATGGTAGTGAGGGCTGAGAAGGCATTCAACGCGTCCCCGGGATAGGTGAGCTCACAGTCGTTGTATAAACGCACCAGGTTCGCGTAGTGCGGCAAGTTGGGCCAGCGCGCGAACAGATCAGCCTCGTGATGCTGGGCTCCCGGCATGTCCACCGCCGGCTGCGGCTCCGCTTCGTTCTCATCCCACGTCCATAGCTTGCAGCGCCACGACACCATCCCCTTCTGGAAGGTCAACCGACGCCGCGATACCTCACGCTCCTGGAATGTCCATCCACGCGTCGGATAGACATAAGTGCGGCTAATGGAAGGCCAGCGGGATACCAGGTGGCAGTCAGACGCGAACCTGAACTCTTGCAACGTGCACTCCCGCGGCTCCGAGCCTTTGCCCACACCCCTGAGGCCATAGCTGTCATCATCGCCATCGTATGCCACAATGGTGAGGTAGGCATTGGCGTATATGGACGCCATCGCCTTTAGCTGCACCTCTTTGTGGTCCGCGTCATCCTGCACGATGCAGAAACGGTCAACCCAGAGGTATCGCTGGCTGAGTGACCGGGCCAGCAACATGCTGTCTCTGATGGTTTTAGGCATCCTCTTCCGGTAGCGAGGGATGTCGAAAGCGTTCTTGCGGCGAAAGTCGCTGAAGTTCCCCAGCGTAGTACAGAGGGGATCTGCGCCCTTCCCCCAGACGTAGCTGAGAGCGAGGTATGGTGCGTCTTTTGGGGCGTACACCAAGCACCTGTTCCTCGCGTCCATCACGATCATCCTCGACGGGAGGTCGACCTTGAGCCACGGGTCCGAAAAGGAGTGACAAACCCCCGAGTGCTTCCGATCGCAGCGCGCCGCCCACCGCCTCACGCGCTTGCAGTTAATCCAGGATGCGTCGGGAACAATGCCCCTAATCTCGCCAGGCCCCGGAACAGAAACTCGCAAGAGAGAAAGGGATTCACAAGATATCTACCGTCTGTTAGCTGCGGAGGGCTGATCCGGCGCCGGTGTTTGGGCTAGATTACCTACCTTTCCGACTTTGAAATACCAGCTGGCGACATTGTAGCCTAAGAAAACGGGCGTGAAATGCCGCAGCACCGCACCTCCGCCTTCCCGCTTCTGAAATTTCTCGGTGAAATAGTCGACAAATTGCTTGCATGTGTCACACCACTGCTGCTCCCTCTGAAACCTGCCAAAAGTGCTAACTCGTACCTCAGGCCCGCCACCTGCCCAGTCACGCACGGCTTTGGCGACACGCGAACAAGTGGGACAGTCGCTAATGTCTTCGTTGTCGTCATCAGAGCCGCTCGCATCGTGGGATTCCCACTCAGAACCATGGTCTGAGGTACTCTCGTCTCCACCTTCCCGCTCCTCGCTGCCCGTATCGATCTCTTCCAAGACTGAAAAGTTGAACGCATCAAAGTTCGAGCTCGAGCGGGAGTAAGCCTCCTTCTGCCTGCCGCGCTTTCCACTCCTCCCCTGACCAGTGCCCTTGGGACGGTTCGTGGTCTGCAATGACGACGGTCGCATTATTCCGTCTGGTTTTGGCGTTATCGAGGGGCTCTGGAAACAATGAAGCGATGAGATCCTGGTGGTAGCTGAGTATAATGCGAAGAACTTTGTCGTCGGGTATCAATCGTGGGCTGCGGGGTCCTGACGCATATGCCCAAGTTGGTTGGCAAAGCTTGAGTCATGTGGGGTAATGGAGACTGGCACAGATGGGCTGAGTTGCGGCCTTGTGATTAGTTCTGTGGATTTGATGCACCAAGGACAAACGAAATTGGCCCGCCAGCAGCCCGTACCCCAGTGTGAGGAGAACCGAGCCCGCGGCTTGGAGCGCCGCGATAAAGGCTGTGAACATCTCGGAGGCCATCGTCGCTGTTATCGTGGTTGTGCCGAGTTGCTTCCCTACCCGATGGAAGCGGTGGAGAAACCGATTGCGGCGGTTGAGAAATGGAAGGAGCGTTGGCGTCGGGCAGCGAGCTGCAGTTATCATGGCTGCTTGGTTACAGGGGACAAGCTTCAATAACGTCGTTGCACGGGTTCCTGCGGAAAATGCTCCACTCGAACCCTCATTGGCCCGAATCTAGGCCACGGTCCTAAATTTGGCTCAGAATATACCAGTACATGCCCTAGGATGGTACATAATATCCCAAATCGGAATCGAGGATGGTACATGGTACCCCAGCTCGAGATTTGGGATGGTACATGATGACATACCAGCACCGATAGGATGTCCCACAGTATACCAGCACATAGTATATACCAGTACATGCCCTATTAAATTGTTACGTTTTTTTCGCGGAACCATGTAACCTCTCGTTAATACACGGGCGGCTAGTTACTTACCTAGTAATAATTTGATTGGAGATTTACGATAGAAAGCAGCTAACCCGGGATTCTACCTCCCAAACCGTGGCAAAGGGGCAGTCCCTGTGCAACAACCCCATCGCTGGTACAGTTACGTGAGATACTGTTCTTGCAAGCGAATTCCAATACGGCAAATCACCAAAACACGGCAAGGCAAGAGCCTATCGTTCGACAAAATACCATGAGCGACATTCCCTTTGTCACAATATCCCACACCGTAGATCAATAATTGATATATTGATGCGCTAGATAATCGTCAATTCCTCCCTGCAAATTTCTCTCATCTACAATGCTTTGTGGCAGTCCTATCAAGTCTACTCCGCTCAGTACAGGGAGGGCAGCTGTATACACCTGGCACAACTGCATCGACAGATAATTGGCGGAAAGGCAGGAGCCCAGGTTTTAGGACCGTCAGTCCGTGCTGCCTAGGAACTGCTATAGGTCCCAGAATCAGGCCCGGGTCTTGCTCATACAAATTAGCTTTAGCTCACCCTAGCTCACCTAAGCTCAGGATTGCGAACGAAAAAGGAAATTTCGTGTGCCCAGATTCGTCGCAGACAACCAGGCTGGTTCTTCACGCTAGCAATACATTGTTCATTGCACTTGGGATCTATTCGTCCGGGACCTCTGGATCCACGACCTGCTTGATAGTGTACTGCCCTGAGAGTTGTGCTAGCCTTTGTTCAGTCGTCTTGCCCCCATCATCTTGTAGCAATTGGACCCCGTCCGCTACTACGATCTGTCTTTACCAGGCCTACCCCGTAGTGTCTGGAGCGAGCCGTAACAACTTCCTTCCCCTGAGTGTGCTGTAAACCCTCTGTATACAGAGGCTTATAGCCTCTGCAGCATTATAGTATAGTGCTCAGAATTCTCTAGCTCAACAAACAGCAAAGTTTAACGATAATAATAAAAATAAAAAAGGGATAGGATATTAAAGAGTTAGTAGCTAAATAACTTTTTGTTGCTTGGTAGCGTTCAGAGGGCTGTACTACAGCCTCTGAAACCCTGTAACCCTTTGTACTATAGAGGGTTTATAGCACTCTTAGGGGAAGAATGCAAGCACAGGGTATCGCTAGAGAACCACTAGGATTATCTTTTCCGGATCGTTAATCCGAAAGACCGCCCGGGATCTCTTTAGTTTTCAAACCTTAATGAATGTGGCCGACCTATTCGGTCTGAGACCAGCGGCATCAAGTGATTCCAGCCATGTCAACCAGCTAAGCGTATAACCATAGCCCATCCGATCAATTTCTCCTTTGTGTCTGATTTGTCTAACTAGGTGCCAGCTGTCACTTCGGCTCTGTCTATCTCTTAATATACTGGGCTATGTTAGTTATATGTGACAGTTCTTCCTTGTGGACTCAGTTTTGCCAGTCTCGGATAAGCTGTAGGATGCATTAAGTAAAGCTATACCTTGATATAGATAGGTACTTAGGTATATGGCCTATGACTATTGTCCCAGCTGGCTAGGTAAGTCCATTAAACCCCCGAATCATCCTGCACCTCGCTGCTCGTAGCCTACCAGGGGTTTCAGTTCTGACAGACGCGCTGGGCCTTGGCAATAGTATACGAGTGGTTCGTATCCGGCCATCTCCGCAACGTATCTGGCTGACGTTCGAGGATCTGCAGCCCCAAGCTTTTGGCCGCGTGCTTGGTAATATGGTAATGTATCAGCTAGTTGCCGGGGTTGTCGGTTTTGAAGCCAATAATGACAAACCCGCCGAAGGGCACGAGCACGACGTCGCGCCGCGCGGGGTTGTCTAGGCGTAGCGATAGGTCGCTGGGCAGCAGGCTGCCGCACGACTGGGTGCCGACCTGGAGGATGGCAAAGTCGTGGCCGTGCAGGTGTAATGGGTGCGGATTGGTGTAGCTGTCGTCGCAAATGGTCAGGTAGATCCAATCTTGGGCGGTGTAGCCCTCGGGTACGACGAGTTCGTTGGCCGTCCAGTTGCGCGACAGGTTGAGGTTGAGGAAGGCCGGCTGGGAGTAGTCGATGCGACAGGGCGTCCATGACGACAGGTTCGTGGGGTTGAGCCCGAAAAAGGCCAGAGGATAATCTGATGGCGGCGGGGCGCCCGTTGTGATGTCTTCGATCTCCTTGGAGCAGTTGGTGTCGCACGTCGGCTGGTTGGCGGGCGTTGGCGGAACGATCTACTCGACGACGGGTGTGATGGATGTGTAGGGCTCGTCGGTGTAGCTCAGGTCTAGGTTCGCCCACAGGGTTGAGGTAGGAGTCTGGGCGACCGCCGCGCCGTAGTGGAAGACGCTAACTTGTTCGTACGGCGAGGTCCGGTTCGGCTCGATCTCGCCCGTGCAGTTTTCGGGGATGTAAGCGCGGATCTAAAAGTCATTTTCGCCGGGCGGTGCGCTGCCGTCAAGTTCGATAATGACGTTGAAGCGTTAGCCGATGTCGATGAAGACCTCCTTGGTCGTGTAGGGCTGAATGGGCATAAAGTCGACCTCAATCACCTGTATTATATGGCTGTCGATGGTCACGATAAAGGTAGACCCGAAGGATGTGTTAATGAGCTGTAGCAGGAACCGGGTTGCGTTGGCCGTTTGCCCGCCGACGTTGATCGTGTACGGCGTAGGTATGAGTTTGGGGTCGACGACTGGCTGGCCTGCGAATGTGTTCACGTTGCCGATTCCATTGAGCAGGATGCTTGGACTTAAAGTAGTCCCGTGTCGTAGGAGGCTGAAGGCGCTGTTGTGAACTAGGCACGCGGATGTTAAAGCTTGTACTCTTAGAGAAACATAATAGGTACTCACTCCAATCGGTGAACAAGAGTGGTTGCTCTGGGGTGACATCATATTGAGCCGAGCTCGGGCCGTGGATGGTAATAGGCCCGACTAAGCCATCGGCGTATTGGATGGTGTAGTGCGAGTGGTACCAGGAAGAGCCGTATTAGGTTGCGTTAAACGTGTAGACAAACTGGTCACCGGGGGTAATGGGACACTGTGTTACCCCGTTGACGCCGTCGGCCTGCATGTTGAACCACTGGCGGATGCCGTGCTAGTGGATACTGGTGCCATTTGTTGAGAGGCTGTTGAGCACGGTGATCTCGATCAGATCGCCCCAGCAGGCCTGGATCTAAGGGCTGGGATACTGGGCTGCCGGTTTGGTAATGTCACGGAACAGCTTCGTCTTAGAAAAATCAAGACCGTCGGCAGAGTAGCTGCCATCCTGCGCGATAATTGTGTAACTGCGTTTGATGCCGACGGGTATGTTGATGTCGCCATTGGAGTTGAGACCCTTGTAGTCGGTGCCGATGTCAAAGGTGATGTTACTATTGGTGAGCCAGCAGCTGGTATTTGTGGCTGAGTAATCTTTGAAGCCGACCATGGCCGAGTAGTCGTACTGGAAGGTGTCATCTCCAGGATGGCCTCTATGAGGTTTGAAGACGGGTCCGCGGGGTGGATCTATGTGGATGTGAGTCGGAATTCCTAGGGCGACCTGGTCGCTTAGCTTAAAGTCCTTTTCGGGTAAAAGGTTTGACGAGATAGTAATAAGGTAAGTGAGCAAAGCCCACAACTAATTAAGGATTTTGATGCTGACTTTTCTGCCAATTATAAGACTATTGTACGGTTTTGAAAGTGAGAAGGAAAGACACTCTCCCTGCAAAAGAGAAAATGCCGAGACTTTTGCCTATAGTTATCATGGGGGAGAAGGAAAAGAGCAAGGCGGGAGATGATTAGGGGGGCCCTTAGTTAGCCCAGAGAAGGCCTAGCGTAAGCCCATAGCCTTATCGGGTAAGGCGATGGGGGTTTATGGCCAATCGGGACCATCGTCGATGTCGTGATGCCCGAGCTTGGTATATGCTTGGCATCTCAACCAACCATAGCTGCCAATATGCAAATGTACTCTATGCAAGCTGTACTGTGACGGCCGAGCCGGTATTTCAGCTAACCATCAAATGTGATGCTGCCATCAGAGTCTAGACCGCGACGAGGCTCCCGCGAGTGATTCCGTGAACGCGAAGATCATTTCCGACTTCAGCCCAGCACGTATATCTGGAGGGTGTGATCCATAGTCCTCCATGATATTCTCAGCATCTGATCTAACCACTTACCATAAAAGGAAATCTAGCAGAGCTATTTAGGCTGTAGTGAGGAAGAAATTCGACGATGGTTTGCGCGTGGGATGCATCTCACCCATGCCTGCTCTTCCTGACTCGGTAAGGTACGAGCTTTTGCCAGTAGAGTTAGTGTACCAAAAGCTGTAGCTGATTCGCCCTGAGCTTTCCCTAGTTCTTCCCTGAGCTAGGGTGATCCTATACATAGCCGCTGCATAACCTTAGAGGCCCGTTTTCAGCCCCCCCC
>Ga0247780_1001501_pt1 | contig 12959 bp, 5 predicted proteins | sample UWRJL079202R5_FD_179927 | JGI IMG/M metagenome (GOLD analysis project Ga0247780, IMG submission 179927) | Plant litter microbial communities from Arlington Agricultural Research Station in Wisconsin, United States - UWRJ-L079-202R-5 | ecosystem: Environmental > Terrestrial > Plant litter >... | reverse complement strand
TTTTAATAGCTATTCTAAATCGGGCTTTAGATTAAGAATTACAGTTAAAATCTACGTATGATACTACCTTATTCTATATTATAAACTAAAATAATACTTGTGAAAGTCATGGTTTTTTCACTTTAAATAAGATAAGATAAAGTGTATAGCAGGACGTGAAACCTTAAAGGGTGATCTAAAGACAGCTTATTAAGCTAGCACTCTTAAACGAGAATACACTATTATTATAAGTTACTGTTATTATAATATATAAAGAGAAGTCTGAACAGTAGGATATAAATAAATAATGTAATATTAGCGTGAGGAACCAGGGGTCCTTTATGGCCATCGTGGTTATGATGATGACTATCTATACTAGGTACCTAAAAAGTACTTCGTACCTTGCTTAGTGGGGTTTTGCTTAGTAAGGAACTGAGCATTCTGTCACTAAGCATCTCCTGCTTAATAACCCTAAGGATGCTTAATTATTACGACCTACACCCGACACAGGCCTCGAGAGGACTGGTGCGGGTTAAGACAGAACGTATGGCAGGACGCTAACAGGTAGGGGGCGTTCCGAAGACGGCTTGTTGAGCTAGCACTCCTAGACGGGGGTTTAATGTCACTGTAGGTCGTTATCACTATAATGCACAGAGGTAAGTCTGAACAGTAGGACACAAATGAATAATTAAATACTAGCGTGAGGAACCAGAGTCCCTTACGGTGGTTGTGGGCATAACCATGGCTATTTATACTAATTAGCCAGAGGTACCTTATACCTTACTTAATAGACTGTTACTTAGTAAGGAACTGAGTATCCTGCCACTAAGCACCTCTTACTTAGTGATCTCACGGATGCTCAGTAGGTGAGCACCTTTGCCAAGACTAAGCAGCTGCTGGTTAGTCGTAGGGGCTTTAGGTCTTTGCACCCCTGGCCCAGTGTGTAGTACTGTGTGTACTGTCTTCCTGCACTGTTCCTTATAGGGGATTTGTCAAGCCACTCCAGCCTAAGTGACGGCCTATAGGGTCGTCACACGATTCCCCCTCTTTAACATTCTTTTTCCATAAAGAACCTTAGTAAGAGCGTTCCTTCTTTCTTAACGTAATTATACCTGTTAACTGTGTATAAAAGCGCACTTTGAAAAACAGCACCTCTCGTCGCCGTAACCTTACAGACTTTACTTTGACTTTTAGATTGTAAATGTCACCTTATAGTTGTTATTCTTTAAAATCGCTTTCCTGTCTTGTTATTACACGATCGGACAGTTACTCTAAATGCTTACTAGCGGGGGCTTCGTCTTTATGTGACGCGTTCGGTTACAGTGACGTTTTCCTTTAGCGGCTCCTTTTTAAGAAGTGCCGTTTTAACGTTAAGCACGACGTTGTTACGTAGAATTTAAAGCTAAAAACTTGAGAGCTTTGTAAAGCCGTTACCCAACTTAAATGGATTAAAGTCCAACACCGCTAGATAAAGGAGTAAGCTTTTTCTACGTTTAGCTGGGAGGTAGAGATCCTTCGCTTTTAAGAGTAGGAGGAGGCCCGTCTAGCTGCTTCTCCTGAAACTAGCGAATCCTTTAACTAGGGAGGCTTTTTAGCAGGAATACCTGCTAGTTCTTTTTCTAGGGGGTCACCCTAGCTAATAACCTCTTCTTAACTTAGTTTATAACTTTCTTTAAATAAATGAAACGGCTCTTTAACGTAATAGTGTGCTTATTTGTTTTCTTTTACTAACTTCTTTTCCTTAACAGCACTTATTCCTTATGTGGAGCTTTTTAAAGGCTCTAAAGGCCCGGCCTTTCTTACTGGGTCTAAGGTCCTTATAACCCTGGCTAACGGTTCTAATAAACGTCCTTCTGTACTTATTAAGGAGTTTCCTACCGCCTTTTAGGCTTTAAGTCCTACAGTAATCTTACTTTTCAGTATAGTAACTTAGATGTCAGATCTTATCTTATTTTTTCTAGTTCTTATTATTAGCTTTAATCAGTCTAGATTCTTTTAGTGGAACTCTGTAATTAGGTCTAGGCATTTAAGGTTCTTAATTAGTTCTTATAAGTTACTCTTAAGGCTGTAGTCTAGCTATTTAACAAGATATTCAAACGTGTTCTTTCCCCTTTATGAATTTATAACTTCCTTAACGTCGTACTTATCCTTATTAGCGTCGATCTTGATCTTTTTTTCTAAAGGAACTCCCTTTAAGGCCGGTTCTAAAAGTGAGATATGAAAAACCTTAATCCGCACCTTTATACTAGCGGGTAGGTCTAGTTTGTAATTAAAGGTGGCGACCTTTTTCTTAACTTAAAATGGTCTGTACCTTTTAAAGTTAAGCTTCTTACTGGGCTGTTTTAAATACAGGTTTTATGAAAAAAGGTAGACATGGTCCCCCTTTTAAAGAGTCGGTCCCTTAACTTGTTTACTATTATAATAGAGTCCTTTTTTAAACACTAGTTACTTAGTTTAATATTTATTAGTAAACTTCCTTATTTGTTTATATGTAAACTTAAGTTCAGTTTATAGATAGTTATACAGTTCCTATATTCAGTCTGCACAGATTGCGGCTTAGGGGGCACTGGTAGATGGGCCTTAACGGAGCTTAGGCTCCTTACTGTAATTAGTGAAGAATGGTAACACACCTGTTAACTTAACTAGTGTTATATTATAAGCTATCTGTATTATTAATAACAGCTTAAGCTAATTATCTTATTTAAAGTTAATATAAGTTTAAAGATACGTTATAAGTATCTAGTTAACTTGCTCTGTTTAGCTATCCGTCTGTGGGTAGAATGCTATTAAAAGCTTACTTTTCACACTTATTCTTTATATTAATCCTTATTAGAACTTTAATATAATTAGCTTATCTTAATCTATGACAATATTATCTAGCTAGAGATATTATAAAACTACCTCTTTCTTAAAGATATAAGTAAGTTACTCCACTATTATATCCTTTAAGGTTAGTAGAAAGTAAGCCCATTTTGTTAATCTGTTAACTATTATAAGGATTTAGTTATAAGTGACTCCTGTGGCAGGGTCCCTAGACTCTGGAATCCCAGTAATAAAGTTAAGTAAGATTAAACTCTATAGCGCCTGTAATACAGGGAGTGGTTTAAGAAGCCTATAAGGTTTATAATGTTAATTCTGCTTCTAGTGGCAGATGTTGTAATTATTAATCACTTCCTTAACCAGCTTCTTCATTCCTAGGAAGGCGTACGCTTATTAGGCTTATATTAAAGTCTTAGCTTAGCTTATATATCCTCTAAGTTAAGACTTATAAACCTATTAGACGTACTTCTTTTATTCGTCTAAGTTATAAATATATAGTTTCTTTTAATATTAAAGCCTTACTCCTGGTTTAGGCGTGCCGTTTACACCTTTTAATAACTATTCCAGTTAATAACCGGTTTTATTATGGTTTAAATACATTAGGCACTCCTTACCACAGTTTTACACGTGCCTTAAGAAGTCTCCTAAGGGGCACTTATACTCGCAGGTTTCTTCTATTAGCCTTTTTACTTAAAAGTCCTGTTACTATTAATAAATATTATACTTTATCTATAAGTTTATACACACGTTAATAGTTTATTCTAATGTCTAGTCGTCTGACATTTATAGTGTATGTTTTAAAGTACTGTTCTCTACTTTGTTAAATATAGTAACGGGGATTAGGGCCGGGTTAGCATCCTTATAGTCCTATCTTTAATTAAGAGTATCGGCTTACCTATTATCTTTTCCTTTAATATGGTGAATCTGGAAGTGGAACGGGGCCATTAACTCTGCCTATTATGCTTACTGTAGGCTAAGTTCCTTCGTTAGGAAGTATTAGAGGTTATTATAGTTTAAAAAGACTTAGACTGGTTCTTTCGTGCTATTTAGATACGGTGCCTACTTTATAAAGCACTGAATAATCACCATTAGTTCCTTATTATAGATTAGATATTATAAGGCTGGCTTATGGATTCCTTTTAATAAAAAGGTAATTAGGTGGCGTTTTCCATTATCTTAGACTTAGTTAAGTTTTTTGCTAATTATAAACTTTAAAGAGTCTGTTTCGACTTGGAAGGGCTTTAAGAAATCAGGGAGTGCCAGGATTAGTACTGTAACAAAGGCGTGTTTAAGGTCTTCAAACGCCTTCTGCTGTCTATTAGTCCACTTAAACGGCTTTCCTTTACCTGTAAGTTTATAAAATGGTCTTACAACTCTCGTAAAATACCTGATAAAACAGCGGTAAAAGTTTATAAAGCTGATAAAGGCTTATAACTCTTTCTAATTCTTTAAAGTGGGTTAATCTTTAATTACCTCTGTCTTCTCCACTTACATTTTAAGCTTTCTAAAGGTTACTTTAAACCCTAGATAATTTAGTTCTTAAATGTGGAAGTGGCTCTTTTTTAGGTTTATTATTAACTTTGCCTTTTTAAAAGCTGTTAAAACCTGTTATATATACTTTCAATGTTCTTTTAAAGTTTCAGAATAAACTAAAATGTTATTTAAATATATAAAGATAAACTTATTAAGGAAGGGGTGGAGAACATTATTAATAAGGCCTTAAAAAGTCACAGGGGCGTTTATTAATCCCATTAGCATGACACAGTACTGGTAATACCCGTTATAAGTCCGAAAAGCCATTTTATACTCGTCCTCTTCCTTTACTCTAATATAGTTAAATCCCATGGGGAAATTAAGGCTGGAGAACTAATTTACTTTAACAATCCGTTCTCACATTTCCGTAATAAATGGTAGTGGGTAACGATTCTTAATCGTATCCTTATTTAACGTTTAATAGTTAATAACTATATATAACTTACTATCTCCCTTCCTTAAGATAAACAGCACTAGGTACCCTGCCAGGGACTGGGACTCCACGATAAACCCGTTTTTTAGGTTCTTATTAACGTACTCCCTTAAAGCCTTAGCTTATTAAGGGTTTAAATAATAAGGCTGGAAGCTATAGAGCTTCGCTCCTGGCTTTAGCTTAATTTTATAGTCCCACGGTCCGTGGTCTAGTAGTTACAGTATCTTTTTTCAAAACAGGGTAAACTTCCTGTATTTAATAGGTACCTTAAATAAGTCGACTTCTTTACTTATCTGTAAATCAGCTTCTAGCTTCTTTCCACCCTTTAAATTGTCATTTAGGTAATACGGTAGACCTTCTAATCCTTTAACCGTTTTAATAAACCTGACCTAAACCATACTTAATTCTAAGGGTTTAGCGTGCTTTTAAGTGCTTTATACATCTTTAAAACAGTTTAGTGCCTTTTTAATTTTCTTTAAATAACAGTCACAGTTAAGGGACTTACCGAAGGTAAGGTAGCCACTCCTCTAGTTGATTACAGGGTTATATTTCTCCAGTTAAGGTAGACCTAAGATTATATTATAACCCGTAACTGGTGTAACGTTAAAGTCCACTTATTATTCGTCCCCGTCCACTTTAATTAGGAGTGGCAAGTGGTGGGTGACTTTACTATTATTATACTGGTATAAGCCTCCTTCTCTATTTTATATAGGAATAGCCTCTTTATACTCTTCGTTAGGGAGTTTCCTTCAGTTAACTAATAAGGGGTGTACCAGGTTAGAAGCACTCCCACTATTAATCACTGCTTTTACCCTAAACGGCCTCCCTCTTCTATCTATTATGTTAACACTAACGGAGTAATACTTATACTCCTTTAACATCTAAGTTATAGTAATTATCTGTCTTTAAGGTCTTATACAGCCTAACCTTTAAATACCTCTCCTTCTTCTCAGGGTTTTTACTAACTAGCAAACTACTGGTTTCTGGCCCTTTTAAAGGGCCCGCAGCCTTTTCTTAATTCCTTCTGGAAAAACAGGCAGTTTTAATAGACTTGGCGATTAACCTTTTTTAGGTTTTCACACCTTAGCGTCCAGTTGACTTTAAACGGTATAATGTTCCTAAAGTCTTTAATAAGTTAGTAATACACTCTGCGGGCTTGGATTACAGTGATGTCTTTTTACTCTTAGATCTGTTAGTAGTCTTCTCGCTTTTACTATTCTCTGGCTTTCCTATTAAGGTGTAATAAGCACGTTACGACTAGGCAGTTATTAAGTACTCCTCCTTGCCAGCACGTTATAGGAGTTTAATTAATTATAGTAACCTTCCGTTTATTGCTAGACTCTCTTATTAGGGAGTAGGAGACTTGGTAGTGGCCTGGTTCTAACTCCACCCTTGTTACGGCGTAGTCCTGTCTTTATACGCTAGGGAAGTGGTTATAAAGGGCCTTAGGTTTACAGTGTTGGTTAAGAGTGTAATTATCGTACATATAGTTAATTTATAATATGTCCTTATAGTTAGGGTGGTTAATATTAACTGCTAGTGTTACAGTTATGGAATATAGAACGGGGGATGTAATGCCTTATTCTTTTTCTTCTTCCACTTACCTTTATGTGCATTATTTCTCCTAAACCTTTTCCTAAAACTCAGGTAGTAATAATCTGGCTTATTCTTCTATAAAACAGTCTTTTTTAACGAGGTGGTGTTTAAGCTGATTTATAAAGCGAACTCTATTATAAAGTTATAGCCTGATTTCTACCGCTTTATCCTTTAACGTTACAGTAAGGCCTCCGACTTACAGGTCCTTTATTTCGTCTACTAACTCTTAATGTTTCTCCTTTAGCTCCTGGATCCTTTATTAGTGTGCTTACTTTGTGCCTTTTTAAGGAACTTTTAAAGTACCAGTTTAAGGTACACTAGCTTTAATACAGGGTAGCCACCTAAGCTGTCCTTCTTCTAGGGAGGTAAGGGTGCTGATCTATTCAGCGTGCTTAAAATGTTTAAAAGTCTTAGGGGGTATTGTTAAGAAGAACTTTCATTTCTCCAGTTTAATTCTCTCAGTTTACTCTTTTTCACCTTTTAAGGTTTACTTTACCACTTAGGTGGCCTAAAGGGCTAGTTCTTTAACTCCCTTTACCATTTTAGTAAGGTTTAAGTTAGGGTCTTTCCTAAACTTCCTTAGTTCCTAGGCTTACAGGGTGAGTTTTTTAAGGCCTATTATAGTTAACTGGAACATCTCTTCTTAAAATTAGTCTTTTATAACCTGTACCTTTAGTAATTTTAAGTTTCCACCTTAAAGTCGGTTTTCTGTAACCTGCACCTTCGTGGCTGACTCTTTTAGGACACCCTTAAGGACTGGATATACCATATCCTGGAGTTCTTCTTCTTCTTCCTTATCTCTTAAGTTACACTTATCCATTTAAGTGCAGTCTTTTTTATTACCTACTATTTTAATATAGATGTCTCTTAAGTTAAACCTAATATGCTTTCCTCCTTCTAGAATAGGTTTCTAACTAACTTACTTTAATAACGGACATTACTATACTATATATCCTTTCTTATTACAGTTAAAGTATTAGACCTGTGACAGGTCCTTAAACTACTTCTACTACTATTATTACAGCTTATCGCAGTTAGGTTGGTTCTAACGGTTCACCATGCTAATGTCTATTAACCTGGGGTAATAACCTGTCGTAGTTAACTGGTTCCCCTTCTTTAATTTACTTAGCTGGTAAGGGGTCCGTTCCTTCTAGTAATTCTTCCGATAATGGTAGTTATAATACCGGTTATCAGCCTTAATAGCTATCTCGATTAACTCTTAAAGACAGTCCAGTTAGTCCTTTTAGTAAAGGTCTCCAGTGACGTGCTCCTTTAAGCCGCTCCAGAACAGCATTACCAGGGCCTTTTAACCGAGCTTAGTCTTTACTACTTTTAATTTAAAGCGTATAGAGAACTTAAGGACTGAGGACGTCTGCCTTAGGGCTATAAGGCGCTGTTTAGCCCGTCTGGGGGCGTTTAGTTCTCTAAACTTAGTCTGGAGTTAGTTAATAAACACGTTAAAGTCGTTAAAAAGAGCCTAAATCTCAGGGGCCTCTTTACATGCTTTATTTATAAAAAGGTCGTTAATTATCTTTACATAGGGTTTATACTAGCGAGCGGCTACTTTATCTAATAAGGCTTTAGTGAACTTAACCTTTCCTTCTTCTTTAAAGAACTGCTTATTATAATAGGTGACATAACTCTAGAGTTAGGTTATCTAGGACTCCAGCTATATAAAGTCTCCTTTAAAGCGTGATAACAGAGGGAGCTTTACTCGTTTCTTCTACAAGCCCTTAAGGTTATTATTCTCCAGCTTAACAGTATTAAATCAGGCTTAAAGTTTTTTAATAAGACTAATACGGCTTTTAATGTCTCCAGGGAAGGCCTTGTTAAGTTCCTTAACTAGCCCTTACTAATTAAGGTTCAGGTCTTTAAGGCGTGTAGCTAGTTCGTTAATAATGGGGAGCCGAGGTTAGGCTTACACCTCCTTAATTTCCTTACCTTTTCTAGAGGTTAATATGTTAGTGGGAGAGAGGTGGTGTCTGGGAATTTAATAAATAACGTTTAAAACTAGGACGTTAATATCGTATTATAACCTGCACCTGATATAGGCCTTAAGAGGACTAGTGTGGGTTAAGACAGAATATATAGCAGGACGTTAACAGGTAAGGGGCGTTCCGAAGACGGCTTATTAAGCTAGTACTCTTAGACGGGGGTTTAATGTCACTGTAGGTCGTTGTCACTATAATGCATAGAGGTAAGTCTGAACAGTAGGATATAAATGAACAATTGAATACTAGCGTGAGGAACCAGAGTCCCTTACAGTGGTTGTGGGCACAACTATGGCTATCTATACTAACTAGCTAGAGGTACCTCGTACCTTACTTAGTAGACTGTTACTTAGTGAGGAACTGAGTATCCTGCCACTAAGCACCTCTTACTCAGTGATCTCACGGATGCTCAGTAGGTGAGCACCTTTGCCAAGACTGAGCAGCTGCTGGTTGGTCGTAGGGGCTTCGGGTCTTTGCACCCCTGGCCCAGTGCGCAGTACCGTGCGTACTGTCTTCCTGCACTGTTCCTTGCGGGGGATTCGTCAGGCCGCTCCGGCCCAAGTGACGGCCTGCAGGGTCGTCACATTAATAGGTAAGCACGTTTACTAAGACTGAGTAAACACTGATTAGTCGTAGGGGCTTCCGGTCTTTGCACCCCTGGCCCAGTGTGAAGCGCCGTGCGCGCCGCTTTCACACTGTTCCTTCTGCGGGGAATCCGTCGGGCCGCGCCGGCCTAAGTGACGGCCTGCAGGGTCGTCACACCGCACCTTTGTATTCAGGTTTTGTCGGAGGATAGGAACTAACCGGTTGCTGTCGCCAACCTATCACTTGTTAATCCTTATCTGTTTCTAATTAAAGAACCGCCGTAACCTCCAGTTCATTGTAGGGATATCTATCACCAACACTGAGAGCCACACTCCGTATCCATTCATGCAGATTGCTCTTCTTGTCCACAAATCCAGCCTGTGTGTTTGATAGGTAAACGTCTAAGTTATTGGCTAACAGATGGCAGCCTTGACGGTTGTAGGTCACGTGCCCTAACGTCACGAGGCCACCTGCCGTCACTTGTAGCTTGAAAGCGACTACATCCCCGGCATTCGTTTAGTAACTTTTTCTTCCCTCCCCCCGTGTGATCTTTTAAGGCTACTCGGGTCTTAATGGCTTCTGCTGCTGCCGTGCCGGAAAGGGGAGCCCTTAAAAGCTTTTATCTCACTTCCTTCGATTACTCTGGGGCATCGACCCCTCCCCAGTCACGTTGGGCTTCGGCTCGACGTGGCAAGCGATAAGGTTGGGCAGCGAGTGGCGACCTCTGCTCGACCAACCAGCGAAAATGAGCACCACCCGCGAAGGACAAAGTCACAGGCTTGGAACTGAAACACCGCGGTATTAGGGAACCGGGACACCTCGCTAAAGGTGGACTTGCTTGTGAGGAGAAACTGCAACACCGAGGGATTAGGGACCCTGGACTTGGATGGTGAAGAAGCAAAGGCCGGAGTGCAGGATTTCCTTTCGCAGTTAGTGGGTCTGTAAGTGTAAGGGGAGCACGACGGGAGTACTGTCGAGTGGCAGTCAGCCGCCAGCTGCGCACACGCAACTTGTGTGTGCTCCCAAGCCAACCAATAAGAGCTCAGGCGGTGGGGACCCACCCTGATCAGATTAGGACGTTCGTGCTGACGTGGCTTCGGAAGAACCAAGAATAATACAACAACTGGTTTGAATCGTTGTATCCACTCATCACTAGCTGCGTGTGCCCTGCAACACGTGGCGGGGTAATACCCAGCTAGTCTTTCCTCGTCGTGATATGATTGCAGGGGTGTCACAAGCCACGAAGACCAACCAGCTCTCTAAAAACCACAAAAGACTACGGACAGGATAAGGATGTGATGACTTTGTATGCAGGGTGTCTTGATTGGTTGGTGATGGTGAGAAGTTTTGGAAAACAGAGTATAACATTGAAGGGATGACCGACTTCCCACTACCAAGTGCAGGCGATATTACCTGTATCAATCCCCTCACACAATCCCCTAACAAGAAATAATGTCGACTGATATATGTCCTGCTAGCCCGCCAGGATACTTCTATCGCAGCAACTGCGAGCTGCTATGCCGACCGGCTGAATGGTTTGATGTGATTGTTTTTTTCCTCGGCAACTACGTGGCGCACATCCTGACGGTGGTGTCGCAGCCCGGCCAGTGCCTTGCCGGTAACATTATGTTTCCTGCCCTCACCCTGCTCTTCCCCGGCACTGGTTACACTACGGCCCTGAGCGCTATCACAAGCATGGCTATCTTCGCCCCGACTGAGCTGCAGATGGCTGCGCGCGCCCGCGCCCTCTACATGGTCGCGCCGATCAAGGCGTTAAAGTCGCAACTCGATCGTTACGTGAACGGTAGAGATAGTGTCGCTGGTGTCAGGGATGAGGTCGAAACTGGCGATGTGGAGTTGGAGACGTTCATAGAATATGTAACTTTCAACATACGGCAACTGGGAGACACCGAACGAGCGCAGAGCGCTGGCGATGAAAGAAACAACAATGAGGAAAACGAAGGCAACCTAGAGGTGCCCGTTGGTGAGTACCCAAGCTTGTCGTATCTCCTTTTTCATATACTACTTTCCCCCTTTGCTGAATCAAACGGCTGATCCCTCCTAGTCATCCCCCGCCTTTGGTCGCCCATCATGCACGGGGTGTGCCGACTCCCCAAGGGCTACTGCTTCATCCCGCTCGACAGGCGGGCGCGGTTCGTCAACGACCCTGAGGACGGTCCGGTGTCGGTTAGCAAGCGCATCCTCAGCTGCTTCATAGCGGCGTTCCGGCCGCAGCGGGCAGACCGCGCGGTAATCGCTTGCGACTATAACGCAGTCAAGATCCTAGTGGCAATCGTGCAACTCGCCTTCGCTCTCGTGACGCTGTACCGTACGCGTGGCGACCAGATCGCCATGTATGGCTATGCCGCCTTTGGGTTGACCGTCGCGCAGTACGCCTGGATGTCGCTACTCAACCTGGCCGGTAGTCTTATGTGCCCCAACTACCCAAGCATCTTCGTCGTCGAGTCCCAGACCCTAAAGGACCTACGCACAAAGATTGAAGCTACTGGCGAGACCGCCCGCTACCCGTTGTCCGGTACCGTCGGGGAGCTGACGGGGTCGACCGAAAAGGAAATCCTGGAGAATTGTGAATTCGAGACACTAGGGAGCATCTCAGCTATTTTTATTGGGCCGTACCTCGGTGTTGTCCCGATCGCTATCATCGGGGGGCTGTCTAGGTTCTCGCTCGGCGGCAGCGCGCTATACCAACGAGTATGGACTATGATGTGGCTTGTTTTTGGTTTTATCTGGGGCCCTTTCGTATCGTTTCTTTTCCGGGTCACGCTCAGTTACGCCGCTATATTCGGGTCCTTGAACATTTACACCGCTCTAGTCAAGTTGAACATTTACACCGCTCTAGTCAAGTTGCGCATTTTTATATCCGGGAACTTTCCCGGCTATGATACGTTGGTCATGGCACTAGAGTTGTTAGTAGTCCTGTGTTTCGTCGGTTTTTATGCAGCCCCCGCTATCGGCGGGTTTGTCGTTGTCGGCCAGATGATTCTTGACTACGGGGTGTGCATCCGGCTGCGGTAAAGTCTCAAATTTAGGTAGTATTTGTTAATTAAGGCGATTCTCTCCGGCTTCGAGAACATGGTATCTACATTGTAGTTAGACGCTGGAGATTCTGAGAAATGGGGTCTTCACCTAGTCGTCCTTAGACTCCACAGCTTATGCCTGGTGTCCCAAAATTTTCATTAGCGGCTCACTTTCTGCCCCTTGTCCCAGTGTGACTGGCCGGCATTACCTCGAAGCAGGCATCAGCGCTCCTGCTGGATTGGTGCTCAGGCGTTCAATCCGCTGTGCAGATCTGTTGGGCCGCGGTTCGCCTGACTTGTCTCGAAAGCGAGCGTTATGGAATTGAGGTTCTTACTGCTCACTGAGACGCCAGCTTTTACCCTTAGTCCGCAGATCTCGAACTCATTTAGGCGTAGTCCTTAGCGCAGCGGATTGGGGAGAGTCGAGGATTAATTCGAAAGACTTGCGAGCTGATCCGTCCTTAATGTTAGCGTTAAGGGGCGCGGCGGGTCGTGTTGTGTTGCGTTGCGTTGCACGTCTGAGCTTGAGTGCGGCATTTCTACCATTAGTTAAAATACGCGAAGCCAGAGTCAGAGGAAACGAAAGGAGGAGGAGGGAAAGGCAGAAACGCAGGGAGGGGCCGAAGGCATAAAAGTATTTATTGTTAAGAGTGAACTTCGCGATCTAGTAGCTGGCACGTGGGGCATTAGGAATGAGGGATAAATTTTAAGCCCGTGCGCTGAGCTGCGATTAGCGGATGCCGGCCAGATAAGGCTGGAGCGGCCCGATGAATCCCTTGTAGAAGAGACGGCGTAGGAGGATGGTGTATACGGTCTTACACACTGGGCTAGGGGTGTAAAGACCTAAAGCCATTATAATTAGCTAGAAAGAGCTTAGTGGTCTATAAGGACTGTTAACATTAAGTATTATTTAATTAACTGCTTAGTAGTAATTACGTGGTGTATTACTAAGTATAGTAGATTAAGTAAGGTATAAGGTACCTT
>Ga0247780_1001499_pt1 | contig 13005 bp, 8 predicted proteins | sample UWRJL079202R5_FD_179927 | JGI IMG/M metagenome (GOLD analysis project Ga0247780, IMG submission 179927) | Plant litter microbial communities from Arlington Agricultural Research Station in Wisconsin, United States - UWRJ-L079-202R-5 | ecosystem: Environmental > Terrestrial > Plant litter >... | reverse complement strand
AGACAGTCAAGTTACGCCCTCCCCACACGAGTCCCGCACGCAACTAGCCATTATGATACCTAAGCCGAAACGACTGTACATTGCTTCCGTCGCTATATGCGTCATGCTGTATATTTTTTGGAGCTTTGGACTTGTATTTCCTTGGATCCGCGAGCAATGGGCACCAGGTACGGCGTGTCTAAATAGTCAAGACTACCTAAACAGCTGACACAGGAGTTAGATACATACAGATGGCGAATAGTAGAGCAACACTACCCGTTAACGTCATTTCGGCCTTTACCGACGGGAAAGCCAAAGCACCTCCCGGCCGTCCAGGCAAACTTCCCGGCCGAGACATCAGAGGCGAGAGAGACCCGGCTACGACGTCAAGCTGCCATCAAAAATGCCTTTCTCCACTACTGGAGGACATACAAGGAGCACGCGTGGCTGCATAATAAGGTAACGCCTATCAGCACGATGCCGAAGGACAGTTTCAGGGGCTGGGGCGTAACACTGGTAGACTCCCTCGACACCTTATGGATTATAGACCTCCAAGATAAGTTTGATATGGCCGTTAATGCCGTTTATAACAATATTTCCTTCGAAACCACAACTACTAACCTTATCAGCGTGTTTGAAACGTCGATCCGTTTTCTTAGTGGCCTCCTTTCAGCCTACGACCTTAGCGGCGACGACCGCCTTTTATCTAAGGTACGCGATGTTAGAGATATGCTGTATAAGGCGTTCGATATATTATCTTGGCTGCCCATTCTTAAGTGGGATTTTCATGCTGCAGAGCAGGGAGATAAGCAGTCTGACCCTACGGGATTACTTCTAGCCAAGTTAGGCTCTCATGCCATAGAGTTTACTTAGCTTAGTCTGCTAACTAAGGACTTAAAGTATTACAAGACTATAGTTTATATTACAGACCTTCTTAGTAAGACGCAGATGAAGACTAAGTATTACGACCTGCACCCGACACAGGCCTTAAGAGGACTGGCGCGGGTTAAGACAGAACGTATAGCAAGACGCTAACAGGTAAGGGGTGTTCCGAAGACGGCTTATTAAGCTAGCACTCCTAGACGGGGGTTTAATGTCACTGTAGGTTGCTGTCACTATAATATACAGAGGTGAGTCTAAACAGTAGGATATAAATGAACAATTAAATATTAGCGTGAGGAACTAAAGTCCCTTACGGTAGTTATAGGCATAACTATAGCTATCTATACTAACTAGTTAAGAGGTACTTTATACCTTAATTACTATACTTACTTAATATAAGGAGTAATTATAATGATTAGAATACCTTTAATTACTGTGATTACTGTGCTTTTAGTAAGATTAGAGTAATTACTTAACGATTAGTTATAGGGGCTTTAGGTCTTTACACCCCTAGCCCAGTGCGCAGTACTGTACATACTGCCTTCCTGCACTGCTCCTTCTGCAGGGGATTTATTAGGCTGCCCTGGCCTAAGTGACGGCCTGTAAGGTCGTTACACAATTCCCTCTCTTTAACGTTCTTTTTCCATAAAGAATTACTTATACGTTCCTTCTTCTCCTTACTAGCCGTTATGCCGTTTAACTGGGTAATTAAAAACAGGAGAAACATAGCACCTTTATTGACTGAATGCTGTATTACTAACGCTAAGTTTATTCTTACTTTCGGGATTATTATACTTGTGAAATGTAATCGCTATTATTACTTAAACCTGCTGGACTGTAAGGTAGCTAGTAAGAGTAAGTCGTGTAGTTATTATATAACAGTTAATAGGACTGTATACTTATCTTATAACGTTTACGGAAACGATCCGTTTATCTTATATAGGGTTCTGGACGAAAAGAAGTGCCTTAACATTAAAGAGTGTAAAACCGCTCTCCTCCTCCACGATATAGCCTCTAAACTTTTATACCTTAAGGACTAATAGAAAGGACTGGCGTAGTGGGTAGACGAACTTTTTAGCTATAAGTTTAACATTATAGTGGAGGAGGAGTGTAAGGCTTAGAAAGTATTTACGCCAGTTCCTAAGTTTAATTAGGGAAGCCTCCTAGTAGAGCCGGCACGTGGTTCTTTTTCTAAGGGGTTACTGTAGCTAGCGGCTTCTTAACTTAATCTGTTGCTCTTTTCTTTTAATAAACGAAAACGGCCTTTCTTGGTGTGGTGGTAACGTACTTGCTTGTTTTTTTTTTACTGACTTTTTTTTAACAGTACTTATTTTCGTGCAGAATGCGTTGGGAACTTTAAAGGAGGCTTAGCCTCTTTATTAGGTCTAGGGTCTTTTTAACCTTAGTTAAGGGTTCTGATAAATGTCCTTCTGTACCTATTAAGGAGTTTCCTGCTACTTCTCGGGCTTTAGGTCCTATAGTGGTTTTACTTTTTAGTATAGTAATTTAAATGTTAGATTTTATCTTATTTTTTTAGTTTTTATTATTAGTTTTAATTAGTCTGGGTTCTTTTAGTGGAACTCTATAATTAGGTTTAGGCATTTAAGGTTTTTAATTAGTTCCTATAAGTTACTTTTAGGGCTGTAATTTAACTATTTAATAAGATATTTAAACGTGTTTTTTCCCCTTTATAAATCTATAACTTCCTTAACGTTATACTTATCTTTATTAACGTTAATCTTAATCTTCTTTTCTAAAGGAACTCCCTTTAAGGTGGGTTTTAAAAGTGAGATATGAAAAACCTTAATCTGTACCTTTATACTAGCAGGTAGGTCTAGTTTGTAATTAAAGGTGGCGACCTTTTTCTTAATTTAGAATAATCCATACCTTTTAAAGTTAAGCTTCTTACTAAGCTGTTTTAAATATAGGTTTCGTGAGAAAAGGTAAACGTAATCCCTCTCCTAAAAAGTCGGTCCCTTAACTTATTTACCATTATAGTAAAGTCTTTTCTTAAATATTAGCTGCTTAATTTAATGTTTATTAGTAAACTTCTTTATTTGTTTGCGTGTAAACTTAAATTCGGCTTATAAGTAGTTATATAACTCTTATATCTAGTTTATATAGATTATAGCTTGGGGGGTGCTGGTAGGTGGGCTTTAACAGAGCTTAGGCTCCTTACTGTAATTAGTAAAAAACGGTAATATACTTATTAAGTTAATTAGTGTTATATTATAGGTTATCTATACTGTTAGTAATAGCTTAAACTAATTATTTTATTTAAAGTTAATATAGGTTTAAAGATATATTATAAGTATTTAGTTAACTTACTTTGTTTAACTATTTGTTTATAAGTGGAATACAGTTAAAAGCTTACTTTTCACCCTTATTCTTTACATTAGTCTTTATTAAAATTTTAATATAATTAGCTTATCTTAATCCGTGACGATATTATCTAATTAGAGGTGTTATAAAACTACCTCTTTCTTAAAAATATAAGTGAGTTACTCCGCTATTATGTCCTTTAAGGTTAGTAAGAAGTAGGCTTATTTCGTTAATCTGTTGACTATTATAAGGACTTAGTTATAAGTAACTCCTGTAACAGGGTCTTTAAACTCTGGAATTCTAGTAACAAAATCGAGTAAGATAAAGTTCCATAGCGCCTATAGTATAAGGAGTGGTTTAAAAAGTCTATATAGTTTATAACGTTAACTTTACTTCCTATAACAGATGTTACAGTTATTAACCACTTCTTTAACCAGCTTCTTTATTTCCGGGAAGGTGTACACTTACTAAGTCTATACTAAAGTTTTAGCTTAGCTTATATATCCTTTAAATTAAGACTTATAAACTTATTAGACATACTCCTTTCTCTTAACTAGGTTATAAATGTACAGTTTCTCTTAATACTAGAGCTTTACTCCTGGTTTAAGCGTACCGTTTATACCTTTTAACAGCTATTTTAACTAATAACCAGTTTCGTTATAGTTTAGATATATTAGGCACTCTTTACTATAATCTTACAGGTACCTTAAGAAGTCTCTTAAGGGGCACTTATACTTATAAGTTTCCTTTACTAACTTTTTTACTTAAAAGTCCTATTATTATTAATAAACGTTATATTTTATTTATAAGTTTATACAGATATTAATAATTTATTCCGGTGTTTAATCGTTTAACACTTATAATATATGTTTTAACGTGCTGTTTTCTACTTTATTAAACATAGTAATAAGGGCTAGGATTAGATTAGCATCTTTATAGTCCTATCTCTAATTAAGAGTATTAACTTACTTATTATCTTTTCCTTTAACATAGTAAATCTGGAAGTGGAACAGGGTTATTAATTCTACCTATTATACTTACTATAGATTAAATTCCTTTATTAAGAAGTACTAGAGGTTATTATAATCTGAAAAGACCTGGACCGGTTCTTTTATACTGTTTAAATACAGTGCTTACTTAGTAAAACATTAAATAATCGCTATTAGTTCCTTATTATAGATTGGATATTATAAAGCTGGACCGTAGATTCCTTTTAATAAGAAGGTAACTGGGTAGCGTTTCCTATTATCCTAGACTTAGTTAAGTTCTCTACTAATTGTAAATTCTAAAGAGTCTGTCTTAACTTAGAATAGTTTTAAGAAATTAGGGAGGGTTAGGACTAATATTATGATAAAGGTGTGTTTAAGGTCTTTAAACGCCTTCTACTGTTTATCAGTCTACTTAAACAGCTTTCCTTTACTTATAAGTTTGTAAAGTAGTTTTATAACTTTCGTAAAATACCTAATAAAACAGTAATAAAAGTTTATAAAGCTAATAAAGGCTTATAACTCTCTCTAATTCTTTAAAGTAAGCTAATCCCTAATTACCTTTATCTTCTCCAGTTACATCTTAAACCTTTTAAAGGTTACTTTAAACCCTAAATAGTTCAGTTCTTAAATATGGAAGTGGCTCTTTTCTAGGTTTACTATTAGCTTTGTTTTCTTAAAAGCTATTAAAACCTGTTATATATACTTTTAATATTCTTTTAAAGTTTCGGAATAAACTAAAACGTTATCTAAATATATAAAGATAAACTTATTAAAGAAGGGGCGGAGAACACTGTTAATAAGGCCTTAGAAGGTTATAAGGGCGTTTATTAATCCTATTGGTATAATACAGTATTAGTAATGCCTGTTATAAGTTTGAAAAGCCGTTTTATGTTCGTCCTCTTCTTTTACTCTAACGTGGTTAAATCCTATAGGGAAATTAAGGTTAGAGAACTAGTTTACCTTAATAATCCGTTTTTATATTTCTATAATAAGTGGCAGTAAGTAGTGATTCTTAATTATATCCTTATTTAATATTTGGTAATTAATAATTATACGTAACTTACTATTTTCTTTCCTTAAAATAAATAATATTAGGTACCTTATTAGGGACTGGGACTTTATAATAAACCCGTTTTTTAAATTCTTTTTAATATACTCCTTTAAGGCTTTAGCTTATTAAGGGTTTAAGTGATAAGGCTGGAAGCTGCAAAGCTTTACTCTTAGCTTTAACTTAATTTCGTAGTCTTATAGTCCGTAGTTTAGTAATTACGGTATCTTTTTTCAAAACAGGGTGAACTTCTTATACTCCACAGGTACTTTAAATAAGTTAACTTTTTCACTTATCTGTGGGTTAGCTTCTTACTTCTTTCTACTTTCTAAATCGTTATTTAAGTAATATAGTAAACCTTTTAATCCTTTAACTGTCTTAATAAACCTAACTTAAACCGTACTTAATTCTAAGGGTTTAATATGTTTCTAAGTATTTTATATATCTTTAGAACGGTTTGATACCTTTTTAACTTTCTTTAAACAGTGATTACAGTTAAGGGACTTACTAAAGGTAAGATAGCTACTCCTCTAATTAATCACAGGGTTATACTTTTCCAGCTAGGGTAGACTTAAGATTATATTATAGCCTACAATTAGTGTAACGTTAAAGTCTACTTATTATTTATCCCTGTCTACTTTAATTAAAAGTGGTAAGTGGTAGGTAACTTTACTGTTATTATACTAATACAGGCCTCCTTCTCTATTTTATATAGGAATAGCCTCTTTATACTCTTAATTAGGGAGTTTCCTTCAGTTAACTAATAAAGGGTGTATTAGGTTAGAAGCATTTCTGTTATTAATTACTGCTCTTACCTTAAATAGCCTCCCTCTTCTATCTATTATATTAATATTAACGGAATAATACTTATACTCCTTTAACATTTAAGTTATAATAATTATCTATCCTTAAGGTCTTATTTAGCTTAACCTTTAAATACCTCTCCTTCTTCTTAAGGTTTTTACTAATTAGCGAATTACTAGTTTTTAACCTTTCTAAAGGGCTTATAACCTTTTCCTAATTCCTTTTAGAAAAATAGGCAGCTTTAATAAACCTAGCGGTTAACTTTTCTTAAGTTCTTACACCTTAGCGTCCAGTCGGCTTTAAACAGTATAATATTCCTAAAGTCCTTAATAAGTTAATAATACGTTTTACGGGCTTAAATTATAGTAATGTCTTTTTACTTTTAGATCCGTTAATAATCTTCCTACTTTTACCATTCCCTAGCTTTTCCATTAAAATACAGTAAACACGTTACAACTAGGCAGTTATTAAGCACTCCTCCTTACTAGCATGTAGTAAGAGCCTGGTTAACTACAGTAACTTTCCACTTATTATTAGACTCTCTTACTGGGAAGTAAGAGACTTAATAGTAGGCTGGTTTTAACTTTACTCTAATAATAGTGTAATCCCGTTTCCACGTACTGGGGAAATGGTTATAAAGGGCCTTAAGTCTGTAATACTAGTTAAAAGTGTAATTGTCGTATATATAATTAATCTACAGTATATTTTTATAATTAGGGTGGTTGATATTAACTGTAAGTGTTACAGTTATAAAGTACGGAACAGGGGAAGTAGTGCTTTATTTTTTCTCTTCTTTTACTTACCTTTATATATATTATTTCTCCTAAACTTCTTCTTAAAACTCAGGTAATAGTAACTTAACTTATTCTTTTATAAAGTGGTCTTCTTTAATAAGTCGATATTTAAGTTAATTAGTAAAGCGAACTTTATTATAAAGTTTTAACCTAATTTCCATTACTTTATCTTTAAACGTTACGGTAAGGCCTTTAACTTATAGGTCCTCTATTTCATCTACTAATTTTTAATGCTTTTCCTTTAATTCCTAGATCCTCTATTAGTGTGTTTACTTTATACCTTCTTAGGGGACCTTTAAAGTACCAGTTTAAGGTATACTAGCTTTAATATAAGGTAGTTATTTAAACTGTCCTTCTTTTAAGGAGGTAAGGGTGTTAATCTACTTAGTATACTTAAAGTGTTTAAGAGTTTTAAAGGGTACTGTTAAGAAGAACTTCCGTTTCTTTAACTTAATTCTCTTAATTTATTCTCTTTCACCTTTTAAAACTTACTTTACCGTTTAAGTAACCTGGAGGGCTAGTTTTTTAACTCCTTTTACTATCTTAGTAATTTTTAAATTAGAGTCCTTCTTAAACTTCTTTAATTCCTAAGCTTACAGGGTAAGGTTTTTAAGACCTGTAACAGCTAACTGGAACATTTCTTCTTAAAGTCGGTCTTTTATAACCTACACCTCTAGTAATTTTAAATTTCTACCTTAAAGTCAGTCTTTTATAACCTACACCTTTATAGCTAACTCTTCTAAAACACCCTTAAGGACTAGGTACATTACGTCTTAAGGTTCTTCCTCTTCTTTTTCCTTATCTCTTAAGTTATACTTATTTATTTAGATATAATCTTCTTCATTACTTACTATCTTAACATAAACATCTATTAAGTTAAACCTGATATACTTTCCTCCTTCTAGGACAGGTTTCTAACTAACTTACTTTAATAATGGGTATTACTATGCTATATAGCCTTTCTTATCACAGTTAAAGCACTAGACTTACGATAGGTCCTTAGGCTGCTTCTACTACTGTTATCGTTAAGGCTTATTGTAATTAGGCCGATTCTGGCAGTTTACTATACTAATATCTATTAACCCAGGATAATAACCTGTTATAGTTAACTAGTTTCCCTTTCTAGGCTTATTTAGCTAATAGGGGGTTTATTCTTTCTAGAAGTTCTTCTAATAATAGTAATTATAATACTAATTATCGGCCTTAATGGCCATTTTGACTAGCTTTTAAAGGCGGTCTGGTTAATCTTTTTAATAAAGATCTCCAGTGACGTATTCCTTTAAACTACTTTAAAATAACATTATTAGAGCCTTTTAGCTAAGTTTAATTTTTACTACTTCCAGTTTAAAATATGTAAAGAACTTAAAGATTAAAGACGTCTGTCTTAAGGCTATAAGGCGTTATTTAGCCCTTTTAGGGGTGTCTAATTCTCTAAACTCGGTCTAGAGTTAGTTAACGAAAATGTCAAAATTGTTAAAAAGAGCTTAAGTCTCAGGGGCTTCTTTTTATACTCTGTTTATAAAAAGGTTATTAATTATTTTTACGTAGGGTTTATACTAATAAACGGTTACTTTATTTAGTAAGGCTCTGGTAAACTTAACCTTTCCTTCTTCCTTAAAGAACTGTTTATTATAATAGGTGATATAACTTTAAAGTTAAGCTATCTAGGACTCTAGCTATATAAAATCTCCTTTAAAGCGTAAAGGTGGAGGGAGCTTTACTCGTTTCTTTTATAAGCCCTTAAGGTTATTATTCTTTAGCTTAACTACGTTAAGTTATACTTAGAGTTTTTTAATAAAACTAATACAGCTTTTAATATCTTTAGGGAAAGCTTCGTTAAGTTCCTTAACCAGTCCCTACTAATTAAGGTTTAAGTCTTTAAGGCATGTAGCTAACTTGTTAATAATAAGGAGTTAAGGTTAGGCTTACACTTCCTTAATCTCCTTACCTTTTCTAGAAGTTAACATATTAATAGGAGAGAGGTGGTGTCTGGGAATTTAATAAACAGCGTTTAGAACTGGGACATTAATATTATATTATAACCTACACCCGACACAGGCCTTAAAAGGACTGGTATGGGTTAAGACAGAATATATAATAAGACATTAATAAGTAAAGGGTGTTCCGAAAACGGCTTATTAAGCTAACACTCCTAAACGGGGGTTTAATATCACTGTAAGTTACTGTCACTATAATATACAGAGGTAAGTCTGAACAGTAGGATATAAATAAATAATTAAATACTAACGTGAGGAACCAGAGTCCCTTACAGTGGTTATGGGTATAACTATAGTTATCTATATTAACTAGCTAAGAGGTACTTTGTACCTTGATCACTGTGCTCACTTAACACGAGGAGTGATTATAGTAATCAGAATGCCTCTGATCACTGTGATCACCGTGCTCTTAGCGAGATCAGAGTGATCACTTAACGATTGGTTGTAGGGGCTTCGGGTCTTTACACCCCTGGCCCAGTACGCAGTACCGTGCGTACTGCCTTCCTGCACTGCTCCTTCTGCGGGGGATTCGTCGGGCCGCCCCGGCCCAAGTGACGGCCTGCAGGGTCGTCACACTAAGATGCCCGGCCTTTGGCCGACCAAAGTCGGAAACACGGTGGACACGATCGATTCAGGACACAAGTATACCCTTAGCGCTAAGGCGGATAGTACCTTTAAGTATACGGCTAAGATGATTGCGCTTCTCGGAGGACAGTAGCTAGAATACGAAACCATGTATTCCCGCAGTATGGACGCTGTAGTAAAATACCTCTTCTACCAACCACTTACGCCTGGAAATGATGATGTCTTGGTGTCAAGGACAGTTTATGCTAACGGCTACGGTAAGCCGAAGCTCGAAACCTCGGCCTAGCACTTGTCCTGCTTTGTAGGCGGCATGCTTACGCTCGGCGGCCGGCTCACAGCCAACACTACGCACGTTAAGCTGGCTAAGAAACTGACGCACGGTTACATCACCCTTTACGAAATATCTCTAAGCGGAATCATGCCTGAGGCCTGCCACATTACAGCCTGTCCGGACCCGACCTTGTGCGACTGGAACACCTACTAGGGCGTGTGGCAGGCACACCACCTGCCCCCAGGCTTTACCAAGATCCACATAAGGTACTATATCCTGCGACCCGAGGCGGTTAAAAGTATCTTTATACTCTACCGTGTGACTGCAGACGTATCCCTTATGGATCGGGCGTGGGACATGTAGACGGCCATTAACAAGGCGACTCGGACGGAGCGGGTAAACAGCGCTATCTTAGATATCGACCCGGGGCCTAGGGAGACGCCACCCATAAGCAACTCTATAAAGAGTTTTTAGATAAGCGAGACGCTTAAGTACTTTTATCTTCTCTACTCAGAACCCGACTTAATTAACTTAAATGAATGGGTACTGAATACCGAGGCGCATCCGTTTCGACAGATACTCCTGTGAAGGACAGGAGGATAAGGAAGGATGGTAAAATTGTTAGATGCATAACAGGAAACAGAAAAACTGATGGACAATGTATAATAATATCAGAGTTGTCTTTGTTCCAAGAAAAAGAGAAAAGAGAACCCTATACCCTGCATTGTTTTGACGGCTTTGTTCTTAGCTCAGCTGCATTGGCAAGTAGCGTATTCCTCCCGCGGCATCGTGGACCGCGACGAGCGGCTTAGTAGCCTGGCTCGCGGGTCATTGTTGCACATCACTGGTTGACCCTTGTCGACTTTAATATCCCACGCCGCTAAGACCGCCGCTCCAGCCTGGTGGGGACCGTGCTTTGAAAGCTGGATCGGAGACAAATTGCACCTCTGAGCTCTTCTCCGTCAATTAGGCACCACATCGGCTATAGAAACAAGCGTATGGTTGACCACAAACCCCCCCTTCCACATGCGTGCTCCTCGAGTCTCAACAATTTGACCGCACTCGGGTTTCCTATTTCGGAATCCCGGTTTCACCGCCACGGTGAGATGGTCACAGCTGTGCCAATCGATTGAATAACTCCACTATAAAATCAAGAACGGGGAGTTTGAGCCTCACCCCACAAAATCATCCCGCGAACTGGTAGTCCCTGACTCAGAGCACACCTGTGCTCTCACATCTCGGCTCACCCCCACGTCTCCCACGGCCACAACTGTGCGCTTGCATCACCACACACCATCAGCCCAACTGTGCTTCACCCAACATATGCAATCCGCCCTGATGTGCAGCCTATATAATAGGCATCCGATGGGCGAGCTCGGACGTGGTCGTCGATCCTCACTTTTAGGGAAATGGCGCACCGCTGTGTCCTCACTGAGCACATGCGATGAGGTAATTTTTGAGCCTCAAGATCTACGTCGGTTCTGTATCGACAGGTGTGTTGGCCCGCCTCGCCACTCAAGTATTTAGCGCAGCATGAATCGACTGTTTTCTGGGAAATGTCTCCTGATTTGAATATGTGATTACGTGTATACTGTCGCAAGCAGCAGTGATAAAATGTCTCAAAGATCAAGTGCCCCGTCGTGCGTCCTCAGTGACGATGGAAGGTGTGTGTTCACCCATTTGGTGGCAGGGTGGCAGAAACTGACTGATATGCGTATAGGCCAGCTTCAACAGGTCTCCAACTCGCATCCTATCTCAGCGCTGGGGTTACTACTGACACCCCAGCTCCAACAGTTGCGGGCGTCTCGAGGTTGACTACGGATTGGGAGGCCCGGTATCAGAGTTTGGAGAGGCAAGTCAACATCTGGGCAAAGCTAGTCGACCCAATAGGCAGTTGATTGGATGATGCTCTGGAAACTTTCTTGTATTGACATTGTGCTGAAGATGTGGGGGTTTGGCTATCTGCTATTTGGTGACAAGAAATTTGGACTGGGTGGCGTTGAATCTTGCTACTGGGACTTGGGAACGGAATGGATGGGACGGATCTGGCGGCAAGGCTTTGGGTGGTTGGATACCCTGGACGGAAATAGTACACCCCAACATGTTAACTTTGGGAAATTGGCAATTTGCTTTCCTCTGAGTTATTCTGAAATGTCCCACTTTGAAACCCTCAAGTTAGGCCAACCTGCAGCAGGCCGGCCTCGTGGCTTGGCCCAGTGGCACTGCCCCGGCCCCCACCCGGAAGCACATCGGGGAGTCCCGCTGTAGGCCAAGATCCTTCCCGCCTCCCGCGCGGGGGCCACCTCCGGTCGCCATTGTTTGCTCTGCATTCAGCACCTCGAATAGTCACCCGCCACACCGCAGCTTAAACGCCTCCGAAGTCACCACGCCAGCAACCGTCACGCCACCCCCAATTTCATGCGATCTGTGGTTGCCGCCCTTCGCCGTTTTCGGACTGAAACAAATGCAAAGATGGAGTAGCGTCCCGCCGGCGGCAACGGATTTTGAAATTCGTCGTGACAGCAGCAGAGCCACGAGTTTGACCAAGGTAGGTTGAGTTCAACTCGTGTTTGACGGTTTTTCTGTACAAGCTGTCATAATCATACGTGATCACTCGCGCCACCTCAGGGCTGTTTTCTGTCTCGGACTCTGCCCGCATACCCCAGCCTCTTTAACCTTTCCGTACACACGACAAGTCTACTAGGACCCCTCTCGGGCGCCATGTAGCACGCAATCACCTCATCGGGCTGCAACCGCCTGAGATGCCACCCAACCAAATGCGCAGGCGTCATCTCCGGGCTATCAGCGAACCCCATGGTGACCTCGGCACCAAAATCCTCCTCATTCTCATCACTCTCTCAGTGCCAGGGTGGTGCTGCGGAGAATCCCTAGCCAGACCATGGGCTACTGTCCACTACTCAGCTACTTTGGGCCTGTTTTGCGGTCATCGGGCTTGAACCGCCGGGGTAGACCTGGCACATCATTCACTGTGAAAGGAGAATGGAATTTCTCAGACGGACAAAAGCTAGGAAACTACAACCCTCCAAGACCTCTATACGATTTGGACTTACTGCCCGGGCACGTCACCAATTGTCCGATGTGTGAAATATAATAACAGAGAATTGATCAGGTAAACCGTTATATAAACCAATCATAATATGGTACAAAAGAAATACAAACATCCTTGACATCCCCCTCCATCTCACCTCCCTCCGCAAGCAGGATTACTCAAACTCCTCCCCACCCTCCCCACCACCCCTCTCTCCCCCCCATCTCCCTCATCCAACCCCAGGCTCAACCGCTCCTCAATCCCCCCCACCCCAAACCCCAAACT
>Ga0247780_1001497_pt1 | contig 13016 bp, 6 predicted proteins | sample UWRJL079202R5_FD_179927 | JGI IMG/M metagenome (GOLD analysis project Ga0247780, IMG submission 179927) | Plant litter microbial communities from Arlington Agricultural Research Station in Wisconsin, United States - UWRJ-L079-202R-5 | ecosystem: Environmental > Terrestrial > Plant litter >... | reverse complement strand
GTGATGTCCGGAAAGGGAAAACTTTGCACACCCACATCGGCTCATATTGATCGGTTCCCGTGAAGAGGGAGCGCAGAGGGACACCAGTCTCACTCGTCTTGAAAGTTACCTGTATTTGAATTGATAGATAGGATATCGAGCATCAAGCTCTTGTCGGGGCTGGCAATTATGCGCAGCGGGGCAAGAGCGCCCTACTTCGTCGCAAACCATCAACGCCACAGTTGTAGGTGGCAGGCAAAAACGGAACAAGTATATCGGCCGGAGATCCCTGAAACTCTTCCAAGGGATCAGACTGGCGCTGAGGTGGCCAATGATGTTGGACTCTCAATGACGCGCTTACAGCTCACGAGGCGGAAACGAACTTGGGTTTAAACTGGCGTTATTGTCGTGTCTAGGCTCTTTCTCGCAAAGACTACAGAGTGGGGGGCTGGTTGATGTTAACTTTCTCTCTGCTCGATAAGGCGAGTAGAAGGGAAGTTGCGATGCGGCTGACAATGGTGCGGAAAAGTTGATGGAAACATCCGCTCTTGCTCACCGTATCGGTGCCAGTGACGCCACTATCACAGTCCACATCGGCTACCTAGCTATGCAAGTATCCACAGCCCCTACTCCTGCTCAAAACACCCCAGGGGCTTTTGCAGTTCGCCTTATCAACTTTGCATATCTCAAATAGGCATCCACAACGAAGAAAAACTCGCCAGAATGACCGAAACTAAACTGAAGACCAAACATCCGATATGCGCCGCCCTTCCAGTGAATTCTTCGCTTCGCGAGATACGCCTCCTAACCCTCCACGCCGGGGCGTGGGATGACCGCCCAGAATATGATGCACTCTCGTGCTCTTGGGGTTAGCTGTCTGTCAGGACGGGTCCTAATTATAACGTTTTAATCAGATAATCAATACTAATCTCCGTCTCTTTTTCTATCATAACGTGCCACAGAAGAAGCCTGGGGAATTTCTGATTTTGTAATTGTTATAACATTCTATCTATAGTCTTCTGCATCTCGACTTCATACCCATTTTGAGCGATTAATTCCGCCCTGAATACGGGTGGTTCTGTAATCAAGTATGGTGACATCATACATAAACTGTGGCCCACTGGGAACTGTTGGAAGCGCTGCACACTGGATTCCTGTGTAATTGATGGGGTTGCAACTGCTTGATTGAATTGCTTGTGCCGTGGTTCTGGCTTACAGCTAGAACCCCTTTCTTTATTGACTTTCTGTAGGATTCTGACTCTGTCACTATGGTGGCTCAGGTTCACTGGCGCTCTGGCAGTGCCAGGAATCCAATCAGCGGAGCTTTCTGGAAAGGCCAGAAAGCCAACAAGCAAGGCAATCAATCAGTTGCCACCCAATTCAATCCCCGTTGATTCCACAGGTTTCCAGTGTGCAGTGTTTCCAACAAATCATCCATTCTCAATTACACCTCCTACAAACACTTCTCCTGTTGTTCAATCCTGAATTTATCAATATATCTGTGACAGATTGCCTGGATTCACTGGCTGAATGAACCTCGATGGAAATGGTGGCGTGAAGCTTGGTGTACTGTCAATTAGAACATAGTATTCGAGTTATTCCCGGCAATCCAGGCCAAGAAGAACGAGCTTATGCACAAGTACCGTCAACCTCCTATTGGAGAACCGGAGCGCAGCTGTTTTCACTTCAAGAGTCGGGCCAGGGCGTATAAGCATGTCATCTATGATGAGGATGAATTCGGCGAGAAGGAGTCTAACGAGGAGAAGGAGACAGGGGCTCTTGCCTGACAAGTGATTGAACACGCAACAGCAGAGCTCACCCAACCAACAGAGCACGAGGTTAAACTGGTTAGCATACCAAGCCAAAGTACACCAACAGGTTTAATATCAGCCATAACCCTTGGTGACGCCTTGGCGCTCGAGGAAGGCCGAGTTAGATGTCGCCGACACTAGACCCGAGATAAAGGAGGCCGGGAAGGACGCGAATCTTCTCCTAAATTAGGGGATTAAACCAGTTGGTATAGAAAATCCAGTATACCGACCGGTTTAATTGCCCCTCACTCTAATACCAGGCACGGGGTCTGAGTCTCTGGGATACAATGGGGTTCCATTTGGTCTCAGTCTAATACTATGAATTATGCCACACAACGCGGTCTTCCTTTTCAACACGCCTACTTTGCCTTCTCTTTGATACCACTGAAGATTCTGCTTATCTTCTTGTGCAGTCCCGTATCCTTGGCCTTTTCACGCATCGAGCCCTACTTGAAACGCGATTTCTCCTCCTTCCCAGACGAGACTTTAGGCGGCACGGGAGCTGCCAACTTGAACGAGATAGCGTATGTAACTTCATGGCTGTTGTTTAGTGCGTTAGCACCTGCACCGAACCAGACCGTCCTCCACAGCTGTCTCGTATAGGATTGTAACATATTCAGCTGGGGTCTAAACTCATGGCAGTGAAGCACATTAGGCCAAGTGTCGAGTACTCCGCCGTGAACAGTCGAAAACTGATCCCAAAGGTACTTAACCAGAGCAGTTGTCTCCCAGTCAGGAGGAGTCCGGCCCCCGACGTCGTACATTCTGCAAATACGCTCCCATTCTGCTTCTCTACCTTTGGGCATCACATAGTGTGTCTGGTCAAAGGCCGACGGCAGAGAGGGACGGAACTTGAAGAGCGTGACCCCGGAATGAGTATGCGAAGAAGAAGAGCCGGAGTTAGACGTAGAGGGTAGGCAGTTCCAAGAGCGCTCCAGCTTGGCCTTGACAGTACCATTAGGGATCTGATGCAAGACCTCAGCCTTAAAAGCCGCCCAAAGAAAGCATCTCAGAGGGCTGAATCCCGTCCAAATGACCCCCAAGGCCCCCTGGTTAGGTGCTACCTGATTACGACCGGCCGACGGTCTGAGACGGCCTCGCCGGGGATCAGGTCTCGCGGACTCGTTCTCCTCTACCATCCAGTCGGTCCCGTGGTAGACCGGGAGCGCCCTGAAGGCCATCGACGAAGGATCGGCGTCAAAGCCGACACTCAGGGCGAGATTTTCCATAGCATTTGTTGTCGCGTTTGCGCGCCAAGCCTCTGCAATGGTAGGCCCCTCCAAGTCGATCTGCTGGATACGGCAAGGAATATCGACTTCCCCGGACCCTATTGGGAGACGACCAGATGAGGATTGCTGACCAGGTTGTGTCGTCTCGGGCAGGGGGGGGGGTTGCTGCTGCCCTTGAGTGACCTTGGTTCCGCTAGTTGTTGTGGACAGGTTTGGGATGATGGCCTCCCGTGACGACTCGGCCGCGGAGTACTCCACAATGGCCCAGATGACGTCCTTGATGGCGTTGACGGCTGGCCGAGAGGAGATGAAGCAGTCAGACACGGCGGAAAATCCCGAAACGGCATCAAAGTGGTTTGCCCGAGAGGCGAGATTCTCGAGGAGCTGCTCCGAAAAGATAGAGCTGGCAATGGATAAGAATTCGGGCATGGATGTCGGGTGCTGTTTTAACTTTCTCCCGTCGCTCCACAGGCCGGACAGGGCCGTCTCTCTGACGATGCGGCAAAAGTCCATCACGCCCGACGCCTTGGGACTGCGTAGAGAGTCGGCAATCGGGTCTGCGAAGAAGGGCGCAGCGATGGCGGTCGCCATGTTGAGCTGCTCATCCGAGAGCTGCAGGTCGTGTGCGATATCCATCTTGACGGCGCGTGAAATGTGGTTTTTAGAAGAGAAAGTCCGTTTGTACTGTCGGACCCATCTATTTGTAACCTAGACCATTCTGCCGTCACGTGACCTGATTCTGCCGCTCCTTCCCCACAGCCATCCTCGCCATCGCCAACACCATCGTCATCTCCGTCTCCATCAATTGCAACAGCCAACAACATCGCCGCTAGCAACCGCGATCTCGATCGATCGCAATCGCACGCGCGCCTCTCAAGGTATTTTGAGGCTATTCGCAGCTTACCCAGGCGCTGGCCAGCAGCTAACCAGCTCACAGATGCCCCTTCCTAACGAGGCCGACCGCGACCGCGACCGCAACAGCGACAGCGCCTCTGACGAAGCCGAGACCTCAATTACGCCGTTCTCGAACCACACCCCCCTGCCCCCCAGCGGCCACCCACTCTTCACAACCAAGTATAACTCTTTCGAAAAGCTTTATTTCAAGCTGTAAGAGTTTGCCACCCTCGCACTTTTCTCCGTTGTGAAGCTTCGAGCTCACGCTGCGAAGCCACGAGCACTGTCACCCAACACTGAAGCAAGAACTGCCCGGCAGCTAACGCTGCTAGCCCGCGCTGCGAAGCGACGGGCACCGTTGCCCGATATCGAAGCTAGCGCTTCCCGGAAGATGCCAACTCGCGCTACGAAACGGCGGGCACTCTCCCCTAATATTGAAGAGCTAGGTAGGTCTGATACGTTTCATCACCTGTTGGGTCTGTTCCAGCCCTCCGAGCTGCAACTTTCTTTCGCGGCCATTTGTCTACGAAATGTGTAGCTCGCTGTCTCCGACCTCACTTCTTTCATGTTGGATAAACGGTTTGTTCGAGATGTTTTAGCCATATCTCCTTTTCATGTGTGGTAGACAACAGACGAGTCTGTTCCGAAAAAAAAACGGTGCGCTTTACCCGCGCATTAGTCCTGTGAATTTGTTTTTTTTTAATGTTCCAGTTGATGCGCCCAAGCAGCCGCAGCCGGCATAAGGTACCCGGGACGCGGCTTCTCTCCGTCGAGTGAACGCATTGCTAGTGCAAACTCAATCGCAGCTATCGCCAGTAATGATGTCAAGGTCGACCCGTAATCAAGATAGCGGCAATAACGCAAACTCTACAGAATTGTTGAGACGTGGCCGCAGAGATGGGCAGTCAAAATTAGTCTCTGCCACGGCATCTCCCACATCCTCCTTTCTTCAACTTGTGACAGTCAGTTGGATGCCAGAGCCATCGCTCTTGCAGCGCAAACATACCAATCCGACAGCATCTCCTTTTCATATTCGTCGATGGGCTGCTAATCTGGGCTATCTGCGCTGATAATCCTCTTCGTAGCCATTTGTCCACGAACTGTGTATGTTAAACCTCACTTCTTTCATGTTTATTTTCGAGATATTTTGGCCATCTCCTCTTTTCAGATCTATTCGTTGATGGGCTGTTTATCTGGGCTGTCTGCACTGATACTCCCTTTCGTGGCTATTTGTCCACGAGCTCTTCGTCTGCACTGTTACCACTTTTACCTAACCATTCCCATAGAACTGGAAGCCGACCTCGACGAATCTTTCGAAGGTCATAGCGATGGCCCGGACTTTGATGACTTGGACTCCGACGATATTCTCTCAGATAATGACGATAGTGATTGGGAGGATCTGCTCCCACATGGTCTTTCCTTTCAGGCCTTAGACGCACTTGGGAAGGAGTTTGCGGCTAGCACCGTCGACGAAAACTACGAAGATGTGGCTAGCGAGGATGAAGACACGCAGAATGACCTACACGAACCATCATCACTAATACACCAAGACACCACCATCACGAAGACGGTAAGCGCAAATGTCCAGTCCTTTGAAGAAGAGATCCTTAGCATCATTGCCGATCTGAAGCGAATCGGAAACCCGCACACCGATTATAAGAAACACCTGGCACTCCCTAGTTCACTACAACCCATTGCGTCATCAGCGTTTATCTTCATGATGAATTTCTCAACCGAATCACTCACAAAGAGGTTTCTAGAGGGTATCCCACTGGAAACGAAGGAAGAATGTGGCAGACCAGATATGAGCTCGGAGCGCCTGCCACGTATCGACCACAACGACGAGCACCTTGGTATATACCTGAACACCCCAAAAACGATCCCCCCCGCCAAAGCGAAAGCAGCCCTGTACACTGGATCAACAGCCAAAGTAGATTCTGCGCCAGGGTAAGGAAGTGGAGGACAAAGGACAAGGCAGTTAGGATCTCCCTACTCCGACCAATCCTCCCCCTCCCCCCCCTCCCCGGCTCGGACAAGCGGTGATCACTTTGGCGGTAAGGCTGAGGGCCCAGCTTAAGCGAATACCGACGAGCTTGGCAAGACCGCGGGCACTCCTCAGGCAGAGTCTGGCCAACCTGGCGAGACGCGCAGCGGGATAGGTGGTCTCGAAGAAGAGCATCTACTCATCGAGCAGCTCAAGGATGGCGATGGCCATAAGGAGCAGGAAGGAGAGCAGAAGATGAGTGTCAATGTTATCAGCATTGATAAAGGCAAGGGCATTGGTAAGGGAGAGAAGGAGACGCTCAACACTCTCAACCACAAGGTCTCCAAGCTAAACCTCAGGGGATGCTACCGCAAGGCCACGGACAAATTCAAGCGGTCCCGAGTTGCATCGCTGTTCGGGATGCCCAAGGAAGAGGCAGGCATCGGAGAGAAGAGAGAGTAGGGGCAAAAGCTAGTTTCTATGTTTTGACTCTGTAAGCGCGAGACTTGGAGGATAGAAATCTCCAGCGTCAGGTAAGTAATACGAATACACAAGACTGTTAATTTCAAAGTAGGACACATTTTGGCCATCTTATGTATGGGACTAGTTCTAGGCCCCCTCGGCTAGAGTTGAAGTGATTCGGTAGGCTGCGCAGCGTGCCGAAAATGGTAATTAGGGTGAGCAAAGGTGAGCCAGCCTGAGCACATCCTGAGCCAATCCTGAGCCGGACCTGAGCCGGGGTGAGCAACGTCACGTGGGCGAGGCACGAAAAAGGAAATTTCGTGAGCCCAGATTCGTCGCACAAAACAGCCTAGTAATCTGAGACGAATCTGGGCACACGAAACTTCCTTTTTCGTTCGTAGTCCTGAGCTTTCCCTGATCCTTCCCTAAGCTAGGGTGATCTCATACGTCGCGGCTGCACAGCCTCAGAGGACCATTTTCAGTCCCCTACGCTGAAGTTTCTTTTTGATGTCACCCGCAGTGTCCACGTTTTTGCCATATACTAGTACATGTTGGAGGATAGCACGTGGTATCGTAATCTAATCCCTAGGATAGTACGTAGTATTTAAGTACCAAACTTGGGATGGTATTTAGTATACCAGTACATTAGGTGGGCTGGTACATAATTAACTAGCACCTAGAATATACCAGTACATTAATTTGGGGTTCGGTGGTCTTGGCCCCTGAGGCCGCTTGCGCGCACGTGCACTGACAGGTGGAGCGTTCTTGTTCTTATATATACGCGTAGCTTTGGCAGAAAGAATGAAAAAAGGACAAGCCGTCCTTCTCAAACGCAAGAGGAGCCTACGGCTCCCACCTCTGCACGGGTAGCCGTATGGCCCTCTGATTATAGATCAGAGCTGGATATTATTTTGTTTCTTTCGCGCCCGCTACCCCGAGGCCTCTGGCCCCAGATCAATATTAAGATGGTGAGAATTACGCCCTCTTAAAAGTGAGAAGGCGAAAATGAAAATTTAATGGGGGACGTATACTGGGTTTTATAGGGCCCTGGGTGGAAGGAAGAGAAAAGGGGTAGTCCCAGTTTTAGGACCTAGGTAGCCTAAAACTATTCCCTTACGAAAAGTTGCCATTTTAAATTTCCAGAACTCCGCTAAGCTACTCATCTAAACCAAGTTTGGCGGCTTCTCTAATTATGTACTAAGTAACACCTGAGCAGAGCTTAAGCAAGGTGGGGAGGGTGGTGTAGGTCTTTAGGCTGAAATAACAACCTCTTTGTATAAGACGGATCTGGGCACACGAAATTTCCCTTTTTATTCACAGTCCTAAGTTAGGGTGAGGTGTGGCTAATTTGTCTTAGGCTTTCCCTAATTCTTTCCTGAGCGGCCGAAGGATAAGGAGATACTAGTCAGCGTATGCGCGAACAAGCTCTGTAGGAAGGTTATCCCCAAAGACCAAGCCATGACGATAAATGGACACGAGGGAGAACGGTATGGGGATTGTTATGAGGAGTTATCGCTCGAGTTCGTAGTCCCCTCTGAAGAAGTGAAGGAAGGTCAGTTTGGGTTGTCGAGGTCTTTATTATGAGGTTTAAGGCAGTACCAGGTATTCGGGAGGAGCATGGCTGTCGACTTTCTGCTAAGTTTGCGATTCCCTTTGTCTTAAAGAAATTGATATCTCCCGCGAGTTAGTTACTTTGTCTCGACGTTCAATATTCCCTACCAGTTCTTAACCTTCCCCTGGACCACGGAGGGCGCCTTTTCCGGCTACTTCATTCAGGCTTAATGGAGTCCCTCTATCAAGAGCCAGGCCCAAACATGTGGTTTGACCGACGTGAATCTTCTGACCATGGTACTGGTTCTGTACAGGCTCAAACACCCCCACCTCGTACGGGGTAACGGCTCCTCAGTTAGGTCTCAATCCGCCAAGCCGGCATCGGCAACGACCTTTCACAGACATTAGGGGCCCCTGTACTCTACATCTAGGGATTTCGCCCCAAAACATCGAAACAAGCTACCACCAGCTCAGCCCACTTCCTGAATATGAAAAGAAACTTGGTCGCCGCAGATAACACATGCAACGGATACGGTTGGTCCTTTGCTACGTGTAGGCGGTGGGTGACGCCCCGAGCCTCGCTTGCCAACCTCCGAGAATCCGCTTGCCACGGCTGTCCTTGATGTGAAATTCTCACTAAGGCTACCACAAGTTTCGAGGGCCGCTGGTACAGGACCAATAAAACGCGAGTCGTAGTCCGTTGTCACCAATAAGGTCCTGGAGTTGGCGTTCGAGTCTTATGGCCGATGGAACCCGGCGAGAACAACAGGCGAGATGGAGAGCAACTTGGGATAGAAATATTTGCTGAAGTGGGGTTTGGGCGATAGCTTTTGGGCGTGTTTCGAAGTATCGATGGAGACCAGTTACCTAACTCGGTGAAGAGGTTTTTCCCGGTGGCTGTTTCTACAGGAAACCCGAGGCTTTTAAGGGAAGTTAAATTCAGGTTTGAGTGTGGTTATCCCCACCCCAAGTTGGGCCGGAGAAGTCCGAAGACCGTCCCGCTTGTCTCTGGCAGCACTGCTACCTACTCACACCTTCTGAAGCCCTCCAGCCCCAGCTAACCCGTCCAACTGCTTGTGAGCATTATCTGACGCCGATATAAATGAATGGAGCCCAGAATCTGGGCTCAGAGTAGTCCCTGCTTTTCCCCTGGCGCAATTGGGGCGCTATCGGTCTCTGTCCGGCTTCATCGGGCCGCAGCCCCTTTTGGATGTCCCAAGCATACCGATCCAACTCTCCCGCCTTCAGCTGCCTAGCCATTAACTGTGATTCTCGTAGTGCCTCGGAGGCTCCCTTTCCTGTCTGCAGCCGCTGGTAAAACTCCCTCATGATGAGGCTGGTAACCAGGTCGTCTACTGGCCAGAGGCTGACCACGATAGCTTGCACGCCGGCCGCTAGCAGGGAGCGGGAGAAGCCTACCACATCGTCACCGTCTGTAGGCTGCCCGATGCCGGTGTCGCATGCGCTCAGGACCACTAGCGATGCCCTGAGACGTCTCACGAGAAATTCGCCGACGGTGAGCCGCTCTCCGTCTGCAAGAGCGATAGACGACAGCATGGGCACTTCAGGACACGGAAGCCCGTGCGTTGCGAAATGCAAGGCATCGAAATCCCCCATGGCGCTCGCCACGGCCTCCTTGGTGGCTTCGTGGCCAACGAGCGACTTGCTGGCGGCGTTGACTTGGCCAACCATTCTCGCCTCGGCCTCGGCACACCGCAGCGCCTTTAGGCTGCACCTCTCTCCCGACACAGCGTGTTCGTACGCCATGTTGGAAGGGTTTCCCACAGCGAGAACCTTGAAACCGCTGCCGCAGGCGCTGTGCGGTTCAAGGTAGCCTATGCAGCTCGCGCTAGGCAGGTATGTCACCAGATGCGCCGCCAACAACGGGCCGCCTTGATGCGGCAAGGCGTGGAAAGGGAGAGCGTGGAGGGCTTGGTAAGCGACGACGATCAAGTGAAACTTATCCATGATGGCGGCGTCAAATGGGAAAAGAAGACCGGCAAGCCACTCTCCGTCTGCGCCGGCGGCATCCGGCGCTTCCGACGGTGCCGCGTAATTTTGAGCCGGGGATTGGCACTGCTCTCGGAACCGTTTCACGCGCAGCTCTAGCTCCGTCTCGCAAGCGGATAGGTGGTGGACCTCGGCCATGCCGTCCTTGGTGATGGCCCACGCGATAACATCACCGCCGCGGTACGAGTACTGCAAAACGGCCGTCTCCGCGTCGAGCCGGGGGCGGATCGAGTCGATGTCGCTGACGTCGGTCGTGGTGACGAAGCGCCTTGCCGCAGGAGACTTTTCGGCAAAGAGACGCCCCTCTAGCTGAGCCAGCGTCGCCTCGCCATCCGATATATCCCCCTCCCATCTCGCGATCCGGGCCTTGTCCGGCTCGTCTCCGGCGTACTGCTGGCGGAGCAAACCTCGCTTCGCGGCCAGCGAGGCGCTCGTCCGTCTGTACTCGTCCCACACGGCACGTTCGGAAAGGGGGAGGCTGATGTGGATCAACGACGACGACGACGCGGCCATCAGGTCGAGCAAGCTCCGGGCCTTTCCTCTCTCCAGGGCCTTGAAGGCATTCGACAGCTGGGGTGAGTCGGCTGGTCCGGTGTCGGTCCGGTCGAGGCTCCGGTGCCACTTGACGGCAGCCCTTGCGGCTTTGAAGTGCAAACCCTGCGTCTGGGAGCTGCCGGCCAGAGACAGCTTATGCTCGTCGAGCGATGGGCGGCTGCGCCGGTCGTCGAACATGCGCATAGCCTCCTCGTAGAACCACCAGGCGAGGGCGAAGCGGCCAAGGCCCTCGTAGACGACGGCGGTGGTGGTTAGATTGGCGAGCGCATCGCCCTGCTTCCACCAGTCCTCGCCCAAGAGCGCCACCAGCCGGTCGAGCATTTCTTTTGCCAGGCCGAACTTGTTGATGCGTGCGAAGCCCGAGAGCGACGTCTTGTGCACCTCGGCAATCTCCAGATTCAAAATCTGCTGCACATCCTGCGCGGAACCGCCGAATCGAGACCGCTCCGCCTCCCACTCCACCGCCCCTGCCTTGAGCTTCCAGTACGTACCCAGGCGGAAGGCCGAGATATCGTGCTGATCCCGCGCCGCCGCGACTCTGGCCAGCCAGAGCATCGCCGTGCAGCGGTCGTCAATTTTCCAAGCCTTGTCCTCGGCGGCGTCCCAGAGCCTGCCGGCCGCGCTGGCATCACCGTTTCTCCGAGCGCGCAGCGCCAGAAACATGAGCTGCTGAAATTCGGCTGCCCGTATGAGATGCTGCGTCGACCACCTTGACTCGGCTGTCTGAAGCTGAGCCATCGCGGCGTCCATGCTATCTGCATTTTGCAGCGGGCCGGAATGCTCCGTGGCAACGTCCATCGTGCGTATCAGTTCGGTCAGGGCGCCCACCACGGCGGTTTGGGCCATGCCGGCGCTGGGCTCGCTCGTGGCTGGATGCTCGGGAGGTAGCGGGTACATGGACGAAAGCCTGGGGATGATGGCGGCGATCTGTTGAGGATCTTGCCGCTCCATGGCCTGACGCAGCATACGCTGCAGGACGTGGGCTGCCCGTGGCCTGGCCCAAGAGGCGAGCGCTGACGTGCCAGGCTCTTCGTACAAGGCTCGATACGTCTTGAGCGCGCGCTCCGCCGTGATGGCGAACCTGTCGTGTTCCCCGAGCATCTCGTACACCGACATCTGGTCGGCCACGGCGGCGGTGTAATACCGTGCGAGCCCCAGGCCGTCGAGGAGCGCCTCGGCCAGGCGGAACGCAGCCAAGCCCCGCTCATAGTCGGCGTCGTCGGTGATCCACCGTCGGGCTTGGGCCGCCAGGAAGAGGCCCAGCCCCAGGGTGTAGCTGATGCTGCCGACCGTCCGGCCCCAGCTCCCAATCTCCCTCGCCGACGCCCTATCCTCGGGGCGTTGCCCGAGGGCCACCCGGCACAGCATCATATGCACGCGAGCCGTCTGATGCGCGACCGCGTCACCGCTGTCTGCGAAGTGCCTCTGGGCTTCGGTGCAGTCCCGGAGAGCTGCCTGGAAGCATCGCGCGCTGTCGTCGGGGCGGAGCCGCGCTTGCAGCACGGCCGCGTAGCCAAGCCGCATCGCTACCGTCCCCAGCCCACGCCGGAAATCGGCCTGCGTAAAGAGGGAGCGCGCTGTCCTGTAGCGGCCCAGCGCATCCTCGATCTGAGGAGTCGCGACAGGGGGTTCCGGCCAGCCAGCCGGCTGGCTCGAGGTGGTGCTCTCCAGGCCAGGGCGCGGCGCCTGACCCCAGTACTCGGGCGGGCCGGCCGGGGCGCATGCCAAGTCGCCCAGCGCCACTTCGCAGTGCGCCATTCCCACCTCGTCGCCCGCCTCGGCGTATCTGCCCTGCAAGCCTAGAATCACCGCTTCCGCGTAGCTCGAGGAACCCGATGCCCGGCGGTGCAGGCCTGCCAGCTCCAGCAGCAGCGGGGCCGTGGCCGGAAACGGCAGTTGGGCCGAGCTCACCCTTTGTATTGCTTGCTCTAGCGCGCAAAGCTGCTGCGGGCTTCTGGGAGTTTGGGCGGCCGCGGCACGGTGCTGCTCAAGAAGAAGCCGCGCCTGGCAGACGGGAAGCCAACCCGTGGATTTCTCCACATCGGCGATCCGGCTCCCCCAAAATGGCAGGGCCTCTGACAGGTTGTAAAGAGGGTCCATCTCGTCCGCCGGCACGGTCAGCGAGCCCGCCGCCCACTGGTAGGTCAGATACAGGCAGTGCAATCCGTAACACAAGGCATGGAGGTAGAGCGCCCCATCGCTCCCGTAGGCGCCTGCCGCGTCCTTAAAGTACCGGAACGCCAAAAGCGTTTCGCCGCGGAGGAGGTAGGCGATGCCGCACTCCAGCAAGGCCTGCGCTTTGGCGGGCACGTTGGGGGCACCAGCCGCCTGGATGTGCGCCTGGAGACGCGACTCGGCCAATGCTTTGTTTTGGCCGAGGTTGCTCTGAGCGAGCCCCCGGTATGCAAAGGTGCTAAGCAAGTCATATGACTGCCTGGCGGAGCCCGCAGAGGAGAGCGGAGAGTACGGCATAAACATAATGGGGGTCTAGGGGGTTCTAGAGAGAAGCTATCTCTAACGAAGGGGTTTTTTTTTTGGGGG
>Ga0247780_1001495_pt1 | contig 13027 bp, 16 predicted proteins | sample UWRJL079202R5_FD_179927 | JGI IMG/M metagenome (GOLD analysis project Ga0247780, IMG submission 179927) | Plant litter microbial communities from Arlington Agricultural Research Station in Wisconsin, United States - UWRJ-L079-202R-5 | ecosystem: Environmental > Terrestrial > Plant litter >... | reverse complement strand
AGTACTTTGACATGGATGGGAAGGCGTGGGAGGCGAAGACGCAAGGGATCTTCATTGGGGAGCTGGTCAGGGATAAGGACGGACCGCACAGGTTCAAGTGTGCGTTTGTCCAGGGGTTTGCGAATCTAACGCAGCTTTTGGGGGTTGCGGTGAGGAAGGTAGTTCTGCCAGTGGAAGTGCTGGCTGGGGAGGTGGCTTGAGGGACACGGGGTCATTGACGAAGTCATCACCTACCAAAGTACCGGCCAATGATGGACCAGCTCTCCGGGTATGTACATCCTGTTGTTAGTGTCCATGAAGTTTGTCATCAAGCGAAAAGAGTATCTAAAAATATACCATTTGCCGCAGTTACTCAGGCCCGGGCAGAGTAGGTAGCTAATGGTCAAACCTCGTGCTTACCTGACCCTACCTCCTCGGTCTGCAAACTGCCCCTCTTAGAGATGCTCGTCAAAATCTCATACAAAATCTGAGAAGCCACAAGGGCTGTCATCTGGCCCGCATTATCCCATTGTGGAGACACCTCTACGATGTCTGCGCCTATGACGTTCAAGCCCTCGACTCCCCTCAAGATTTGGATAAGCTCTCTGCTTGTCCACCCACCGACCTCTGGAGTTCCAATGCCTGGAGCCTGCGCTGGGTCTAGAATATCGATATCAACTGAAAAGTAGACAGGCTTGGATGATCCGATCCACGCGTTGATCTTGCTAATGATTCCCTTCGCGCCAATCGCATCTATGTCGTCGCTGGAAATCCTCATAAATCCCTGCTCGTCGTCCGTTTTGTAGTCAGCTTCATCATCTCCGCAGGGTCGTGACCTGAGCCCAGCATGCAAGGAAGAGCGTTTGTTAATAAGTACTTCCTGTGATGCGTGCCAGAATACGCTCCCGTGGTTAAAGCGGGACTGCTCTGTAGCCCAGTAGGAGTCGGTCGGTGTCTGGGGCCCACGTGTCCATGTGGGCATCGAAATGGAGCACCGAAACCGGCATGTTGTGCATCTCTTTCAGGGCTCGGAGAATCGGGAGCGAGATGAAATGATCACCGCCTATCGTGACGATGATTGGCTTCGAGGTGCCGTGAGAGAGACCACTAGGAGAGCTGCCACTTCCCCTTGCTAGAGAGCGCGTTGCGGGCCTCCTCCCTAGCTCCACGAATGCCTCTGTCAGCTGCCTCATTGCCAGGGCGCTGTCATATGGTGTGACCGGAATGTCACCACAGTCTATGATCTTGGCCCAAGATGCAAGGGGGTTGTGCGAAGCCCTGATGTTGTAGCCACCCCCCCGCGCTCAATCGCATGCTAGCGTCGCGCACCGCTCGAGGCCCAAAACTCGCACCTGTGCATGTTAGTAAGTATTATCTAGGTAGCCAGCTCTGTATATATCCTTTTGACCGTTTTGACGTCAATCTCACCTGATCTGTAACTTGTACCTATGTCAAGTCCGCCTCTCTAGGGAGAGAAACTGGAAGTTTGGCTAATTTAGGTGCTCTCACCCCAATAAAGCGACCCTTATATTTGCCCTTGGATTCGGTATTCGAGGACCACTTTTATCATTTCTGAGTTTCCAGGGGCCAGACAGTTCCAGGGGCTTTATATTCTCCACAGCTACTGTCGCTTCAAGTTTGAGACAGTTGGTATGCTCACCAGTCTGATGATACATATTTGCCTGGTCCAGCGGCCTTACTGGCTTGTGGCAAGGAACTCCGTTTTACATAGGAGCGGTATTTGCAGCCTCCCTAATAGAACTAATAATTGCCTATGATAGTCAGTGTTAGTAACCTATAATCCCATAGCTGGCATTCGGCGTAGCAGGAGCATGTGTATTTTTCATCCAAGTTTCGGGACTTCATCATAGGATTTAGTAGCTCCTGGCGGCGTCGGCCAGCGGTGACATACGAGCAACCCAGGATGGTCCACCGTGACTGACCGAGGTCGAGGAGCGCATCAAGTGGGGTGAGCTGCAGGAGGGTGAATGTGTGGGGGCGTGGGGGCCGGCATTAGTGGGAGCGATGGGCATATGGTGTTGTTTTACCCTAAAGTTGCCCTCACCAGCCTCGGTCACCCGCCCCATCCCTAGCCACCTTGCTCAGGCGCTACTCAGGCGTTGCTCAGGAGTTGCTCAGGAATGATCAGAGAAATCGCCAAACATGGTTCGAATGGCAACTTTTCGCGAGGTCCCAGTTTTGGGGACACAGGTGGCCCAAAACTAGGACCCCACCCCCCGTACGTGTTGCTCCGATCACTCTGAACGCAGAATTCCACTGCATCATCCACAAGACTTATTATTAGGCCTTCCACCAGCCTTGGGAAACACGGAAGCTGTCGAGGAATGGTGGTCAAGGCGCCAAGGCGCCAACTGGATCGTGCTCGGGTGGAGCACAGGAGCCATTAGTCAGGTGCGCTCCGTGTGGCTCCCCACCCACAGGGAGCTTCCTTGTGTACGTAAATAGCCAGTACTGCCCACCACTTTTCCTACCAAAATCAAGTCACTTTGCAACTACACTTCTGCTGCTCCATGAGCTCCTCCTTCCTCGCCCCCCCCCCAAGGTCCCAAATAGGGGTTAGGGTTATACGTGGGAGCCCTCCGGTGCCAACTGCCCCGCCGCTCCTTGGGGTCTTCCACGGCCAACTTTTCCCACTACCTCAATTCTACCAGAATTACCATTTCTGGCCTTTTCAACAACATTATGGATCAAGACATCTCGCCAAAGCAAAACCGGCCATCGCCGGCAATGCTTCCGTCCTCCCTGGCTGCCGTTAGAGCCAGCCGCGAAAAGCTTCGATGTATTTCGAACGAGCTCCAAGAAGAATTCGACAAGCTCTCTCGCAAGGTGGAGCCCGAGCGCGACCCTGACGAAGACCGAGTCGAACCGGATGCGCGAGCGAGCCTCGAACTTGCAATGCTGGGCATTGAAGTTGCGAAGAAGAAGAAAGAAGAGCTTCTTCTCGAACGCCAAATCATCATCCAAGAACGCGACGAAAATCTAATCCTTCCCAAAATCGCTGCAAAGCGGCTGCAAAACACCGATCGCCGCTATCTCTCTGCTGGAGACGAACTCTGGAGACACAACGCCAAGAAAGCACGTTTGGACGATCCCGGCGTCATCAGATTCTTGGACCCCGTAAGCGGCGGTCTGTCCGACTGCCTTTTGGCGCTCTACAAGAAGTCGGATGGCCTGGAAAAGACCAAGAAACGACCCTCAGCCTGGCGCCAAGATGCCCTGGCCTACTATGACGGTCGGGGCACCGAGGAGGATTCGATCTGGTGCCACGTCTGTGGTGACTGGATGAAAAGTTCGGCGGTGAAGGCGGCACATGTTGTGCCATTTTTTCTCGACAGCGATGAAATCGGAGAGATTCTATTCGGGAACCAGTCCCCATCCCTTCGGCGGGCGGGCAATGCGCTTTTACTATCGACCCAAATTAAGAAGTGGTTCGATACGTACCACATCGTCATTGTCCCGGTGGACAGAAAAGAGTCACCAATTGTGCGTTGGCAGGTGGAGGTTATCTCGAGCGACATTCAGAACTCGCGATATCTGGATATGGGCCCATACTACGGCAGGGATCTCCACCAAAAGGAGCTTACCTTCCGCAACGAGAAACGGCCGGTGTCCCGCTTCATGTACTTTCATTTTCTGATGTCGTTGATTCGAATCAAGGATATCAAACGCAAGGGATGGGAGGAGGTATGGGCGAAGTACTACCAGGAAAAGCCCTTCCCGACACCAGGCAATTACATGCGCCAGAGCATGTTGATCGCCCTGGCAACGCATTTTGGGACGGTAGACATGACCGTCATCGACTCATGGATTGCCGACAACGGCTTCGATACGCCGTTGAAGCTTACCCCCGAGGAGAGTGCTGAGGCAGCTCGTCGGGTACATGCAGCGGCAGAGCGTGCCATGGCTCGCGCAGACCGGAAACAAAAGTTCGACGATAGTGATGAAGATAGTAATGAAGACAGTGATGGAGATAGTGAGGAGGAGGAGGAGGAGGAGGGGACTCGTATGGAACAATAAGGGGATGAAAGATGAGGTCGATAGGTGGAGGCTGATGATTGTGCCTACAAACATAGAATAGATACCTATCAGGAGGTCTTAAAGTTGGAGACTTTCTAATGCAGCCCCTCCCCCCCCCCTCCGCTCAGAGCTGTAGTCGTGACGAATGATGGCTTAACGCAGTGGTGGCCGAGTGACGTACTCGGAGCCGTCCGGCTCCGAGGAGCGAGGACGAAGATGGATGCGCTCCTCGAAATATGGCAAGATGACTGATAGGTACGTAAAATAATAGTCAATTATATGTGGCCTTAAGGCCAAAGTCTGGTCAAAATATACCTAGTGTTCTATCCGAGGTATCGTGTCCTGTCTGGCCTTGCTTATCTAAGGAAAGACTAATTACGGGTGTGAACGCGATAGAAATAAAGGAAATAAGCAAATGCGCCTAAGACTCTAGCTCTGCGCACACTGCGCCCTGACTTATTGTAACTACTGTCTTAACGTCTTTAGTAACTGGAGAGCTGGAGAGCTGGATGTAGTTAAACGCCTTGGTGTACTGCTGATGATGGTATTAGACCGCTGGTTTATTATGTTACGGCTCGCAAAGGACTGAAAGAGGCGTGGCTGCAATAGGTCTATTACGATAGAACGATTCTAAGACGGGTAAGAAAATTCGGGCAAACTGGAAAATTCTGTCCCAGAATTGGGACCACGGGTATATACTGGTATATAATGTGGGCGCAGTTGGAAACCGCGAAGGGGCGATATTGGGCTTGCATCCTAGGCCACGGTCTCGATTTTGGCCCAGAATATACCAGTACATGCCCTGGGATAGTACACAATACCCCAGCTCGAATTTTGGGATGGTACATGATATGCCAGCATCGATTGGATGTCTTAGAATATACCAGTATATGCCCTTGGATAGTACACAATATTACACTTCCTAATATGTGACGGGGAAATTATCGAGAGTAATGAGGAACCGAGGACATTCCTTCCTCCGCCCCTTTGCGTACTTCGCCTTACTACTACATATAGTTAAACGTTTAGGTTGCCATTTATGTCAGCAGAATCCTATTTTGCGACTAATTTTACCACTGAAGTGGCTGCACCCTATGCGGCATGGTTAGCATGAACCGAGGAACGTATCGGAATCTCCGGATGGCAACTTTAGTCGAGGGTCCAAAATTGGGCCACACTAGTTCACCCATAGCCCACCCTAGCTCAGGAGCGGCTCAGGATCACGCGCGAACATGGAAATTGCTAAGGGCAACTTTAGGGTAAAACAATGATGTGTTGTTTCGTTCCTGTGCAGACGGAAGTGCAAAGGCCTTCAACTATTAGGATGTCGGAACGTTGAGGGTTCAAGGGATGCATGTCATATGTGAGAGAGGCTGGTTGTCTCGTGGGGAGCAAGGAGCCGTTACTATCAGGTTTCGGTATAAGAGGAAGATATAGGGGAGATACACTAGCTGATGGATTACAGAGAACCCGACTGCAAATCGGAGTACTGGCAATTCATTCAACATCGCGAGCCACCCGCATGACTCACAACTACCTAGAACTCGTTCCTACTTGAGAAGGAGTAGAGGCAGGGCTCTCTTGGGGAATGTCGCTTCTCAGGCACTCAGGACCTTGAATAGGACGTCATCAAGGTTCGGGAGTGTGATTACGGACAGCCCAAACGGCCGCCCGTGAAGATTGAGAAGGCTAAGTGTCATCGTCGCGATTGAACCTCCTAGACGAGTGTCAATAAATGCTCATGCAATCCAGAATAGAAGGTTGCTCTTACCGATGGCGGCCGATATGCTAGCCAGTGGCCCATCTGTCGGTCCGATGATGGCGTTCAGCCTGCTCTCTTCCATAAGCCTTTGCACGCCGTTCTCCAGAGCTTCTCTCTGAAGTGTTGCCTTGGCCTCCTCGTAATCGGCACTTGTGAATTTGTGGTTCAGTGCAGAGAGGATGGCATTTTGATTGGGATAGTCTACTTGAGCTATCAGCATACACAGCAATGGTGGGGGACCCGGGTTAAGCTACTAACCTTCGGGTAACTCCAGATCGGCATGGTCAATGTTGAACTTAGCAATGTCTTCGAGTGTCTTCATGGTTGGATCATCCCTGGTTTCGAGATATTTGGCCACAACACCACGGGGCTCGTAATCTGCCCGATCGTTAGGAGTACTCCTATCTCCCCGAAATCTTCACTTACCGAAGACTATGTCCATCGCAACGCCAATGCCGTTCTGCTTAGGATGCACAAGCTCGACGGGATAGATCACTTCGCCACCGGAACTCTGTATCTTCTTCATCGCTGCCTCGTATGATGCTTTCTGGACTGAGTGTGAGTTATGTTGCCTAGATAAGCAAGCTCAAAATGCTTACAATCTGCGCGTTGACCTCTTGGATGGGCATGACAAGACCAGGAGGCAGCCACCACTTATCTAGATCCACAAACCCCAATCGCAGCCCGGACCAACCTTGCTGAAATACATCGCTGTAGTTGGGAATAGAACCTCCATCACCAGGACCCTTTGTTGCACATAGCCGATCAACGTGGCCAGATCATCAACAGACTTTGCCATAGCGCCAACAGTATCGAACGTGGTCGAGATGACAAAAATGCCATCCATCGGGGTTGAGCGGACTGTTGGCTTCATCCCGTACAGGGCAGCGCGGGACGCGGGTGTACAGAGCGAACCGTCTGCTTCAGTTCCGATGGATATGGGGCTATATCCGGGTGAAACTCCGACAGCCGAGCCCGAAGACGAGCCGCCAGGAGCCTACAAACAATAAAGTCCGCAGGGCTCTCGTGGGACTCGAAGGAAAACTCCCGCTCTTACTGTGTGGCCCAGACGCATTTCTCTGTGCTTCACGCCGCCTTTGGTGTAAGCTGACTGGGTCTGGCCATTGAGGGCCGACCAACCAGACGTGATATTGTCGCCCCTGAGAATGTTAGGCGTGCGCAGACGAGGAGGGTGGTTATAGGGGATGGCTACTTGAAGTTGCCCATTTCCTAATGACCCGTCCATGTCAGTTGCAGCTTTGGCAGGCCCAGGCAGGTAGTCTCACTGTGAGGCTTGCTTTTCCCAGAATGATTAATCCCTTGTCCAGGAGCTACAGACCCTTTAACCAACCGAACAGAAGTCCAACTCCAAGGCCCTTACTGTTTGCACGACGGCAGAGTTGCTCTTGGGACGCGATTTTTCGAAGGCGTACGAGCCGAGCGTTGTCGGCATGCCGAGCGAGGGATCAGTGTTGATGGAGTCTTGCGAGCAGTACATAGGTAAGCATCGAAATTAAAGTGGGAGAGGTGCACGTATCGCACCTTGACAATGATCGGAATGCCGTGGAATGGGCCCCTGACTTTGCCAGCCGCCCGTTCCTTATCCAAACGCTCGGCGATCGAGAGAACGTCTTTTTCCGGCGGGGTGGAGACGATGGCTCGGAGATTTGGACCCGATCGGTCATACTGTGCGATTTGGCCCAGGCAGGCCTTGACGAGCTGAACACTGGTAAGATTTCCGCTCCGGAGCAAGGTTTGCAGTTCTCCGGCCGAAGCTGTCAATAGAAGTTCTTTCATGGCTTGATCAAACGCAATGTCGGACTGGGAGGCACGAAAGCGATTCCAGAGAAGTAGTAGAAGGAGGGGAGAGCAAGAGAGAAGAAGCCGTGCCCTGTTCATTTGCGATTTTGGATCAAAAACGGGTGTCTGCGCAGAGGTGGGGGATGGGATGCGACACCATTTATCGGCCCGGCCCCCCCAGCTCTTTCTGCTCCGAGCGATATCGGTACGTACCCAGCCCAAGTGCTCTTGCTCAGCGCAGCCGGCATGGCAGCGCTTGCTCGCAATCACCACGTCACCAGGGAAATAGATTGAGGCCCCGTCCAAGGCTGTGCAAACAGCTAATAGCCTTGACGCTGAAACCTTCATGCAGCTTTATGTTGATGAGACAGTGGAGTTTTTGGAAAAGATGTTCCACCTAGATAGGATCGTATGCTATGACTACCGAGTGTGGATGAAGGGCTTTGTGATTCACGCAGAACATTGACCGACTGGATGACCACCCGTTGGCTGGTTCTGGCCAGTTGGAGGCATGGGCCTCAGCGTCAGGATTCCTGCCTCATTGTGCGTGCCTCGTCACACAGGACAGTCGGTCATTAACTCGGACCCTTTCAGGCCATGGTCAAATATGGGGGTCAAGGAAGGGACGTTTTGGAAGAATATCGCAGGCGAATGCGACCGAGATTTCCTTCGATCAAGCAGCTTCGCAGCCGTTGGCATTTCAACATGCAGAGATGTTTTCTTCCGCTGCGCCTTGTTCAGAACTGGAAGCGCTGTTATGAACACATTCCATGTACCGCCATGGCCAGCAGGGACCAGAACTACGCTTCCCACACTTTGCTTACGTCGAGTCTGTCTGCCGTTGTACCGGAAACTGGTCACAAATGACGCTTCTTTTTGGCCGAGTGTTCTTGGGGGAGCAAGAATCATGATCTGGGACCTGACCTGGGAGCTGCCTAACACATCCTCCAAACCGTCGCTTAAAAAGGACCCAAGCCAGAGTGTCACATAATGGCAACCTCGCTACTGCCGTATATGCAGGCCTAAATACGAACGATGGATGTCCCGAAACTTGTCTTGGACTTAGGCTTGGCGGCATTCGCCCACAACGACCCAGCCGCTTGCAAGGAACATTGTCTCATCCACCGGCTGTCAGCCAATCGACCTCGCATCCTGTTTTGAACGAGCGACTACAGAGCCAGAAGCATGGATCGGCTTTGTCTTGGCCACTGCCATCACAGAATATTACTTATTGGGTGGCTAATATCCGCCGCGGCGGGCAGTAGTTAGGCCGGGTCCCCCGTAAGCAGCAACATCAACCCTGAGATATATATAAGCGAGGAGTTCCCACAACTCAAGTCTCCCCGAGTCGTGATCGAACATTTTGACGAAACAAATCAGAGAAACTTGCTCCTGAAAGCTGCATTCATCAACTCTTTTAGTGGAACTTGCAGCCATGATCTTCGTCCGAACCACCCTTCTGCTCACCTCCTGTTCGGCTCTCTACTTTGGGTTAGCCACAGCCGCACGCGTCGTCGACACGCGCGACCCTACCGCAAGACGGGATTCGGTCCGCATTACTGGCGGTGAGGGAACCGAAGACACCCCGTGGACTGAACGTGACGATGCCGACTCGCTCAACGATACGCCTTGGGTGGACCGTGTCAGGCGCGAGGATACCGACTCGGTTCGTATCACTGGCGGAGAAGAAACCGAAGACACCCCGTGGGGTCGCCGTTCTAATTGAGATGGTACCGACTCCTTCCGACTCACCAGATCCGGGGGGTCCCCACAACCAAAATGGATTGGGACAAGAATGATGATGGGAAGAATGACGATTTTGGATATGCTTTGTTTCAAGTTCAAGTTGGTGCCAGGAATGATATTTTTCACCAAGGCGTTATGGCTTTGTCCATCTCTTTGGATGGACCGAGTTGGTTAGGGAAGGATGATTCATAGCTAGCTCCTTGCCCCTGCGCTTGATAACTGGCCGGTAGCAATCCCATAAGTAGTCTGTGGGTGGGGCCCAAAAAAGCTCGTTGTTTCCTACATGCTCTATTTCTCACCAATCACGCCACGAAAAGCTGAAATGAGACATTCGAGTCACGCTATTATCTCCTGCCGCTAGTATGACCTTTGATTAGATGCTTTCCATCTTCCTCGCGGGTGGTGCAGATCAACAACCCCTACCCCGTTTGACCACCAGCATGCACCCCGACACGCCCCCCTCCAGCCTCATCTCCTCCTCCTCCTTGCAGCCCGCGTCTCGCATCGCCTGCTCGATTTCGCTCCTCAGCATGCTCACCACATCCGTCTCGGTGCCGACGGCGTCAGGGTGCGCCTCCCTCCACCGAATCACCGGACTCGCTGTATCCATAATCTTGCCCAAACTCTCCAAATCCACCTCCACATGCCTCTCATACATCTCCGCCGCCGGAAACGCCCCCTCCGTGTCCGTGCCCCACTCCCAGCGCACGAATGACGCCCGCTCGAACCCAGCCACTGGCTCCGCTAGCGTCCATGGAAGCGCCAGGTCCGCATACAAACCCCGCACCAGCTGGTTCCCCGGCTCGTAGAACTCGGCCACCCGCGCTTCCAGCCGGTCAATCGCCGCCTGCACCCCCGCCCGCCCGCGCACCCGCGACCCCACCGTCACCGGCCCACCCCCCCACATCGCCACCGTGCCGGCCGGCTTGACCACCTGCGCCGCGCGGGCCCAGAAGCGCGCCATGTCGAACCAGTGTGCGGCGTTGGCGGCGATGATCAGATCGACGGACCCATCTGGGATGGAGGCGAGGTCCTCGGCCGTGGAGGCGACGAACCGGATAGTAGAGGTGTTGCTGTCGCCGAACAGGGACTGCGCCGCCTGGATCATGCCCGGGGAGGGGTCGACGCCGATGGCGTGCTGGAATTGCGTGTGGATGGACGAGATGGCGGTGCCGGGCCCGCAGCCGACGTCGAGGACGGTGTCGAAGTCGCCGCCTGTGGCGCCGTGGTGCGAGAGGAGTCGTTGGTACAGTTGGGGATGGTATTTCAGCCGCGCTTGGGCGTACATGGCGCCTTGGTCCTGGCTGAAGGCGCGGAAGGTTTTTTCGGGGGCCATGGTAAGGGACGAGTCAAGAAACTGTTAAGCTTGGGGAGGCTGTTGACGTTAACTCTTCTTGGGTGGGTGGCATGAAATGCGTCGGAAAACAGAGCGTGCCGACCTTATTTATCAACAGCCCTCTGGGCTCGGTCCCGCGAGGCTCGGGTGCGTGATTGGGGTCTGAATCGCCGGGACCATGCATTTGCCGTGGCGGTGGTCGCAGTCTTCCCCTGTATCGGGCATAGCGCCGGAACAAAAGGGGGGGGGCCATCCCGATCCGACCCTCACCGACATTAGCCAGGCAGATTCCAACGTTCCTGGGCATCCAAAGTTCCTCACCCATCAATCATTTTTGGCAATGGTATATTATGGGACTCTCAGCAAGGGGTGTCAACGCTGCCGTCAGCGCAAGGTAAAGGTGAGGTAAATATCTTATCTTTGCGTGGTCGCAACTGCTCTGTCCAGTAGGCCCCCTCCCTTTCCACCGCTAATCCTGTCTCCTGAGCCAGTGCGACGAGCGAAAGCCAGCCTGCCTGAGATGCGAAAAACTGAGGGTGCATTGCCCTGGCTTTCGTGACCTGGCCGATATTCTCTTTCGGGATGAGTCCGGGCGTGTCGCGGAGAGATCCCAAGCCCTCCAGTCGGCTGGGATACCGCCGTGCGGACCGGAATCGGAGTCGCGAGTTATTGGCTCCGGCTCCGTCACCGCTCGTGGGAACCCCCAGTGCTTTCTTTCCCTGGTGTTGCGGCAGCCGCTTTCCCTGCCGCTTGGCCAAACTGCAGCCAACTTTTACTTTACCAATTTTTCGTACGGTGGGCCTCCACTTTCTTCAGGATTTTACTCTTGGGTCGCCGGGGTCTATGCCGAGCGGAGCGAACCCGTGTCCACGATAATTGAGGCCATCGGCATGTCAGCCATATCTAACACTCGATACGCACCGGACATTGCGGCTCGGGCCAGAGACAACTATGGCCGCGCGCTGGCCGCGACGACCAGGGCCCTCTCCAGCCCGGTCGGGGCAGTTGCGGACACGACTTTGATGGCCATCCTGCTGTTGGGGCTTTACGAGGTACCAACACACACACCCTGGCACCAAGGGTAGAATTAAACTTACTCTCTCGCTCTAACTCTTGGCAGTTTATCTCCTTTGAAAGCTGGGATTGCTACACTTCTTGGGATGCCCACATCCGAGGGGCTACTGCCCTCTTCCAGCTTCAAGGACAATGTAGGCCCGAGTCACCATTCACGAGATATCTCTTCGCATTGTTACGCTCGCAGTGTGTAGGTGTTAACACGGAGAGAGAAAAAAACGGGAGACTTCCACGGCTGATACAAGTAGCTCTACAGCTGCATGCAGCGAGTTACGGCGGCTCCAGATGACATCGTTCAAATGCATCAAAACTTGGCCGCCAACGCAGCAGCAGGGTGGGCTAACGGCAACCAAGACTCACCATCTCCGTTAGGACAGTTGAGTTTTCGTCTATCACACCTTCGAGCAGCAGCAAAAACAGGAGAGGTGCATGACACGGCTATATTTGACGTGGCGATGAGCATGGACCAAGACCTGGCGGCATGGGCTGTCAACATCCCGGACAGCTGGAAGTACATCGTCACTGATGGGACTGCATCGACCAGGGCACACTTCGGCAGCAACCTACGTCACGTCTACAACAGCGTCTGGGCAGCGCAGACATGGAACAACTATCGAACTCTGAGGATTCTCGTTCGGCAGCTTATCGTGCGCCATTGCGAGCCAAGCAATCTAGAGTCCCACATCACCTTGGTCCACGAGCTGTCAGCCGAGATTTGCATGTCTGCTACATGTTACGATAAGTCGCCTTGTAAGCACCAGCCATTCTTATCTGTTGAGCCTCGTCACCAGGCTGATATTCTTCCCAGTGATCATGGGTCTGATATGGCCACTGACCGTAGTGGCTGAGGAGACGCTAAACAGCTCTGGCATCCGACGTCGGGCGATACAGGAATTGCGCCACATCAGCTCCGCAATAGGACATCGCCAGGCAGGTTTGATCGCGGACATGGTGTCACAAACAATGGATGGGGCTCCCGAGCTGGAAATCCCGAGACACTGAGCAAAGGCCGAGCTGAGCCTGAGCCATCGTGGTTAATGCTGAGCTTCCCCTGATTCGTCCCTGAGCAAAGGTGATCGCCTACGCGGCTGCTTCACAACCTCAGAGGCCGGTTTTTAGTTCCCTAAGTTAATGTTTCCTTTTGATGGAAAGATAACGCGTCCCATCTCTTTTGCCATATCAGCTATTGGTCATATTTAGCAGTGCCAACAAGTCAAATTGATCTACTCGCAGCTGAAGCCCCGATTTTGAACCCCCCCCCCCCCCAGCCGGGACCCACGCTTCCCACTACT
>Ga0247780_1001494_pt1 | contig 13033 bp, 19 predicted proteins | sample UWRJL079202R5_FD_179927 | JGI IMG/M metagenome (GOLD analysis project Ga0247780, IMG submission 179927) | Plant litter microbial communities from Arlington Agricultural Research Station in Wisconsin, United States - UWRJ-L079-202R-5 | ecosystem: Environmental > Terrestrial > Plant litter >... | reverse complement strand
TCGCGGGGGGCTAAAATTGCAGTGATCTTAAATCCGTTCACAATCATCTGCTTCATTATGAACAGCACCATTGGTAGCGGCACATTAGCCTCCCACGACTTACAGGCGACAAAAAGGAAAGGAATCCGGGCTTTTTCATTACGTGATGTCTAAAATGCCCCTGCCAGTCAACTTTACAAAGGGATAGTCAACGTCGCGAAAAAAACATACAGCAGCAGGGATTCGCTGGTCATCACCGACCCAGCTACTAGTCTGGCGATTGGTAGCTTATCTATGGGAGAGCAGACGAGATCCCGAGTTCTCCACCATCTATGGCCGTATGTGACTGTAGGAGTTCGAACCCCTCCTGATATAGGTAATGTCTCCAAAATCTCGTTTCAGGCGTAGAGTGTGTGCAGTGGTTAGCTGAAGTCCTATATCTGGCTGGACAAATGACCTTTCGAAAGTTGCGGCAATGCTTTGCCAAGCTCTTTGGCACAGAACATTTTGCAAAGAACCGTCATGTCGTCAAACACCCTGCAACCCTAGCCGTTAGACAATCATCTCCAACACAATTCACTCCACCATGTCGACTTACACCTGTCGTTGTTCCGAGCCAGGAACGTACAGAGCATTCCCAATATTGAACGAGAGACTGTACAGTCTGTTCCGGGCGTCCCAATCCCCGACAGGCTCTAAAGCAGGAAAATGCATCAGATATTCCTCGATGTACGCCCTATCGCTCAGCTTGTGTCTCGGCGCTCTCCAGTTGCCCGTGTCGTATTCGTTATGGCCGTAGAATGAGCACGCATCGAACACGAATGCCTCTCCCGTGTTGGAATCGGAAGCTGTATTGCCGTCCCAGCAGTCTCCGTGTATGAGCGAGGGCTTGAGAACACGGCCGTTTTCTTGGGGAGGGAGGAGCAGCCGGTGGACAACTTTGTCTAGGGTCAACTGGGAGACGATGTCGAATTCGGGCCATTGAAACGCGTGCTTGGCGAGGTCGACGAATGCTCGAGAAGCCGACCGAAAAGAACCGCCCACGAATCCTCCCAGCGGTCGACGGTCTAGGGGATGATGCCATGGTAGGTTTTAACGTGGAAGCCGAATTTACCTATCAGGGACTAAGACCAGTGATGGAGATTCACAAGGCCAGCTACCAGTTAGACAGCGTCTGCAGGCTGCTCTCGATGTTTTATCAGCTTCGACATGGTGGAAGAGCCAGGATCTTGAGGAAGGATCCGACCTGTTTGCCAATGTCTCTGAAATCCTCCAACAGAAAAGAAGCTTCCGCACCGCCTCCAATTTCGTACACGCCCCAAGCATGGGGTTTCGGTGCGACAGCTGGCGAGACTGCGTGAATGGTCTTGAGCGACTCGTACTCCCCTCGGAACATCATGGCGCCTTGTTCATCCATCTCGAGAACCTTCAGGAAGTAAGAGGCATGTTCCCCCGTCGGCAACTCGACCTTGATTCGGGCAGTTTTGCTGATTCGCGACCACCCGCGATCCTTTGATTGGAAGGGCTGTTCTCCAAGGTCAGCAAACGGCGAGGTACTCTCGGAAAGGACTGGCACCATCAATTACGGCTTGGTGAAGCTCAACCGCTAGGGTCGTGCTGGTAGGCGATGTTTGTGCGTGCGTGATTTCCATTTTGGAAGTTCTCCCTTGATGATTTGTTAACCTCGAGTATTGCTGTGGCGCTGTGTGAGTTGCTCCAGGGATATCGGTCGAGGGAGCGGTGTTGTCACAAGAGCTTCAGATGAGACTGGCGTTTGATCATCACGGTACCAACGTTCGGTTGGCAGCGTCACTGGTGATGTGCAGCCGCCATTGGAGCCTGGAGTCACTTCCATCGCAGCTTCCGCAGTGCCGCATTTTGACACGAACCCACTGCACACGGCCGCCCGATTTCCCACCCTTTCGATCATTGCCGCCCAAAAGATCAAACGTTCTGCCCACCTGCTTTCGGATACATTCCAAGCCAAGTGTACGCCACCAAGGACGATATCAACAGTCCTGGGATTGTGCTTTGGAAGTTGAGTCACGCTCTCAAACAAAGGAAGACGTTGACGACTGCGCACGAACCGGAAAGCGCTGCAGCAAACACGGGAACGTGCCGAGGAGCGTTTGAGAGAATTCGCTCTCGCCCTTCAGCGCGTCGCCGACACATTTGACGGGAGCAAGCTCAAAGCCATTGCCCGTTCTCTCGACCGCCAAAGGCGCGGCAGGAAGACCGCGACCCCGCAGCTCATTGCAACTTCATTTGCAGCAAGCCTTTGACTTGGCTGACGTCTGCAACTCCACCGCCAGACAGGCACAACCGACATCCCGCTCACTGCCCACGGCATCGAACAGATCACCTCGACAGCGACTCATCTTGTCGGACCTGGAAGGCCCCTCGACCCAAAGCGTGTGGCTGCCGTGTTTGTGAGCCCGCGCAAGAGGGCTCAACAGACTCTGGATCCCTTTTTTGGGGATGATAGCGTTGATCCCGGTATTGTGACTGCGATCGGGGATATTGCCGAGTGGGATTACGGCCACTATGAGGGGCTGACTGCTGCCGAGACGAGGAGGTTGAGGAAGGAGCGGGGGTTGGATGGGGAGCGGGAGTGGAGTGTTTGGAGGGATGGATGTGAAGGGGGAGAGTGAGTCGCGAAAAGCCTGCCGATGTTGTGCTGGTGGCGCATGGTCTCATCCTTCGGGCATTTGTGAAGTGGTTGGGCTATCCTGTTGACATGTCTCTGTCGATTATGCTCGGCCCCGGAGCTGTGGGGATTCTGACATGAGTTGTCTTGAAACAAAAGGCGCGTGTCGGTTGCTGGCGTCGAGATCAGATATAAAAACAACAATGTGGACGAACCGGCACTTCATGTTGGTTTGGCACTTCCGTAATTTTTCTCAGGCTGGCGATGGGATAAAGACTTAACGTAAATGGTTACCTCACGTTTCAGTCAGTCAGACCCGGGAGTAACTTAGACACAAAAAATAGTAGAACTTGTCTTGGCTTGTTACTGGGCTGTGGATGAACCCAACTGTGTTGAGAATCGTGAGGGTCGTACGGCTTACCTAATGGCGATGCAACAGCCCCCTCCAGCTCCGGCTTGATATCCAGGCCGTCTTACGGCAGAAAGTGGCCGGGAAACGAAGACTACGGATATAAATTTCAACCAGGACCCGTGCCAAGCGATCCCTAATTGTAGTTGTCCCAGTTTTTACTCGCCAACCACACTGACTTCATCCCACACACCACCTTATTCAAGTGCCAACGAATTGACCAACAACCACACCTTCAAGATGGCTCCATTCGGCACCATTTACAGCATCACCAAACCATTCATCCACCCTCGCACCCGTCTGGTATGTTCCCATCTTATAATCCCCCTTTTCTCCGACCACACTTACACTTACCACCATCAACCCCATAACTCATTCCCATATCCCAGGCCCTTGCAGTGAGCACCATAGGCGGCCACGAACTCACCCTCCCTCCCACCTTTCAATTCGGCACCACCAACAAAACCCCTTCTTTCCTATCCAAATTCCCCCTCGGAAAAATCCCCGCCTTCGAAGGCTCCGATGGCTTCCTCCTCACTGAAAGCAACGCCATCGCGCTGTACCTGGCAGACACGGCGCCGAACCCAGGGAAGCGGGACCATCTTCTTGGCGCGACTCCGCAGGAGCGAGCGCTGGTGCAGCAGTGGCTGTGGTTCTCGTTTTTGCATCTCGAGACGGCGCTGACTACGCTGTGTGTCTGGCGGTATGGGGATGGACAGTTTGCGAAGTATGATGCTGTTGCCGAGGGAAAGGCGGAGGGGGATTTGAAGCGGTGGTTAGAGTATCTTGATGGGGCGATTAAGGACGTGGCTGGGAAGGGGGTGTGGTTGGCGGGGACGGAGAAGCCGTCTATTGCGGATCTGGCGGTGTGTGGGCAGTTGTATAGTGGGTTTTTGATTTATGTGGATGCGGAGATGAGGAAGGGGTATCCTGTTTTGGTGGAGTATTTCAACAGGCTTTTGGAGGAGGTGCCTGAGATTAAGGAGCTTTATGATCTTGATGGGAAGTGGGTTGAGGTTCGGAAGCAGCCGGATGCTGCGAGTGCTGTGTGATGCTTGGCTTGGCCGATGGCTCTTGTTGCCGGTCTGACGGGCTGAGACATCTTGAGTCTTCTTCAGTCTGGGATGAGCAACCAGGGCAGCGAATGAAGTGCGAATCGGTTAGGATGAACTCAATCCAGTTCAAGTTGCATACGAAATATCTCCAATGAAGTAGGTACCTATTTGGCCCGGCCATTTCAGTTGTCCTTCAACTTCTCTCAGCAATTCCCGAACGCCAACTTTGACAAAAATAGTTTCCGTGTAGGAAAGGCACACAGCCCAACGTCGCTCGCCTCAGGAATCTGAACCCGGTTCTCCTTCAATAAGTGGAAGGGAAATAACTACAACTTGAACTTGGGCAACGTCGTCATGGCTTTGACTTTGCCGTGTCAAACTGACTGATCTGACGAAGTGCGGTATAAGACCGTTCCTGGCCTGGACCCCTCAGTCCAAGTGTGCGCTGCGTGAGCCTGTCCGGGACTGAAGACACGTCGTAAACAAGTCGATCCAACATTGGGCTTTGGGCGCTCGGGGTGCTATTTCGGTTGGTTAGTTGACGCCCGGTGGGTTTTAGAGGCTCGTGGGAATTGTACACGCGATATGGGCATAGATACCACGCACTTGTGTTGAAACCTGGAGCTTGGGTAGCTACCATGGCTGGCGCCGGTTGGAGTTGTCTTTGGGGTTTGGGAGCTCATTTTTACACCGACGCTGCCGATGACTGGAGACAGCCTGAGAACCAACAGGAGCCGTAGTGAGTTTGCGGGAAAATGGCTGTTCGGTAGGTATTTGTCTCGCAGACTCATACTGTCTAGAAAGCAAAACCTAAACTAGGTATGTCCCCTCACAGTTATATGTGTAGGCAGCCAGCGGTCATTCCATGTCTGGATCCACGTCCGCACACAATGGCTCCATCTTCCTTGATTTGGGAATGTCTTCTTCTCAGAAAACTGCCCTGAGCCGTGGCGACTCTGGCGCGGCGCCAGATGGTGTTATCTCGCACTCAGGAATGATTTTCAGAACCAATTGAAAGCCTCAGATGGTACCCCCTGTCCTAGGAGCCATCGCGCCACAGCCCTGGGTGAGCCGGAGGTTGCCGCGCGGTGGGCAAGTTACCTCCAGAAAGCGGTGAAAAGCATCACTGCCTAAGATCCCTCATATTCAGGGTCGGCATGGCTGAACAGCAGCACCTGACTTTCTCCAACGTCTTCTCATGTGCTCGGGATGCCGGTCTATGGGCCTCACAGCCCGCGGTGGACAGTGGAAAGTAGAAAATGGCAGAGCCTCGTCGCCTGAGCTGTGGTTGCATCCAGTCAGCCAGTCCGAGCGTGCCCGCCTCCACCACGAGTCATGTTCCATCATCATGTCGAAGCGTGTTTCGGGGATCTACCGTCCCGTGGAAGTAGCGGTCAAGAGACAAATAAAAGCCAGCTCTCAACGGGGGAGTTTTGGCAGACAACCCTCATAAGTTGTTCAGGTGGCGCTCATGTTTAAATTGGCGGTTCGCATTCTGAGATAATTCAGTGTGCTTGGGTAGCAGGGGGGGTAAGGTTCAAACCCCTGGAGAATGTCATTATTGGCTCTGGTTCACCAACGAAATCACACCTCGGCCCAGTCACGCCCAGTTCAAGTCTCATAAGCCAATTAAAAGCAGTACCAATATGGCCCTGTCGGCAGCGGCCATGAGTTTGCCTGGCAAGGCGACCAGCACTTTTGGTCTGAAACTGTCAACAAGATGGTTCGCGCGAACGAGCCAAGACGAGGCATCCGCAGGCTTGTGGGCGCGACCAGGACACGGGCCGATACAAAACATGGCCGCGCACTTTGCCTGGCAGGCAGATGCATGTCAGTAAATGAAGCTGGGCATTCCCCAAGGTTCAAGAACCGACTGTCATACGCGCCACACGCTGTCTGCTGCATGTCATAGTGTGCTTTTTTCGTGCCGGCAGCTTCTGCGCACCTGCAGCAATGCACCCGCCTGACCGGCCACGGCGTCAGTCGCTCCTTCCGGTGCCAACCGCCATGAGGGGATCCCGGCTGCCGAAGCCTGCGGGAACTTTCAGTGTGTCACCCTCCCCTCGTCGCTGCCACATCAAGCGACATGCAGCTCATGCATCGACACAAATTAACGTCAGGCCGCCCGACGACCCTGCGGCCTCGGCGAACACAACGACCTCGGCCGTCCCTGTTCCAACAACATCCATCTCGCCGGGTCCACCCTCAAGTGGCAGCTTTTCGCCGCATCTCGCCGCATCTTCCAGCTCGAGACATAAGCATTCGCCCTCCGTCGACTCGGGCATCGGCTCCTCGGTTGCCAGCTCTTCGGCCGCAAGCAACAACGGCGATGCACCAGAGACAACACACGTACGCGCGCCCGCGATACCTGTGCCTGCAACCTTCAAGGAGATCGCAGTCACCTCTTCGCCCCTGCCACCGCCGCCACGAAGTGTCTCGAGAAGCGATTGCCCGACTGTCAACGCCGGCAGTGCCGTGGAGACAACGGCGGCTGGGACGGTCATGGGCCATGACGATGAACTGGGACGACTGGTCACCATGACACGAGGGGAACCACCACAGACGCCCCCGTGGAATTCAAGTCCCAATAGCCCTGAAGACGCCAGCACACCGAGTTCCACAGTCTCAGAGTCGTCCGAAGACTCAGAACACGACACAATACAGGACCGTCTCGTCATCGCCGCCGAAGTCGCCAACAATGCGCTAAAGATGTTGCTGGGGATCGCCTTGGAGTCTTTGGAGCTACAGGATACAGTCATCAGCGTGACCGAGATCTATCTCCAGGAATTGACCGACATCGTGAAGAAGGACACCAACTGTGGCGCGTCGGCGTTGACTCGAGAGCCAGAAAAACACGAGACACCCTCCAAGAGGACGTATCGTGTGATGCAGAGCAATTGCCGCCCGACATCAAGCCAAATATCTATTGATACAGGTAGCGAAGAGCCCGGCGGACCTACTCGAATACCTGATTTCAGTGCACGGGATCTTTCCTCGACGCCGTGCACCGACCAAGAACCCCCATCAACCCAGCAGTCAAGCTACAGTGGAGGAGCCAACTTCAACAATAGCTTTGCTTCTCGGCCACAAAAACGAGTGCTACGATCTACGGACGATGGTAATGACGAAGACATGGACGAGCAGAACCGCAAAGACAAGAGGCGGGCCAGGTCGACCGGCAGAGGCATTAGAGAGTCAGCAGACAGAACGCCATATTCCTGCCCGTTCCGGAAACGCGACCCAACAACTTTCCATGTCAGAGACTACGTCCGATGCGCCAATCAGCCATGGATTGGCATGGCAAACTTGAAGTCAGTTTTCTCTGTCATAATATCCCCTACTGACTGTACACTACTGATAATAGGTAATTAGGAAGCACATCACCTCGGATCATTATTCTAACAATTTCCCTTGCCCTCGATGCCGAGGGAACTTTGGGTCGCCAGAGGGCGTGCGTGACCATTTGCAGAGCCTAGAACCATGTCGACTTCGAACATCGCCGGACACTATGGCCCGTCTCGAGGACGGGATATCTCAGACCGTCAGAGATATCTTGGCATCACGGCAAGATCACAAAAAGGTCAATACTTGGCGACGGTTGTGGATCGTGCTATTTGGCGAGGGCGTGCCCATTGAGGATAGCAGTAAGTCACCACAAACTAGCTCGCGTACAATCAATCCATGAGTCTCGTTATACTAACGTCGGTTCGATTATCACGCAGACTTTGTACCTGTTGTTGAGCTCGAAGAAATTTTGGTGGAATTCGAGACGCAACTTCCTCCCTTCGTCACAGCGCTAGAAGCCCAGCTTAAGGGCCTTCTCGGCGACATAGTGTACCCAATGTTCAGACAAGAAGTCGGCATCATCAATACATTCGTCCAAAAGTGGATGAGGGAACTCTTCGAGCAGTGCAGGGCCATTCCGTTCCAACACCCGAACCCCGAGGTTCCTGTCGCTAGCGCTCATCAGATTAGGGCAACACAGGTCAACAACATGGTCACTGATCCGGCCTTCTCAAACATGGACAACCGCACGGAGTTCGGACCGCAAAGCCGTGATAACTTGCCAGGGCTAGACTCGACCGTAAACGCTAGCAGGATCTTTCTCCAGGATTGGGACACGGCCGGTTTCGCTAACGAACTCACCAACAATTCCAAGATGGCCACACAGTACTATGAAGTCTCCAACAACGCGACAACGACACAGCACTCAGAAATCTACCACAGACCTCATCAAATCGCACATACCCACCTTCCGTACCATGCGCAAATAAACAACCACGCCGCTACGTACAATTCCGTACATCACGGCCCACCAGCCCCACCAACACCGATCCCAACACCGCCAGACACAACACAACACGGATCCGCCATTTCGCAGCCCCCGCCTCCCTTCAACGACCCTGCAGCTCATCGCGCTTTGGCAATGTCAGTCAGCCATCAGAATGCCCGGCAGCAGCAGCGAGAGCAGCCGCACGTCCCCTTGCACGTTCAGAAGTTCCACGAGCGGTGCTCCGGATCAGGCAAGCCGCTGTCTCGGACGGATCCCGGGATCAAGCCCATTCGGGACCTCCGAGACTCAGGCGTGAGTGACGTAGGGTCTTCGTATAGTGGGTATGAGAGCGCTTGGCAGGTAAACGGCGCTGCTTCGCCGGCGTCTCCGCTGACGGGTCAGAATTCTTATCGTGTTGCCAGTGGAAATGATGCAAGGGTTGGCGGTGGGTTTGGGGGTTATTCTGTTGAGCCTCGGACGTTCTTCAATACTGACGATGATGATGAGTGATGATGATGATGAGAATCAGGTGTGGATTTAGAGCGCTGGTCGCTTGTGTGACGACTTTAGGACACTGGGGGAGCACTGTGGCGGATACCGGGCAGGCCACAGAACGACGGCGAGTGTATACTTATTGTAATTTCAACAATGCAGTTCGGTTGTGGTCAGACTGTCCTTCTTCCTTCGACTGCAGGCTGGAAATCTGAGCGACTACCCCTGGAACATCTTTGTAGCAATACCTGGCAATGAAGGTGCTCGTCGTTCGAGCTTCAACGAAAATCAGTGCTTGGGGAAGATGCCACGATTGCCCAATATGGGCAGTGGTTCGCTGCGGTACTATCACATACGGCCATAGGTAGTGGAGAACTCGGGATCCCGTCTGCTCTCCCATAGATAAGCCACTAACCGCCAGACTAGTAGTTGGGTCGGTGACGACCAGCGAATCCCTGGTGCTGTATGTTTTTTGAAACTTTTCTTTTCAAATTTTGTCAAGGTTAACCGCCCGGATTCAGATATCATGATGTGAAAAAGCCTAAAGCGCTTTTTATTTTATTTTATTCCAATTGATGGAAGGGGTGGTGCTAAGCGAACCAACTCCCCAACTACACCACCAGCAGCCCCAAATGCCCCCAACACCCCCTCCTCAAATCACACCACAGATAATAATCACACTCCATCCCCTCCACCCACATCAAACGCACACGACTTATACCGAAACCCCCTACTATTCTCAGAACACACTAACTCCCTCTTAACCAATGCACCCACTTAAGGACCTTTATAACTATAGAAGATTATACCGTTAATTGAACCAGTTCCGTGCCCCAGGGCCACTACGGCGTTCCAAGCCGTAACCTCCCTGCTCTCTTTCCTCCTAAGCTCTGGCAGTAAGGCTACCCGTTGTAACACAGACCGACACGCCGGGAGACGGCTCGTTGCTCCTCGCGTGGTACAAGGCCTGCGCAAACCTGCCCGCCATCGCAAACTTCGCGGCCCAGGGCTTGCTCGCCATGACCTGTGAGCATAAAAAAAAGGAACCTTAGATGATTTGACAAAAAAGCGAATTGAAACCAGAGCCTTGTTCAGGGTCTGGCATCAGGTCCAACTCAGAGAGGGTACTACTATTGCGTAAAACCACCGCATTCGCTTGTTGATATGAAATGGTTTGAGAATTGGCATTTGTAGCCCCTCCTGCCCTCCTACCTAGAGCCACCCCTGCCACAGGCAGAGACAGACGTATGAAAAAATAAGCGGCATGAAGTCCGACTCTTGAGCCTTCAACCTCGGTCCAAAAAAACAAAAAGAACGTTTGCACCCATCAAAATCCGGCTTGATAAAGTTGGTAGCAAACAATGGCTCGGCATTTCGCGCGTATCGAACATCGTAGATGGGTCCCCGTTCTGTGGTAAGGAGACCTTGCACGCCGGCTACGTCGTTGCTATCGACGTAGCCGAATATGTCGTGTGCACCTAAGTGAGTGCCGCTTTCGAGGCGGTGCAGAGAGCTGACAGACCCTACAAGTCCTGCAGTCATCATCATCATCTCACGCCTCCTCTCGCTGACTGGCTCAGGGCAGGGTATGGTCACGCTCCGAGCTCCAGTTCTTTCCATCCTATCATGTCTCGGTATAAGGGTTGATTTCTTCAAGATCCCATGCCCCCCAATTGGCCATCTCCGCGGCGAAATCCGTCTCGAAATGTTCGGTTTCGTTGTTGTCAGCCTCCACCGGTATCACAATGCTTTCAGCCTGCATGGGCAGTGGTGAGATGCGAGATGTGCGGCTGCTTGCGGCACTCACGGTCTGATTTGGCGAATTGACGGACGGGATGTCGGAGTTCGACGAGCTGATAGAGGTCCCGGAGAGCATGTTAGTGAGCAACCACCCCTCGTAGATCCGATCCAGACCCTCAGTCAAGATCCTCCGTCCCTGTACCTCTTGTTCTTCAGCGGAGAGCTCAGGCCAACGGTGGCTTCTTAAAGTTTCCAGTAGGATCTCGGGACCCATTCTTTGCCAATGCTCTCTGAATAAACACAGATCCGCGGATAACCCAGAGTCGATATACGCTGAAGAGGGTTTCTCGTATGACGGGAACAAAATGGCCCATATGGTATACCACTGTGCTTCCTCTCCAACGCCCGGGTTGGATTTTTTTGAGAGGGCACGACGCTGAGCGTGCGAGATACCGTCTAATTGAGAATCATCCAGTCTGGTGCAGAGGACCGACATGATGTGATGCTGGTGGCTGTCATGGGTAAGGAAAATGGCAAAACACCGCTCGCAATAAAACTCGGGTGTATGCCGCCGGTGCAAGTGCTACTTGACATCTCGAATTCTTCTGAGCCTCAGTTTGCAGCAGTCTTGAGATTGTCGTGGGTCGCGCTTCCAATACGGGCATGCCAAGAAGCGAGGCGGTAAAGCCGAGGTGCCCACATCCGCCTTCTTTCTTTTCCCCCGGTCGAGGCCATCTTCATCTCCCTCTTCGCTATCCTCGGACCTGTTGTGCTTCTTGCTGGAGGGCCTTGACTCGTTCTCGGACTGAGCTGTTTTGTCTTGGGTAGGATAGCGCAGGCGAGTCTGATGAGCCAAGGCACTCAACCACGACATCGAGAGGTGTGTCATGATGTGGTTGCAGGAGCAATGCCTTTCGGCGGTCTGCAAACCCTTCAGGTCGCAGAGGTCGGCTGGGAGACTCCAGAGATGTTCCCCGTCTTTCCCCTTGCATCACTTGATTGAGGCTTTGCCCCACAGCAGCATTGTCGGGCTCCATGCTAAGGAGTTTCAGGAGCGGCGTAGAGTGGTGTCTGATACGTGAAATGGCTGGCGGCAAGTGGTAGTTCTTGAAGTGACAGAGGCCGCACAGAAAACTGGCTTTGCAGCGTAACTGACACATGGTTCCCCCGTGTCCCATGCAGTTTATCTTTACCTGTATCCTAATTTTTAATTTTACTTGTTTTAGACTAGTCCTTATTAGGTTAGAGGGAGGGGGGCTTGATTGGGGAGTGTATCCAGCGAGGCGGACATTGCCGCGTAAAATTCACTCCAGAATTGGTAACCCTTGTCATACTTGAGCTGTAAGCCACCAATTTGGCCTCGCTCAAGGTCAGACCTCGCATCGCCGGTTTGGGCTCGGATAGGGGAATCGCCATGAAGTTGACAGCCCTAATGATTCCGAGATTGCCAGCCAACAGGAGTCAGAAACAAGCGGATACATGGTCTGTATGACAAACTTGTCACCAAATAGCTTTGAAGGGGATGGTATAAAAGCTCGACGTCCCTCCTAAAATCCAAGTCCACCATCCGCCTTACCCCAACCAACACCACATCCTTTCTCTGGTTATCTCACCGCAAAAATGACAAACCATCCCTGGATCCAAACCTCCCCCAACACCTACTCCCAAACCTTCGGTTTCATGGAACGCTTCTTCACCCGCTTCCTCGGCGAGGAAGGCAAACCCAGCCAATTCACCATCGTCGCCACGCTCGAACTGCGCATCCCTTCAGGCTCTAACTCCTCTCCCATTTCTGTCCTCGAATCCAACCTCCGTTCCACGTGGCGCGCGATGCGCTATTACTCCCCCGGGCTCGCCACACTCACCGGTCCGACGGGGAAGATCTACCACGTTGCTGCAACGCCCGCTGTGCTCGAGAAGTGGGAAGCTGCCACGTTCATTCGACACCCCGAGGGCACGCAAGCGGAAGCGTTGTTTAGCACGCTGACGAGGGCGAACATGGTGACGATGCATTTCCTTCCTTGTACTGCTGGGATTGCGAGTGACGATGGGGTTCACCAGCTTGTCCTTCAGGCCGAACATCACCATATTGACGGGAGAGGGGTGTATTACTTCCTGCATCGGTTTCTCACCTTCTTGTCCACCCCTGAACTGCGATCCGGTCTTGAATTCGGAGACGAGTGGACGCGTTTGCCGACGGTCATGGATGACCTGCTCGAGTTGTCGGCGACACCTACGGCTGAAGAACTCGACATCGCCAGGGAATGGATATCCCCTGTGCTTTCCTCCAACACGACACCTGTCACCGTTCCGATTCGCCCCAAGAAACAAACCCAACCGCCTGGTCGAAGCCTCCGTTCCGCTCTGCGCCTCTCGCGCGCGCAGACGTCCGCTATCATCACCGCGTGCAAAGCCCACGGCGTGACAGTTACATCCGC
>Ga0247780_1001493_pt1 | contig 13043 bp, 8 predicted proteins | sample UWRJL079202R5_FD_179927 | JGI IMG/M metagenome (GOLD analysis project Ga0247780, IMG submission 179927) | Plant litter microbial communities from Arlington Agricultural Research Station in Wisconsin, United States - UWRJ-L079-202R-5 | ecosystem: Environmental > Terrestrial > Plant litter >... | reverse complement strand
GCACTCCGTGCACTGGCCACCCTCACGGCTATAATAACACGGCTTCCACTCTCGAAGATAGAAAGAATTAATCACCTTCAACACACACTGCTTTCCAATGCCTTGACCCCTTTTGCTTTTCAACAGTATTTAAGTGTCTATTTTATATAAGAAGTGTATAAGTAATATGTAAGACGTTAATTTACTCTTAACTGTATTATTAAGTATACTTTAGATTAGAATACGTTTATAAAGAGTATAATTTAATGTTATTATAATCGTAATATAGTTAGTGATATGTTACTATTGGTAAAAGATTTGTAATAATATATTACCTTTAACGGTAGATACCTGCAGTCTTAAAATTAGGCACAGCTCTTCAGGTTAGGAAATCTATATCCATTTTTCGAAAAACGTTCCCATTAGTAACTTATAAGTATAACGTGTATATGAAAATAAATCTATACTCTTATTAAGACGTCTATATATTTAAAATATATAAAAAGAGTATATACGACTAGACGCCAAATTCACTCCTAGCTGTACTTATTTCGGTCTCTACTATACAGTAGAGTTATAACTATAACAGAATAGAAGTAATTGTAATCCTCTTCTCTTTCCTAAGTCTACGTTATGTTTTAGTGTCAGCGTTATATCAGAAAGGAGGGTACAATCCACAGAGTAGATCGTAACCCTAACTTAAGAAGAGTGGCGATCAAACGTCGATCAGCCGCAACCCTGCCATCTAATTCATGCACTTAGATATGCAAAAAGAGCTCTCTGGCAAAGCTAGAGAGCGGACTGAATTAAACAATTACAACCCTTGACTTTTTAGTCGCTTTGGAAGTGATCATAACAGTGGTGCTGTCACGCATTACTACTGCATTAAAAAGTAGAGAACGTTCAATTACTCTGACAAGTGGTAATCGCTGTTTATCTGACACGTTATAGATAATGCGAAGCCAGTAATGTCACTGTCGGCACTGTAGTTACCAGGAAACCCCACACTTATTTGCTACGCGTTAGCAAAGGGCCTGTAATAACCAAACTTATATATTATAATTCTGATTATATATAAGATGGAATGCAGGTTATAACCCCTACAGCTTCTCTTGAAGCTTTCACAGGATAGATTCATACGACGATCTTACATAAAGTAAGTAACTTCGTGTGACAGTCTTAATAGATTTCTACTTACTATCAAAAAGGAAGGTACGATCCACAGAGTGGACCGCGGCCCTAGCTAGCAAGCGTGGCAAACCTCTTCATGCAGTAAATACATTAAAAGATAGTGTCACGACCCAGGTCATGACCTCTGGAGAAAGCACGGACTAACTGTATGTAACCAATCATTGGGCCCACGGTGCAACGACCCATAAAGCCCTGCCGGACCAATCAGTGTGGCCTTGGTGTCCCAGAGCGCAATGCTTGGGACCTCGGGACCTGCACCTGTAACGATGGTCCCAGTGTCCCGGAGCTAAACCTCGGGACCTTAGGACAAGGCAAGTCATATAATATAAATACTATTATCGTACCTATAATCTAGTGTAACGGCACGAGATAGCAAGGCACCAACCACTAGACCACTGGAATATATATCTACTCTGTGACACTTCCTCCCTTTTACCCTCTTCGCATAATAACAAGTCTCCTTCCTCAGTCCTTAGTCGGCGTCGTGACAGTCGATCTCCTACGCTGAATAACTAGTTATGTTTAGAAGATATGCAGCTGGATTTCCAGAAGAATTACAGGGAAGGCACTGACATAAGACTCCTCATTAAAACTCCGTAAAACACGATCATCTAGAGCAGTATTTTTTTTAGACGAAGGCAAGTGTAAGATTTTATTAACCTTCAGTTCGTCCTGGTGCGCTTCCTATTGTATGTACAGATAGGAGACTGAAGTTTCTCCTGAAAGTAATCCCGATGCTCTCTGCTCTTAATTGGAATTAGAAAATTCGTATCTGTGGGAAAGGTCACTTGTACCCCACATGGTTCTCTTGTCAGTTTCTTAATAAGTGTGTAGGTACATCCTACCGTTTCTTGAACACTGTCTCGCCCTGAACGTAGTAGACTAGTGGGAGAAGAAAGCGCCAGGGATATAAACTCCATTTGACAAAACAAAGTAGGCGATGACTAGTAATCATCAGGGTCTTCCGGTCCGGAAGCGTAATGTGTGCCACATACTCCTCATTGAGATACTTGCTCTCATCGAGAAAGTGGCTAAGCCAGATCTAGCCAGGAACTATTGTCTCACCTTTTGTGGGGAACCAATCTCATTCCTAAGCCGCTACATCGCATGTTCCCTCCCCTCACCGTAAATTATCGGCATAAAAACACCAAAAATCCCGAGGAGACAGTACACCTGATCTTCTGGCCATGTAGTTTAGCGTGTCTTTGCCCACGCTAATCGCTCATCAGCCCTAAACTGAGAAAGTGGGTTTCCCTAAATTGCCGATTCAGGTATTCCAGTTATTTCGTGGATTTGCTGCTTAAGAGATCTTTTATTGCCGAGCCACGCACCCTTGCGAGTGAAGAATTCGACCGATATTAGGGCAAGAAGCTCTTGGAGTGTCCACCCCCCCATCGACTAGCTTGAAAATTCGACTCTGAAAAGAGTTGAGAGTGATCGCTATATTTCTCGTAGTTGGTGATAGAAAAATCGAAAAGGTACACATAATATCGAGTGGCATTGCGGTACTATTGAAACATAGAATTTATCAATGCCTGGAGCTCGTCGCTAGTGGATTTATTGATGTAGTAGGTGTCCACCCAAACGAATCGCAGACCGTCACGGCGCGTGTGTTTTGCACAGAATTCCAGCTTGCCATATCCTTTCTCGCCTTTCCCAGTGTCATCCACTATATCTTTAAAAGTGACCTCTTCAGTGGTATCTGGTCCCCACGTATGTGATAGTATCGCGTATAGAGGAGTTTTATCGTCGGAAAGATCCTCAGTCAAGCGGAGCTCGCCATTCGTGACGCATTCCAAGAGTCGCATTGTTTTCACCTGTATGTGGCTGGTCACATGATAGGAGGGCGGAGGGCTGGGGAAGTGCACGCAGCAGTAGCTTCATATCGGTTTGCCATACAGGAAGCTGTTACAGAGCTCGTCAGTCCAGCGTCCACATGAAAGGATCATTAACATCGACGAAAGGTCTAGGAGTGCGAACAAGTGAATTGGTGATGGTGTAACCTTTAGCGGGTACGGCACATACCGTTCTCTGCCACGACCCCGCCCAGAATGTGTGGACGTTGGAAATCAGGCATGTCACGCACGTGATTAATGCGGGACGAAACATGGCCCTTTGACTCATCACCTGTTGGAAGCGCGGCACTCTGGATTCTGTGGAATTGTAGGGGTTGCAACTGCGTGATTGTATTGCTTGTGTTCACTCTATTGTTCTAGCTCTGGCTGGAAGCCAGAGGCTTCTTTATAGACTATTCTGCAGGATTCAGGCTTCGCCACTCTGGTGGCTAAGGCTCACTGGCGTACTGGCAGTGCCAGGTATCCAGTCAGCTCCGCTGACTAGATGCCCAGGGCCTCTGAACCCCCTTCTTTCTGACAGTTCTCTGGCTGAGCTAGAGAGCCGAATAAGCAATACAATCACGCAGTTACAACCCCTTCAATTCCACAGAATCCAGAGTGCAGCGCTTCTGACACAACCCCAATAGCAATCCATCCTCCGATGCTGCAAACATTAGCCAAACCCCATATTTCAACTTGTAGTCTAAAAAGGCGGTTAAGTGAAACTGTAGAAAAACTGGGCGTATTGCGGCCACATTTCATAGCGGCACGCCCGAAGCTGGCGAATTAGAAGGTACTTAGGGAAGATAAGTGACGGTTTAGGTGGGAGCACATCTGGTCAGCCATCCTACCGTGCCCCGCACCTGCATCCCAGCGGGCGGACAGGGGAGATACGTCCCTTGCTGTTGGTTCTGGAGATTGGGCAATCTGCCTCTTCCCACGAAAATCAGATTGGCCCCAACATCCTCCTTCTTTTGACTTTCTTTGCTCCTACTCACTCGAACTATTTTCCGTCCCAGGAGTTAGTTTCAGCGTCTGGTTGGAAGCAGTCATGATGCGTAGCTCCGTGCCACTTTTTCTGTTGTCGCTCCTAGTGTCGCCCCTCGCGTCCCCAGTATTTGGACTACAGAACGCGCAGCCACAACCCCTCGGGGTGACAGCGGACAGCAGTAACCACGTCCGCATTGTCCCGCACCAGGCAAGTGCTGAAACCTTGGAGCGATACGATACTTTTCTCCGCCGGCATTGGCTCCTATTCCACATGGCGACAAGCCAACCACTTGGGCCCGGATATAGTCTTTCGTTGGCGTTTTTCGAGAGCGCCGACGGCGTGGGAAGCTGGGGTCTGCTGATCAGCTATGAAACCATGAAGGAAGAAATGAAGCATAGCATGAGACGATTCTTTCAAACGCAGCATCTGCAGCCTCTTGATCCAACCACAGACCGCTTCATTTACGCCATCACCCCGCGCCTTCGGTTCGCTCGATTCTTGTCCAACCGTGGCAACGTCTCGGTATCCAAGCCCTTGGTCACCGAAAAAAATAAGCCATCGACTGTTGTGGGTGCCCTGTACACGTCAGGGGACCCTCGGCACTCCGATGCAATGGCCACTATCGGCGGAGTGGTTCTTGCAGTCAATGAGCGCGAGGAGCGAGCGTATTACGGCATCACGCTGGCTACAGTCTAGAACGGGGAACCGGAGGAAGAGCTTGCTGCCAGTCCATTTCCAGACAATGATATGCAAAGGCCATTCTACTCCCCCCCTATCGACAGGGGCGAGAGTGAAGTTGTGGTCGAAGTTCTTGACGACACCACCTCGGCCATTATTAGCGACGACGCTGAGCCAGCTCCGACGGACGGCTACCGAGTTGCCGCATCCATCCAGGCCTATCAACTAGCAAGTGACAAGCCTATCGATTTAAACCTTCGGTTCGGAATATGGGCGGGTAACTGGGCCCTGGTGACGCTGGATGACCAAGACTACCCTCACACCAATCGTCTGAGATCGGGGGAGGCTATCGGGCTCGGAGAGGAGGAGCCCGCCGCCGGCAGCACCTTGTTTGTCGCAACAGCCAATGACTTTGCATCACTGCCCCGTTGTATTCTGCTAGACAGCGGTGTTGATGTGATAACGCCATACACAGCCGGATCTAGGAGAGCCAGTCGATTCCAACTGCAGCCGGGTTCTAAACTTCACACTCGCGACATTGGCGCATGGATCCTCGAGGAAACTAGCAAAGGGCTCAAAGCATGCTACCAGATTGTTGCGCTCGAAGCCCCGGATATGATCTACGCCATTCCCATGATAAAAATATTAGGGGAGGCGTCCCGTTCTCGCCACACACTGACTCTTCCGGTAAGTTCTTGGGAATTGCTGCCGATGGCGTCTCTGTAGATGCAGTCGGATGCTGGACGTTAGGCTTACGTTTCTATTTCAGGGTACCATGGATAATGTTCCGTACATTGAGCTGTTTGACTGGTTGCATCACCGACAAGAATACAACGTCACCGGTGTTGTGGTGGAGAATATATATTGGGGCTAGGGAAGGTGCTCCTGAGAAGTGCTCGTGTCTGGCATTTAATCGCCTAGCAGAGAACTCAGCACAGTCAATGACAACGAACTCTCCCTGACCTTACTGCCGAGGTGGTAATACAATCGCGTCATTTTATCTTGGGGCTTAGAAACCCACACGAGCGTGTTCCTGTCATCAATGTTGCTCTGCTCAGCTTCTCCATTCACACCTGCCTTCTCCCCCCTATCTAAATTACTCGGACGGCACTCTTTCCTAGCCACGGCGCTGTAAGTCTCGGGTGCGAATGTCGTGCTGAGTCGACAACTGAGGATACAAATTGTCGTCGATCGCAGCTGACGTAGTCCAATAACTAAAAATAAAGAATATCAGTCTCTACCCCGGACGGTCGGGGGCGTCCATACAAAGACCCTGGATTTCGAATGGCATAATTTACCCCAACCTCAGCTTGCGCGCGAGCAGGATTCCCTCACGCGGCGTCAAACAGTAGGGACCTCTCGCTGATTAGACAGGTGCAAACGGTCGTTAGGATGCAAACGATGTCTGCCAACCCTTATCACGGCGACTTGGAGCAGTTGTGGCCTTAAGGGCTCAAACAGTCTTAATTCACGTCTGATCGTTACCGCCCGGCCAATGGTCGGGTAGTAGGTCTCTGTTACAACCTGCACCCAGGGTGGGTCAGACTGTAAGGCAGTACGCCGCGGGGTTATGAACAGTAGTATCATAACCCAGGTCTGGACATTAGGCCGTGGATACCTGGGGCATCCACGGCGAACCAATCATTCAGGACAGAGCCAAAAGGCCATATACAGCCAATTAGAGAGGTCCTATAGTCCCGGAGGGCCGGGACATCGGGATACCTACACAGTCCAGGGGTCCCGGGGCTTCGGGATATCAGGACTAGATATACTACTTCTATAATACTAAAATAGTTCCCTATATAGATAGGTAGACTTGTACCCTTAAATAATAAACTATTCTTATTCCTTACGTAAGTAATATTGTTAGGTTTATTAACCCTAACCCTGATAAGTAGAGCCCGCAGTTGCCTGCCGGCACAGCGATTCCTGCGCACGATCGGCACTATTCGCCCAGCCAAACCGTATTAGGAATTACTACGCGCTAAGAACTGTCGCCTCCACAAGACTCCCCTGTAGCCCACTTGGCGCAGAGGCAGTGTAAGCCACTAGCCCAGCCAAGTCGGCGTAATAACTGGCCGGGATTCACGACTGGGTATACTCTGTATCCCCGTAACGACGATACCAGCCTCGAGGGTGGTATAATTACTAGCGCAGACGATCCAGATGGCTATTACCGCGCTACACTGGGCGCAGACGGCCAGATCACCAACAAGACCTTTATGCCTCTGTCGGGGCTCACTCACAAGCAAAGCGCCGCCCTTACTCCTCGCGGGATTCCGATGAACCATATCGAGTGCAGCGGTGGGGGTATGAATGTAGCAGACTGGAATACCGCCTGGGGCCTCTTCACCAACCAATGCGACACGGGCTTCGGTGCATATATTCGCGAGGCGGCCAGGGTTACAATCGGGGGCGCTGTCGCCTGGGTTTGTAATAAGTCGGATTATTTTGCTCCTTGCGTTCGGTGGGAATATAACGAGTTTGTGAATACGATATCTGTCCGCTGTGGTGGCCTCGGCTCCGGCTTCGCGGACCTGGACTCGTGGGGGAAATCATACGGCCGGAACAGGGTTGATCAAGCCTTCTGTAACACATATGCCTGATTTTTTTCAAATGATAGTAACTTGAACTGGGTGGGCTTTCGACGGATTGGAGATCTTTCTGTGGTTTATAACTGTCGCTACTATGGTTTTACTTGCACGCGCATCCTGTCGTTAATTCCTCCAAGATAGTAACACATTGATGCTTTACTGTCAAAAACACACCGCTCTTCGGCTGATTCTAGCGGTGAGTTCATGGATAAGGGTAGTCAAAACCTAAGCTGCGGGTGGGAGAACACCTGTTCCTGGAATGTCCAGCCGCACGGGTCGTAGACTGAGGGACGGATGGAGTAGTGGCAAAGGGAGGCGGAGAATACTATGCCCTTGCCCGCTCCTGCATCGCTCACTAGTCGAAGGGGTTGTCGCATGTTAGGTCGGATGCCTAGAATCGAAGATGAGGCGTCGACGCTACTATGGGCCATGATGGTGTAAACAGAGTGAGCGTAGACGATGTCCATCCTACCAGTGAGGTCATATTTCGACGCGGTATCGTCCTAGACGATGCAGGGAGAATACGGCGATCGGGCGACGGCGTGGAGCTAGCATCGAGCCGGAAGCTGTAGCCACAGACGCATCTCGTAAGGCTCGCCATAGTCCTGAAGATCTCCTGTACACTATAGTAACATACGGCCACGATGACAAGTGTGTCCACCCCCGGCTGAGAGTGCTTGCCTCAGCATTCAGTTTTCTGATCCTCGACCCTGAAGGTGCAGCCTCACACCTCGGTGTGACTCTCACCTGCGACCTGTCTTAACCCATCTCGGGTGCGGGCCGCAACATAAATTTCCGTTTCGCACCTTGCCCACGTGACATTGCTTACCCCATCGACCTCTGCACCGGTTTGGCGAGTGCTATGGCCCAAAAGCTTTTAGGTTATGAGGGGCTCATGGGCCTGGCCGGTGGGGCCTATGTCGTCTTTCCAGCCTTTAGTGGGCTGGCTGACGTAGCAGTCGCTTCTTTGGCATTCTGTGCCTATTTTGTGGTCGAACCACACGCTTCCATTCGGCTTGAGCTTCCTGATTGGTGATTGTGTGTCAAATTGCTTGGCCGCCTTGTTTCGCCCTCCGTTGACTGGCGGGGGTTTTCGGAGGGTTGTCATCTTGATGACAATCGGCATGTCCGTGTTGGTTCCATAGGGGGTGGAGCAGTTCTCAGGCTGGGGAGGGTCTTCCAGCACCCTCTACCTATCTAGGTACGTATACAACTGACAATTTCAACGCGTATTAACCAATCGCTTCGTGCCTTACCATATCGTTGGTACTGGCTTCATCTCGCGTTGATGCCTAATTGAGCGGGGACTTTCTTACAAAAGCCGCCTATTTCTAAGGGGCGACCCATCTTAAAGCTTCCGAGGGCATCGTCCACCTTGCGCGCAAGTAGCTCTGTAGCCTCCTATATTTACCTTGCTGACTTCCGACACGGCCATCTGAAAACTCGGAGATACCGAAGTTTTTAGCCATCTCCCAGCGCCTCTCTCTTACGCTGCCGAGCAGCTCCGATAAGGTATCTGCTTGCGGAGATGCGTCTTCAACATCTCCCCCTTCTCTTCTCCCTCTCTCTCCTTGCCACCGCGAACTTCATCCACGTAACGCCCCCAACCCCTGGCCTCTCACTGGGCAAGATCCTCGGCCCCGATATACTCGGTTCGAAACTGGGTTTCCTCGACTGTGCCAATGGCGGCCGTGCTATGCGCGCCATCTGCGATGCAATCTCAGCGCGTGTTCAGGCCGCGCTCGCAGCCGCCAACCTGCGAATCGACAGCTCTGGCCTCCTATTTACCTACGACAACCCAACGGCCATCAAGATCCCCACAGGCCACGCCTGCTCTGCCACCGCCTCGATTCGGCACACGCGTTCCCAGGCTGTGCTCCTCGCCCCTACATCGCTCGACTTTTTCGGGAACCCGCTGAGCGCCAGTGATCCGGCCCTATTCCTTGCTGAGATTCCAGTCAAAGTTGCGGCGCAGGTTGATGTGCGGCAGAAGTTTGGACAGATGCTGTTTGGCAACTGTCTCTACATCGGGCGGGATGAGTATGAGGTGAGGGGGAGGCTGCAGACAACGGCGAGCGTGGCAGCCTTGTTTAGCATTGGGCCGACACATCTGAAGACCAACGATAAAGGGGATTGGGTGTTTACCATTCGACCCATGTTTAAGATGGCCATAGAGCTGGGGAGCACAGATGTCAAGCTAGACAGTGTGCACGGCAGGAGTCCCTTTACTGGATTGGTCACGGCGTTGTTAGGGGGAATATCGTCCTTGCTTAAGGCGGTGACTCAGATGTGCCTCCTAGATGTGGATAGGGCGTTGGTGGATTTGCGGGTGATGGCGTCTGATGTTGGGGTGGGTGTGACCATGAACCTTCCACTCTCCCTGTATCGCGAGACAGTCCAGAAACTGGCGCTGGCTTATGTAGAAGAAAAAAAAGGGAGGGTGACGTCAGAGTTTTCGGCCGACATGGAGAAGAAGTTGAGGGAGCAACTGTCAAAGGCTTTAGGGCTTGATGCGAATGGCGAGAGGACCTTTGTTGTCAGGAAAGAGTTTATTTGGGTACTAAACATGTTCGGGGCTGGGGCAGATATATTTGTAAAGAATGATCTGCCGGAGGACAAGGAGCTCTAGGCGGTTAGGTTGTTTTGTATGTACTGCGGGGACGTCCTCTCCCGCTACGGGTACGCGGACCCCGCCTCCCTTGAGGTAGTCGGAGAGCGGACGAGGGTTTCTGGGCCAAATCTATTTCGTCGTCTCGTTGAGGCCTTTAGCGATGGCAGCAAACATTGCAGCCTTGAGAGCCACGACCATGACCGACACCAAAGAGTTGAGGGCGATGGAAAGCGGCCAATTCGGAAGTAGGCAGCCCTGATACATGACGAGAGTGATAACAATGGCCGCAAGGGAGGCAATCATAATACTGAGCAGGACAGCGGACTTCCACTAATGCTCCAAAAAATGTAAAGACTGGGCCCCAGCCACCTTTCGACCCATTTTGGGCGAGTCTTCCCCCTCGCGGCGGGAGTGAGGTTAAGTTTAGGCAACTGGTAGGGGAGCGTCCTCCCCAAGGAGGTTAGGGCTAGGGCTGCATTGTTTTCGCGGAGCGCACTAACTTCCGTTGCAAGAGGGGGATGGGTTGTCATCAGCAAGTGACGGTGACGGAGCTAATGCTGTGCGACACACGCTGCGGCTGAGTTTGGGAACCGGATGCGCATCGCGCTAACTGCTTTCGAAAGGCATTGCTACCACAAGGCTCTAAGATATAGAGGGAGAGGAAGGTGCGGTGGCTTGACATCACCCCGCTTAATCACTTCATCTCATGTTCGAGTCGTTTGGCGGAAATGCGACTGCTCAACGCGGGGAGCCTCGAGCTTGTTGACGTGCGCGATGACGCTACGCCTCCTATGCGATCCCATCGCACACCTAGGCTCATTTCATGTGATCTTTATACTAAAGGTTAGACCATCTGCGATTTCTCTAAATATTATTGGTTTCTAGCCCCAGTGGGTCCACTGGGTCGGCGCACTGCGCCGAACCCTCTGGAACCCTCTGGAATTAGTGAGTTTCACCTTTTGAATTTCACTAGTTTCTACTGGATTCCAGTTACCACAGCGGAGCTGTGGAAGCCTCTGGAACCCAGTGAGTCATACAAAGCACTTACGTAGCCTACGGCCACTATTCCAATCTTATATAGTAGATAAAAGGCTCTAGAAGCCGACCACAGCCTACAAAAGGCCCTCTCCTCTCTTGTATCTAGCCTTCTATAAGCAAGCAAATCACACTATTTATTTAGTCATATTATTACGACCTGCACCCGACACAGGCCTCGAGAGGACTGGCGTGGGTTAAGACAGAACGTATAGCAGGACGCTAAAGATTGAGGGGCGTTCCGAAGACGGCTTATTAAGCTAGCACTTTTAGACGGGGGGTTTGATATTACTGTAGGTCGCTGTCACTATAATGTACAGAGGTGAGTCTGAACAGTAGGACATAAATGAATAATTGAATATTAACGTAAGGAATTAGAAGTTCCTTACGGCTATCGTAGTTACAAAAATGACTATTTATACTGGCTAATTAAGAAGTACTTTATACCTGTCTTTATAAGCTGTATCTTTATACTCCTTAAGGGGAGGTATTATAAAAACCTTTTTCATTATAACCTTATAAGTCTCTATTAATAAAGACAGGTTTTAGTATAAAGACTCTTCTGACTAGTTATAAGGGCTTAAATCTTTACACTTTTAGCTTAATATATAATACTATATGTACTGTTCTCCTACACTATTCCTTTTATAAGGAATCTGTTACGCTGTACTGGCTTAAGTGACAGCTTGTAAAGTTGTTATATAACTCCCCTCCTTTAATGTTCTTTTCTTATAAAGAACTTATAAGGTAAGTTCTTCCCGTAACTATACTAAAAAGAAAGTAACTAGTTATAATCTTTTATAAGAACTTAATTACCTGTTAATCTATTATAAATATTACTATAAATCCTTATTCTAATTATATTTTTAAGTCTTTCAAGTACTTTATAAATAACACCTTTAACTAATATTCCTATTATAACGAGTGAATGTTTCTTATAACGTTTTTAATATAGACAATTCCTTATAGAACTTTATAATCCGTTGAAAGGAAAAGTTAAATAAGGATAAGGATATTACTTAAAATAAAATTAATATATTTAAACTGTAATTAACGTAGAAACGTGTAAAGCTTTACCGCTTCTAAATTTAACGTCACGCCTTTAAGAGTCGCACTTATAAGGCGTTATTACAAGATGATAAAGTCTTCTGGTTCTAAGAGGCTGAAAAGGTACATTTAAAAATAGATCTTAAGGAAGCGTTAAAGTTTATTAACTAAAACGCGTTTATAAGATCGTTACCCTTAGTAATAATTACTTAATTAGGTTTATAGCTCCTTTCCTTTAATAAATAAAACGGTTTTTTTAATATAATAGTAATACGTTTATATTTCACTTCTTAATATAATATATTAAAGTACGTTATATTAAGATATATCTTTACGAGAGGTATAAGTTTAACTTTTATAAGAGCTTTCCGTTATAGGTTGAGAAATAAGCTTTTAACAGCTTTTTTTTTACTTCTGTTAACACTAACTGGGTTTTCGTTATATGTTAATTTCTATTCTTAATAGATATTTATTATATAAATACGCTTTTCTACTATATATTATTATATAACTAATTTAGGAGACTTTAAGGTAGACTAACTTGCTTTTTACCTTTTAACTCTTTCCTTAAGCCTATACGTAACGTAAGCCGTTTAATTACTAAGAGTAAGTTATCTTATAGGCTATTAGTTTACAATTCTGGTTCTTTATATTACTATATATACGATTTACGTAAAGCTTACCAGCTTTAAAGGCCTAACTTCATTATTAAATCTAAAGTCCTTTTAACTTTAGTTAAAGGTTTTAATAAATATCTTTCTATACCAACTAAGGAGTTTCCTGCCACTTTCTAAGCTTTATATCTTATAGTAATCTTAGTCTTTAGTATAATAGTTTAAATATTAGACTTTATCTTAATTTTAATTTTTATTATTAGTTTTAATTAGTTTAGATTCTTTTAGTGGAACTCCACAATTAAGTTTAAGCACTCAAGATTTTTAATAAGCTTTTATAAATTACTTTTAAAGCTGTAATTTAACTATTTAATCCTGTCCGGAGGACAATTTGTTGTAAGGGTGGTCCAAAAAAAAATTACTATGGGAAATTCAGTCAAAAATGATAAGGAAATTCAACTCGACCTA
>Ga0247780_1001491_pt1 | contig 13055 bp, 14 predicted proteins | sample UWRJL079202R5_FD_179927 | JGI IMG/M metagenome (GOLD analysis project Ga0247780, IMG submission 179927) | Plant litter microbial communities from Arlington Agricultural Research Station in Wisconsin, United States - UWRJ-L079-202R-5 | ecosystem: Environmental > Terrestrial > Plant litter >... | reverse complement strand
AAGTCTGTGTTGAGCCGTTTGATGACTAATGATGTATCAAGCTGCAAGAACTGCACTGGGCGTTTAGTCCAGCAACTAGGGGGTGTGTGGAACAATATGGATGTAGTCGCTGTTACTAAATGCTGGTATCAGTGGATTCACTTTTGCAGTGTTTTGGTGCAGTGGTCTAGTCCGACACTTCTCACAAGACACCCCGGTCTTAAGATGAATTTCACTGATTGGTTAAAGTCCGGCTCGGGTGTGTTTCACGTCGTCGGCAAGCCTGGGTCCGGAAAGTCAACACTGATCAAGTTTCTTTCGACACATGAAAAGACTCTCAGTTGTCTGCGGGAATGGGCAAGCAGGGACCACAAAGAGCTCATTATTTCGACATTCTTCTTCTGGAAACCGGGCTCAGAAGAACAGAAGACTATGCGTGGCCTCCTGAGAGGGCTACTCTACCACATGATAGAAGCAAGTCCCGATGTGGCACAACTTGTGTTCCCTCAGCACTGGGCAAACTTGAGAATACGGCGCAGTTCCATGAACGCATTGCCTGCAGCTCCCGAGTTCTCGGATGAAGAGGTCAAAGCTGCATTCAACAATCTCTTGGGAAGTGACACGACATTCGCTCGGTACAAGCTCTGCCTCTTCATGGACGGTCTCGACGAGTTTGACGAACCAGAAACGTCGACCTCATCATTCTGCTGTCAGCTCAACGAGTGGGCGCATCGTCAGTTCGATGTGAAACTTTGCGTCTCTAGCAGGGAGTACCCCACAATAATCGACGCTTTCAGGGACGCTCAGCGTTTCACTTTGCAGAAGGTGACGGTGGGCGACATTGCAAGGCTTGTCGATGACACTTTGACAAGAAACCGGCACTTTCAAGACCTCGAACTCAGGGACAAGCCATCGGTTCGTGGTCAGAGTTTCCGATACTCTATTGTACGCAAAGCCGAGGGTGTCTTCTTATGGGTTGTTCTGCTCCTCAAGTGGGTAGAAGAGGACCTGGCAACAGGTAGCACATCTTTCGATGCACTTCAACACATTGTTGATACTGCCCCCCAAGAACTAGAGCAGTTTTTCTCGGCAATCTTGAGGACCATCCCACCGCATTATGCTAGTGGCGCCTGGTTTGTTTTCGCCATGATGCTGCGGCTGAACGGAAGCCTCATCTCGCGAGTCCCCACTGGCGTCGACTTTGAAGACTTAAGAACCGCATCGCTAGGGCTGTCATTGTTTGGCTTGTCTTTCGTCTTCGAAGCATTTGAGAGACTTCCGCCGTCGAAGAGGCACGGAGAAGTTACATTTCAACCCAAGAACTGGACGGTCTCGAACGCCACGGAGTATGTGCAGCGCAAGGATCAGGCAACGACCAAACTTCAGAGTTGGTGTAAAGGACTGGTAGAAGCTAGGGGGAATCGAGTTGAGATGCGGCTTGACGAAGCCATCTTCTCTCACAGATCCATCCCCGAGTTCTTAGACGATGCTTTAGAGCCAGCGACGGGAAGGCTCGGTATCTCCGACGATGGTGTTGCCGAGGGCATCCTGGCCGCTTCGTTGGCCGAAACGATGCAATGCAGCTTGAAATATCTCGACCACCACGCCGTCACCTCCAGATTTCAGTATACCATTTCACTCATTGTCGCAACTACGACAGAGCTATCGCCTCGCATTTTGAAACTCCTGGACGAGACAGAGACCAAACGGCAGGAGTTGAATCGAGCACCAAAGATACCCGCACAAGAAAGATGGTGGGAAGCAGACGAAGAAACTTTTTTCAGCCCTGCCAGCAAACCGGTAGAACCCCCGCGGATGTTTGTCAAAGATGGTGCATGGATTAAGATACACTTTGGCGCTCTCTCTCCCCTCCTCGCTGTCATGGCAAATGCCATGTACCCACCTGTCGAGTACGTGGCCAGCCGGATACAGAACAGGCCTTCATTACTCTGGCCTGATGGGAGTCGATACCTGATGCTCGCCGCCGTCGCCAAAGGAACATCTCGGCGATACCCGTTCGGGGCTAGCACGTTTCCTTCGATATCTCCCATTCTACGTGCTTTGTTTGCGACAGAAGGTCTGAACCTGAACCCTAGCACAAGATACCTATGCAGTTCCGATGACCAAGTCTTGATATTCAGAGACTGGGAGCGGGAAGTAGAACATATGGATGAGGGTACCCAGTGCGCGCCAACTTTGCAGTCACCTTGGCGATCGGTCTTGTCTGCCTATCTCGAAGTCTTCGTATTTCACGACAAAGGAGATGTTCCTGCGGCCATTTGGGACGAGTTGGAGGTTTGGCTCGAGTGCGGTGCGGAAATCCCGGACGAGATACTCGTCACCGCCTACCCTCCTGCGACCAGAGTTGCTATCGGTTTCAAATTTCCCGACGAGGACGCCTCTGTCATAATCCGGCCTCGTTATAGCACCCTGGGGAAGAAGTGGTTCGGGGAAAGGAGCAGGGGTTTCTTCCAATCTTTTCGAAGTACCACCCTGAGCAGCATAGTCAGATGGCACGATCCTCCCAATGCCACAGCTCTTCTCTCATACACTGATAGAGCAAGCTCTCCCGTCAATCATAACACCCAGGATTGGAGTCCCCCGCCCTTTGAAATAGAAAAGACTGGCGGCCATGCTCTCAACGGCTCTACGGCAAGCGAAAGACCATCCTGGTGGTTCGATGAGGTTCCATATGCTGGTGCGGCTGTCAGTGGACTTGTTTGGTTGGATCACTTGCAGCGGTGGGACAAGAGGAGCGTGGTGCCTGTGACTCGAGATACCACTAATGATCCGAAGGGTTTTTCCCTCTGGGACCTGAGCTGTGTGATCAGCTCTGGGGTCATAAGTGCGCCTGGATCAAGCAGAGCTTCCTCTGAATTTCAGTCCGAAGCACCGTGCAATCTCGGGGACCTTTATGAGGTCTAGAGTGCTGGAAGTTCGAGCAGAACGAGTATACCTATCGTTTGGGGGTTAAACCGAGATCCTGCAAGCGAATTGGAGCGGTGGGACTAAATCGATGCTAAGAGGAGAACAGATTGAAGCTGGACAGACAAGGAGGTGATGAACAAGAACAGACTGAATATAGACTCGGTGGCGTGTTCCGGGGCATTTAACCTCCCGATATTGCCTTACTGGGCTGTGGTCCTTGTCGGAGTAAAAATCAATGGATTAGGCTTAGTATCCTCATTGTCACGCAAGGTAATAACTTCAGCCTTGCGCTTGCTGGGTGATGCATCGACGAAAGCAAAACCCTCGTCGTGAAAGGCTGCAAATATTAGTATATCGCTTTCCTTACATAAGAGGAAGTTGATGGCTTACCTTGCGTGAATGAGATGAGGCCGACCACGTCGTAAAACGTCGCGGGCCTGCCTCGCCTGCTCCAAAGTATCAAGCTAGATTTGAGCCACATCCACAACAGACTTGGTTGACAGAGAAAATAAGTGTAAAAACCACTTGGTATTTTCTTTCATCACCTTTCCTCCCCTCGCTTTTTGCAATCCTAAGCGGCAGAATTCCATCCGTTCTCGAAAATTCCAGGGCAAGTTGGCCGCATCCTTCCATCCTCACCAACGAGGGGCCCGCAGACCTCCCCCACCCTTCAAACGCTCGTGGAAACTCTGCCGAAAAATTCCAACATTGTTCCTAGCCAGCGGCAATCGAGCGCTTTTCTTTTCGAGCGAACCTGGACCTCCAGTTCAACGTGCTAGCGCTCCCAATTTCCTTTGCAATCATCAAAAACGCGCCACGACGGGCGACTGCATAGTTACCGAAGCCAACGCATCGGCACTATGGCTCCCGGTGCTACACAAAAGGACTTGTCGGATATGATTTTCCACGCTGCAAAGTGTGTAGAGTCAGGCGGGCTCAGCTTTGAGAAAGCGCAAGCGCAGCTTGCCAAGTTTATGCTCAAGCTTTCTCCTGTCCCTAGTCCTTTTTGCTACTAGATTATCTTATTTTTCCAGGTTGGTAACGAACTCCTCGACCTGACAGGCATGTTAAGGCCCAAATTTGGGATCGCGGTTGGAAACCGCAAAGAGGCGACTGGTCCGAATCTTAGACCACGGTCCCGAACTTTGCCTAGAATATACCAGTACATATCTTGGGATGGTGCATGATATCCCAGCTCGGAATTTAGGATGTTATATGGTGCCCCAGCTCGGAATTTGGGACAGTACTAATGGGATGTCCCCTGGTATACCAGTACATAATGGGATGTCTTAGAATTTAACAGTATATGCCCTGGGATAGTACGCAATATCGGAAAAACGAGGGCATTAATACTGATGACTGAACGCTGTTAATTCGAGCTTTATATCTTTGCGTTTTGTCGAGGGTAGTGATGAGCTTAAGATATTGAACAGCAGATGTAAGAGTGTATGCAGTTAGGTGTAGATGCGGGATCTTGTCAGCTTATATAAGCAATTGGAGCCATTCGCGGAAGTAGCCGGCTTGGCAATAGGGGACCCTGGAGGCCAGAGATTCTCTTCCACAGAACAACAACAATACACAACAATCATCACAATTGGCCATGAGTGCTAGATTCTGACATCTATTTCACTTCGAGTTCAGTCATCACGGCCCTGGGAGCGAGATATGGGGAATGGTACTGGAAGCAGACGAGAATGGATATAACGATGGTGAATATGAAAAAAGAAAAGAAAAACGAAGCGCAATGCCGTCGCCCACGGCCCTAGGTGCAATCTACTTCACCCCCTAATTTCCTCACGTAATGCGCTGATGCTGACCTCAGTAGTCACCTTGATGCTCGCTGGATCGTTACCTCTGCGGCTTTGCTTTCTGCGGGGTGTCCCGTGCGAGTACTGCGACTCGCCGCTCTTACGATATGGTGGGGGAGCTGGGAGCTTAGCTGACGGAGGTGCTGTAGGTTCTGCGTTCTCGATATCGTTCTGGCCACTCCCCGACAACCCAGCATCGAGCGGGTATTCTCTGCCGATATTTAAATCTTTGTTCGACACACTGGGTTCTGCGGCTCGTTTCTCGAGCGGTGTGGTTGACGCCCAGCCCCCCGGTGTATTCGACCTCCGGCCAGAGGCTGACTCGACAGCCCTGCTGAAGGCTTCCTTCATCTGTGTCGGCGCAAATCGGGATACCAGCGGCCTGAGATGGGCCAGGCCGTTGGCGATAATGTAGCAGCCCACCTCGACGATGGACCATCTCGTCAGGACAGCCCCTGTGTCTTGGGTGTGTGTTAGCCGAGAACAGCGTTGCTCCGATAGCGTTTTAGCGGCTCACAGGTTTGGTCGCTCAGGTTGTCTGAGTGCTTATAAAAGCTCCCAGCGCGGATTATTGAGGCGATCGCCCCGCTGCGTTTCGAGCGAATAAGGTGAGTAAAACCATACATCTCAGGATCCCGTGGTCACTCACAAGCTTGCTATCACGAAGACAAAAACTAGCGCCACACGCTTGGCTGTCGGCAACTTGAGGCGCCAGATGGTACGGAGCGGCAAGACCATGATGACGAGATCCAGGACAAGACCGGGGATGCACTGGGCATCGAAGAACATCTTCTCGTCGATACAATTGTTCCTGTGGATGCCGGTATCCTCCCACCAAGTCATGATTGGCCGGCATTGGACCAAGGTCGTGGATATCAAGGCAGCGCCGATCAACACCACGACAGTCAGCAAACCCTGGGTTATTCGTCGCATGGGACCCTTCCAGCCGAATACGCGCAGGTACAGGCAGAGGATGGACATCTTGGGGAGTGCCACGGCGGTGAAATAGAGGAGCTCGAAAGCGAAGAGGGTCTTTTCCCATGTTTCGATCGTTCCCCGGGGGAGAGCATTGACGTGGCGGCCGACTCCGGCGTAGTTGACCATCACTTGGAGCGTCAGTAGGACTCGGCTCGGAACCGTAGGAGACATGTGGCTCACCTATCCCCACGGCACATAACCCCAGGTTGACAACGTATGCGGCAAAGATCAACCCATCATCATATCCCCACCGCCCCCCGCCGCTGAAGTTTTTGGCGTAGAAGCGCAGCGCCATTATGGCACTTGTGAGCGCGATGGAGATGACGGAGGCGTTTATCAAGCTTGACCCTGTAAAGTCGGCGTCGAAAGTCCTCCGGGAGAGGACAAATCCATCTAGGACGGCCATGGCAGCCAGCGCCAAGTGTGGTCAGGGTTCTTTCGGCGACAGTAATATTTCCTGGAGAAGTCGGCAAGCCAAAAATGGTACTACTATACGATCAGGGGTAAAATCGCCGCCAAGAAGGAGCCTAGACGGCTTGGGTAGAAACCGAGCGTCTGGCCGGTGCAGACCCAAGCGGGAGACCATACCTACCCACCACGCCCCTCGGCGCAGGGCTCTTATGAGGGATCCGGTCTGAATCCGGCTCTCTCTTGCGGAAGGGGTGACCAGATCGGGGGCGAATGAATCCCCATCCGGTGTTCGCACCTAAGGTGTCACGGGACGTCACACAGGCCTCGCCTATGGTGCCAACGACACCCGATACACCCGATTTATCCCAACATGGTTGAGACACATGGCTGGAGTGTGGGCCGATGCAAGTCCTTGGAAGGGCGAGTAGGTAGGCTTTGAATGACAGCGGTTATATCGGACGGTAGCCATTGGCCTGTCTTTTGAAGGTACGTTCCATTCCACGCGGTTCTTTGTCGGCGATTCCCCCATTTTCATCCGCAGATACTCTCTGGCTAGTAGCGAGACTGGGATCTGGCGGATGCAGGGGCACCTCATACAGGTGTGGTGATGGCGCTGGCAGTGGTCTTTGTGGGAGTACCTGTGTGTGTTTTTGGAGTGGGACTGGAACTTTTTGTCCTCTGTGTCCGTCGTGGTTTGGCTTGTGTTTGTACGACGGCGGTGGGCGGGCGTATTGGGAGGCAGTGATTAGAAGGTGTGCTGTTGGGGGTAGGGATGGTGAGTGGGTATGGATCACATGGCCTTCGGTCGATCCGAGGGTTTGATATCGTGCCTGGTCTGGGCTGTGTTGGAGTGGTTCGGTGGAGTAGGTACAACTTACCTAATTTTCATCTACTTGATATGCTGCGGCTCAACACCGCAACAACTCCTGATCCCAAAGCGATATCATGGCAATCACATTGAATGCCAATTGCAGCTTTCAAGCTTCATCGCAACGAAGATGATGCTTGAAACTGGGGTAAAAAGGAAGGAGCAGGAACTCTGAGAGGCGAACAGTGACACAGGTAAGCAGTGAAAACAAAAAAAAAAAAAAAGCCTCCCCCAGATCCTCTCACGGCTGCCATTAGAGATAACATCCTATTAGAAAATACTGTCAACTACTATGACGTTGCATTCGCTTGCCCATGCGGGTTACCAATGGTCAGCCCACAGCCCTCGAAAGGGTAGCGCAACTCCAGGATTTGAACCCGGGCCCTGACAAGCAAGACGTAGTACGCTTAGCCACTGAGCTATTACCCTCAGTGCTATTTTTGATAGGCAGTGTGCGTACCTTCCCGATATAGTTGTGACTGGCAGCCTGTGGTTCAGCAAGAGTCGGACACTTCGATTATCCTACATACTATTACATTGCCCTCTCACGGGCTTTCCATTAGCATGTATGCCACTGTGCCAGTCTCTCCTCCCAAACCTCCTTTCCGTCGCCCGACAGTAAGTTCCGAGAGTCCAGGAAGGTGCGCGACCTGGATCCTGCCTTGAAAGGTCTGAGTATCGTGTCTTGCGGCTTTTATTCGACTCGCAATCTCGAGGTAGTTTGAGGCTGAGACTTGCTCACGAAGCACCCACCACTCATCGTTCATCAACGTCTTCACCTACCCGGGACTCGGATCCCAAGACCGAGGCTTTACGGACCACCCGGCCAGTACATGTAACCATCGTCAGAAATAGCCTCGGGCTACGAGACAGCCAGCGACACGAACCAAGTGCTGTCAGCTCTAGGCCGCATTGACTTTTGATGTGGAGTTCAAGTGTGGAGCTGAGGTTGAGAGTCGTCTGGAAGCTGTCAGTGGATTGTTGCGGGGGCGGATTGGGACTTTTGCTACAGAGAGGTTTGGGGTAGGACACCAGCATATCGGTCTGGTGTCACCAAAGAAACACGCCGAAAGGAAATTCCGATGGCTTGAAGAAGACGGGCATTTGGCATGGTTGACAGGGGTGAGTCGGCAAAATTACTACTAACAGCTGAAAGCTGCGACACACCCCTACCCACGAGATGTGGGTTCTGGAAATGAGGCCGGTGCCTGATTGTCAGACGTAGCCCCTTTTTCCTGTGCGCCAACCCTCAACTGAAGACACTTGCTTTTCTCACTCAACTTCTGTTCAGACAGACTCTCTGTTGCCACGCTCTTTTCACTGACCGTCACTCGCTTATTTTTCATTACTTTTGTACTTTTTCGACCAGTTGCAGAGGGTCCGCCGTCATGCTCACCCGCACAATGCTTGTGGCCGTTTTGGCGTCCGGAGCGACGGCCCATGTTGCCGCCTTCGCCAAGGGCATGTACTGCAAGGGCGGGAACAATGCTTCCATCGACGACCCAAACAACAATGTGCCCGCTGTCCCGCTGAACGACCTGCCCTTTGAGGACTTTTGGATGCAGCACGACCGCGGATGTGACAAAGTCCCCCCTCCCAACGGCGAGATGCTCGATCTCCCGGCCGGAGGGCGCTTCATGGTTGAGCTGGCCCACAACAGAGGGCAGACAACGCTCTCGTTCGGTGGCGCGTACACGTCCGACTGGCCCGATGGATCTGACCATCCCGAGGATTGGCGCGGCGCAAATGCCGGAGACTGCCTCAGCGACGGGATAATGCACACTCAGAGCCAACAGACTGCAGCCGGAACAGCCTTCGCCATCTCTTACAACTCGGACATCAGCAAGGTCACGCTCAACAATACTGTCGTGTTTGCTGTTGCCCCAAACACCCCTTGGAAGCGCGAAACGTGGTATGATGTCCCGGCTGACATGCCTCCGTGTCCGTCAGGGGGTTGCTACTGCGCTTTTCTCTGGGTCCCCCTCGGCTGGTAAGTAAATGTCTCTCCAAGCCGGGATTGCAGCTGACAGTCACCAGCGGTATCCAGAACATCTACATGCAAAACTTCAAATGCAAGGTGGTGGGAAGCACGTCCACCAAGGGGTTGGGAGAGCCCAAGGCACCCGTCTGGTGTGGCGATGACCCGAGCAAGTGCGTCAAGGGGCCCAAGCAGCTCGTTGTCTGGCACCAGAAAACCGGCAACAACGTCTTTCCCCCGAGTGGCGCCACGCCGACGTACAACGGAAAGATGGGTTTCAATCCTGGCGCCCAGACCGACATCTTTGTGGGAGACGAGGGCATCCCGCCACCGCCAGCCGTCATCCCCAAGGCCGCCAGTTATCTGGGATGCTTCCCAGACTCGGGAAATTTCCGTGCGCTTTCTGTAACCCCCCAGATTGGGGAGAGCATGACGCCTGAGGTGTGCCTGCAGAAGTGCACGGCGATAGGATACAAGTACGCTGGCTTAGAAGACGGACATGAGTGCTGGTGCGGAGAGACAGCTCCGGCTGCAAGCTCCAAGGTTGCCGAGAGCAAGTGCTCCAAGCAGTGCACCGGCTCGGTCCAAACATGCGGAGCGCCAAATTTCATCGAGATCTACTCGACAGGAGTCACGACCCCCCTTTCTCCGCCGCCTGCGCCACCCGCGTCTTGGAGCACAGCTGGCTGCTACTATGACCCCGTCACCCCCCGTGCGCTCCCCAACAAGCAACAGATATCCGGTCCCGTTACCATTGCAAACTGCCTTGCCGCCTGCGAGAACTTTGCTTATGCTGGCCTTGAATTTGGTCAGGAATGCTACTGCGGGATGACTATCGCCGGGGTCCAGCAAGCCCCTGACACTGACTGCAACATCCCATGCGCAGGGAACTCACCCTCGCCTGCCATGTGTGGAGGCGGCGGCCGTCTCAACGTCTACAGCCACGTCCCGGGCTCGTCTCAGACTTCAACGTCTGCCATCCCGACTACTTTGAAGACGAGCACAACCTCGAGGCCAGCTTCCTCCTCGTCCAAGAGCGTAATCTCCCTGTTTAGCACCTCATCTGTTGCCACCACCTCTTCGTCTACCACGTCGTCCAAGACAATTTCCTCTTCGTCTTCGCTCCCAACACCAACGCCGACGACCGTCTCCATGGTATGTCCTCGCTTCCCAAACACCACCAGACATATGCTAACACCGTGATACAAGCTCTACGTCTGCCAGGCGACAAACTGGGTGCAGCCATGCCAGAATTTGCGAGTCCTGCACTCGAGCTCCTGCGTTTCCTTGAAGGACACCAGCTAGTGGGTCTTCCCCAGTGAAAGCACTTAGACAGACACTTACCCCTGTAGTTACCACAACATTCGGTCTGCCGGCCCCGATACGGGAAAGTGTGTGCTTTACAAGTAAGTTTCTTATCTCCCAAGCGATGGATGTTTTCTAACGATGGACAGCTCTGATAACTGCGCTGCCGGCGCCGAGTCATATGCCCTGCAGAAGCCTGGTGTAAGCACCTTTGGGTCTCGGAATGCTCGTTGGGGGTCTGTGAAGTGCACACCGTAAACGGTTGCTTGAAACTGCTGTTAATCCAGGTCAGGAATTGGAACTTAGAAACCGGTGTGACACCGCATAGATGCAGAAAACAATACAATAGAATTTAAGAATTTGGTACAGTCACTCGAAATTCCATCTTATCTCAGATTCACACCACACAAAAACGGATCCCTTTATCCTGCCGATGGCTCCCAACAGCACCCCTTAACCCATCAATGAACCAAGGCACGTTTTTCAGCAGCCGCAGCAACAACCTGCAAGTCACCACAGACGAGCATCTTACTCAGCTTCAAGCCAGCAACCGGTCCAGAAGGATCCCGGACAAAAGCACAATCGTATGCTCTCGGAACCTAGTAAGAGTAGAAGCACCACCTTCAGCGTCAGCAATGTCTCAACCAATACCCTTCGCCCACTCCACTCCACCCTATGAAAAGAAACACAACTTACACAAAAGTCCCACCCCATCCCCTCGCCATCCACACAAGTCTTCTCCCCTTCCTTCTCCCCCTCCCCCTTTCCCCCAGCCACCACAAAATCCAAAAATATCCTTCCCATCGCCAACCCCTGATACCCGCCCTCCACCTCCTCCAAATAAACCGCATCAATCTCCACCGTCGACCTCTCATACCCCCTCATCGACTCCACAAACGCCCTCGCCGCCGTCTCGCCGCGAAACCTCCTCCCGTCGTGCGACCCCAGCTCAAAGTCGGGCGTGAACCACTCGGTGTAGGGCTTGGAGTGGGCGGTGTGGGTCTCGCACCAGGAGTGGACGAAGGAGTGCATGAATTCCATTGCGGGGTGGAGGAGGAGGGGGGATGGGATGGTGGTGGTGGTGTCAGGAGAGGGGCGGGAGGCGAAGCAGGGGGTTGTTGGGAAGGGGGGCATTGTGACTAGAGGGGAGGTAAATGTTATTTTGGGAGGCGAGATTGGTTAAGGTCTGTTAAGTATCAAAGTTGTAAGCTGTTGCTGGCGAATGGAGGGTTACGTTTTGGTAGATGAGAAGGGGGCTTAGGTTGGAATTGAGTGGGTGTTAAGGGGTGTTTATAAAGACGGAAAATCAGTATGGCTGTCATTGCGGACATCTCCCTTTCCTGGTTGAATCATATGATCATCAGATGCTAGGAAATCGGTAATGGGCTGAAGTTCAGCTCCAAGCCGCTTCTTGAAGTGTTGATTGGTTCTTCTGTGATTGTGGCTTGCGAGGCGTCCAAGAGCTTAACCCCCTGAAAGCCACGAAGCTGAGTGATGTACGATGCAACTTATGATTGTCGCCTGACTTTGGGCAGTTCTGGTTCAAGCCCATTGTCAAGGGAAGAGTTATCGAGGTAGTAGTAATGCATGATAAGATCACCAAGGTGGTGTGGTTGCTTCTTGCCTTGAGAGAATATTAACCAGAACCGCTTTTGCGGGGCATTTAGAGACGATGGCACCAATGACGGGTACCAGACGGACCGATTGGCCAGGAAAGCTGAGCGTATAGCGGTATAAAGGCTGGATCCAAAAGAAAGGATCCCCTCAGCCAGGGCAAAAGATGCCTTCTTACCAATAATGCTACTTATGACTTTAGTTATGGTAAGCCATCTCCCATTCTGTAAGCCTTACATACATTTTAAAAAGGCCTGTTTATGCCTTACTGCATTCTGAAAAGGCCTTCTCATCTGCTGGAAAGGCCTGTAAGGTGGTAAGCCCAGGCCTTACAGTCCCAGCACAGGGCGTGTGAGTATTCTCACAACCTGTTTTCGCACAGAGATAAGACACCCTTTCTATTGGCCTGAGCTTTCGCATTGCTCTCTCTTCTGCTCAGTCACTCCCTTTCCAGATGTACATTTCATACCTGTATTGTCCGGCGATATCCCCTTCATGGGCTCAGGGTTGCATTCGTGAGAGTTTCCCACCCTAGCATTCAACAATCAATAATCGGGTATGGTGTAGTGGCTAACATCGCTGACTCTCATCTTAGCACTCAGCAGCCCGGGGTTCAATTCCCCGTTCCCGAGTTACAAACGGCGAAAAGCTTCATTTTTTGCATGTGGGTCTGTTTTTTTGCCAAGTCACTCCCGAGTCATGCTTGAATATTCTTATTTTCTGTCCGGCTATGTGCCTACTCCAAAATAAATCGCTTTCTATGCTTGCTTGATAGCTTAGTATATGACCACCAGAGGTCCGTCCGTTATTATGTGAGCTTTCAGTTATGATAAGCCCCTCCGTCACTATACATTACATGTACGGCATTCTTCCATTACCTCTGCGATGACCAAATAGGGTATTCTTTTTCCAAACATGAGATGACAATGACCGGTATGCTACCCATTAGGTACATGAAGAAAAAGAAAGTTACGCTTTCTCAGCGACAGATTACCAACCACGGCGAGTGGTTGTGGTGCAAGGCGTTGAAGCCTCTGGTAGTGGACCATGCGGCTTGGAGGGCTTATGCGACGTATGGAGGGTTGTCTGTAACCAGGGCGTGGGTGTGGATGGAGGTGGGGGAGGGACATGTGTGGTTGAGGTGGTGCACGAGGTGGAGGTCTTGGGAGTTGTTGGTGGAGGTGGG
>Ga0247780_1001490_pt1 | contig 13058 bp, 10 predicted proteins | sample UWRJL079202R5_FD_179927 | JGI IMG/M metagenome (GOLD analysis project Ga0247780, IMG submission 179927) | Plant litter microbial communities from Arlington Agricultural Research Station in Wisconsin, United States - UWRJ-L079-202R-5 | ecosystem: Environmental > Terrestrial > Plant litter >... | reverse complement strand
GTTGCGAGGGGGCTGGGGGGGCAGGTGGGGGAGGAGATGGTGAGGTTGATTGAGGGGTGGGATGGGAGAGGGAGGAGGGGGGAGGTGTGGAGGATTGGTGTTGAGGATTTGGGGAGGGGGGTGTTGTAGATTTGTACTTGTACCTAATTTAGTCCCGATTTATATGGACCTTTTGGTTAGTTATTTGGGTTTCCGGTTTGATGAGGCGAGGGGCCTTTGGCCTTTCGACCGAGTTGTCCATCGCGGCATTCAGGATTTGCCTGCACCTGACAGCCACCAGACATCACCACCTTGCGCTCTGCTCTCGCCACTATTGCCAAAGGTGAAAACAGAGAAGGGTAGCCTCAGAGGCATCGCGTGCGATATCACTCGCGCTGTCAAGTGGGTTTGGCATTTGAAATGTCGGAATCTCGGAAACGACGCAAGCAAGACTTTGGATGCTGACGAGGAGTCCCGGGTGACAACGGCGGCTTGCGGACTTGCGGTGAAATTCTAGGGTCCAAGATTTGTGTTGCTGTAGTTTGCTCGGCACGTGGATTCCGCTGGCGCTTCAGATGACGAGCTTTGGAATCTACTACTACACTCTGCCCGGTTCTGTTGTTTTTGGAAATCGGGACCGGGATCACATCGAGTACGGCTCCGTCGCCGAACCGATCGACGACATAGTACACAACACCATCATGCAGACAAATTTTGCAGGATAACATTATGTATAACATGGTTACCGACTTGCACAAAGACGTGAGACGCGACGCTAATCGCGGGCACCAATGCCGACCCTGCGCGTTGACAATAGCATCGTCTGCCGCACATACCGAGGTACTTCGACTTCTCTTAGATCATTTCCATGTACGCATTGAATCGGCCGGCGTTTCAGAGACCGGGCTCGAGATCGTCCACCCGCTGCTACTCCATTACGCCGTGAATAGGTGCCACGTTGAGACAGCCTTCTTTCTGCTCTGCCAACCGGACACCAACCCAACCGATGTGACCACGTGAAGGGCACGCCGCTCGAGATTGCAATCCGCCGCAACCACCTTCGTGTTGTACAACTCATCCCCTCCCACCCGGAAAATATGTTCCGAAGCGCACCTGGCCATCTCCCTATCCTGCAGATCGCCGCTAAGGCAGCCAACCTCGCCATCGCCGACTACCTCCTCACCCACACCAAGCTCAGCCCTAACTAATTACCGCAACCGCCAAGAACAATAAATTGCAGCCCTCCACGCTGCCGTGATGCGAGACAGTGAGGATGCCAAAATGATCGCACAGATACTCCTCGCCCACCCCGAAACAGACCCCAATGTCCCGAACAAGGATTCTAGCTGGACTTCTCTGCGGGCAGCGGTCCCACTTGGCAATCCTAGCATGGCTACCATTCTCCTTGCAAACTAGAGCACTGACCCTAACCTGTGCTGCAAAAACGATGAACGGACCCTTTTGTACGTCGCAGTCCAGACGACACGTGGAAGCCCCATGGAGGTAATAAAGACGCTCCTCAAGCACCCGGAAACCGATCCGAACCTGTCGGATAAGTACGGATACTCACCACTCTCTGTAGCGGTAGGTAATGAGAATGAAGAGGCGATGGAGTTACTGCTTCAGCATCCAAAAACCAGATCGAACAGGGGGCTGTTGCGGACTGCACAGTTGGGGGATAGTGAGAAGATTCAGGAGCTCTTGGCGGACCATATAGAGAGAGTGGAGTTCGAGTCTTACGGAGGGAGGAGCCTAGAGTCTTCGCGTGGTTTTGGGAAAGGTGAACATAGAGACCAAAGGAGCAGAGAAGGGGAAAATGAAGAGAGCTGAGGAAGAAAATAGATGATGGACAAGATGAAGAAGAAGCGGAATGTAACTGGGGCTGGAGCCGTGGGGGTGGCATGTCAATGAGGGTAGTTTTCGATGGGTCAAACTCCTCAAAGAGTACCTAGTAGATAGAAGAAGTTTAGGTAATTCAAATTGGTGAGCACATGACATGGAAGCCACTGACTGGTGCTACGCATTCTACGCCCGTAAACAACCATGTTGCCACAAATCCTATATCCCTAAGCATACACAATGCAGTGGTTTAACAATGTCCTGATTTTTATTCGTTATTAAAGGGACCGACGACTTTGCGGCTGCTGGTACCGCTAATACATCCAATTTCCCAGAAAAGAGCTCTTAACCCTTTTCCCACTCAGAGGTAGGTTGCTCCCCACCGAACTTTTCCTCTGACTCACCCCTCCCATCACCCCTTCAAACACCTCACCCCTTCAAACCCCAATCTGCCAAACATCCAACGCCACCCCCCCCTCAAACGGACCCCCGCCCGCATACGCCACAGCAGAATTCAACCACGCATACTTGGGACTCGATGTCTCGAAGAGAATGTGCACGTTGGGCGCGTAGCCCTTCTCGAACACGGCGATGGACGCGTTGTCGTTCGTCTTGAGCACGTAGATTGCGTCGGGGCTGAAGACGCCTTTGGAGTTGGTGAGGCCCCAGTCTAGACCGCCTGCGACTTTGCCTGTGGGGAGGGGGGTGATTTTGTCAGTTTGGTCTTGGAGAGGGGCACGGTAAGGGGGAATTGTACCTGTGAGCTTGGGGCCGCTGAAGGCGCCGCCTGAGATGGTCAGGAGGTCGCGGTTGCCGTAGGGGACGGAGCCGATGTTGATTGGCTCGCCAAAGGTGAGGTTGACACTGTACAGGTAGGTCAGTGGTGGGGGGGCCGGGGTGGCAGCGAGGGCGGAGGCCGCGAAAGCGAAGAGTGCAACAGGGAGGGCGAGCATTTTGAGTGAGTCCAATTAAAGGGGTCCTGTGGATTCGGTGGGTTTTGCTAACGGGGGGATGGAAAAATCCAATTGCCCGGTTCGCGGGCCCAACAGTGGTTTATATACATCCCATGGTAGCTCTCGTATTATCAAGATCCGAGACCTCCACCCGGCCGGGCTGGGAAAAGCACCTCATCGACCGCTCCATATTAGGGATTGGACGCGGCAAAGGTATGAACTCGGGCGGGGCGGCTAATACACACGCCGACCTGTCAAAGACAGCTGCATCTCGCACTCCGATTTTTGCCTGAAGGGTTGCGCGCGGCGAATATCGACCGCAAATTGGCAATTGATTCTCCTCATGCTCGGGACTCAGAAACGTAGTGCGAACCTACCGGCCAGGGGTCGAGCGGGACCTGCATGGCGGGATATTAAATCGATATCCCCTTTCTCGGTAAAAGGTGGTTGGGTTGGTCGATCGCTTGGACTTTGAAGCTCGATTGTGGTCAGCCGCATTTATTGCATTCGATACGATATGTCGATTCGCGTGAGTGCACAAGTATGGTTCTTGCATCGGACGCGACTAGTCACGGAAGCACTCTACGAGTCAATGGGAGTGTGGGTTGCGCTAGCAGCGCCAATAGAAAGCTGTAGTTGAATGCTTTCCGGTCAGACATGGCGGAATCTCGCCAGAATGGTGAAGAAATGCTTGTGCGACACGGCAGTTGTACCCTGCATTGCATGTGTATTGTTACCTCGTAGCTGCTGTCGTACTGTCTGACAGAAACACGTCATGGTGGCCGCCCGTTGCACCATATCGGTACCACGGGCCGTGTAGTTGACTTTAAGCTTTCATTGTCCCGAAAATAGGTACCTATCTCACAGACCCATTCAAGCCTCACATTCCCCTTGACCCGACCACTTCATTGTGGTGTCGTCCCTCTATCGGCAGTTTAAATTCCACACTTGGTATCTCAAACCCCGTCAGACCGTAACAGGCTAATACACCGAGGACCTCAAAGACAGGGAGAGCAGTATGGACGATTGTGGACCTAGGGATGGTGGTGGTGGTAGGTAGGAAGCGTGTCCCACTGAATGACAGTCCTCACTTCTAGCCTTCCGTGTCCGACGGACGCTGTGACTTGCTTCCTAGTGAACCCCGTCCCGCAAGAGACCCACCAGATAGTCCAAACATCCTCCGGCCGATGACCTCCAACGAAAAAAGAGACTCCTGGCTTCGCTGTTGATCAGGACCCGGAAAGGCAAGCAGTCCCGGAAAGTGCCGCTGTAGGAGGGCATTCAAGCAAGGGAGGCATGCGCAGATGATGCCTGTGTACATTTCGACCAGGCTGCGACATTGTATGTGTCAGTACTTGGCTTGCTGCAGGGCGGGCTACAGGGCGGAGGAATAGAAACATGGAGTAAAAAAATACGAAGCACTTACCACCACACCAAGTTCTCGACATAATGCCAGGTGATATCGGGGTCCCGCAGACCAGATACAATTGCCTGCAGTCGGACAATACTAACGGCGCAGACACTGAGTGCTGTTAGAGATACACACGTTCGGACACAGAAAAACATTGGTAAACATACAATCCACCAGCCATCAAAATGCCCGTCACGCCCATCTTCTGCCTCGTCGGCAGCCTCAGCGGCCAGGCAAGCCATATGGGCAAAAGAAGGATGACGATATCCGTCGCCACGTTCAGGCCCGCGCTTACCAGATAGGGGTCGCCCTCAATACACGTTCCGGGGATGGTGCGGTCCCAGTATCGCGCGGTCGGGCGGCAGTGATACGACCATGCAAAGGCCTGTGGAAGGGAGTAACCCACGGCCACGAACATGGTGAAGTAGGTGGTGAGTTGGAAGGCCCAGCCGGAGGGGAAGCGGAGATAGAACTGCAGGATGGAAACCTTGATGAAGAGGGTCGAGAGGTTGTATGTGAGTGAACCGCCGATGCTCCCGAGTTTGATGAACATCTTGAAGTCGGCGAGCGGGACGTCCCAGAGGTGTCGGCCAGCCCCGTTGTTGAGCTCTGAGGTCGTGTGAGTAGATGTCCAAGCACGGGAGATGAATCCCATTCAAAATGTTCTGCCACTTACGCACGAGGTTGACAATGGAATACGCGATTGCGAAAACCTTTATGTAGCAGTGTCAGCAATGCATCAATGCTCTGATGGGTGAGATGACCAGAATATGCGACCCACAAGCGCGGCTAGAATCAACCCTGGGTTGGGGAGGCAGTTAGCCCACTGCTACACGGCATCCAAGATTGACACTGGCAAGACTCACAGTCATCGGGGTGAAACCGTTTGAGGATGTGGGAGGCAGTGTATAACCGCAGCGAACATATCGCAATGCTGAAGACGGGGCAAACAACAGCAGCAATGATGATTTGATAGCCGATGGACTCAGGGTTTGTGAAGTTGGGGGTGGCGCCGGGTGGAGGAACGCCAGCGCCTACTGTGCCATTTGTCGAGGCCATGATAATCAGGTATGGCACATGAAAGTGGACATCAAAAGATTGGAAGTTGTGGAGGAGCCATCGAGAGCAGATGCGAGTCTGTCGACCTCATGAGTTATATCCGTTGACTTTGTTCGAAACGCCATGTTTCGGCCCCCCTTCTCATGCTGAGGGGCTTTTGCGGCTGAACCGTCGACTCGGGACACTGAGGAAGCCGGGGAGGACGTGCTCATCTCCCGCGCAGCAGTATCGCCCCAGTGGCGTCCAAGCTCCGTGTTCCCCGCCAGCTTCCGTTGCTCGGCGGGCAGGGATGCAATGCGGCCAGTTCCCAAACAGTTCTCGCCCAGCACCAAAACAGCACACCTCATCTCATCAGCCGGGGCGCGCCCGACAATAAAAAGCAACATCATGTCGCGTTCTCCACACTCCCCTCGTGTCCCAACATCAAGCTAAAGCCCGATCTTCAGAATCATGACTCTCCCAGCAATCGTATTCGCCATTTCCTGCCTCCTGTCTCAAGCTGGTGGCGCTTGGGCCGATGCCTTGCAGGCAGCCCGACTCGCGCGGGGACAACACCAACCCCACCACTGCCCTTCATTTAGCGGCGGTTCCTTTGTCATTGACCGGTTCCAGCTCTACCCCGAAAATGCCGACTTTGACAGCGACCGATGCGTGCTCTACCTCAGCGCCCTCTTCAACTCCAGCGTCGCTGTCTACGATCCCTTCGCGACACCGCCCAAAATAACAGAAATCATCGAATTCCCCGGCATCACCGGCCGCGCCGATGTCCACGCCAGCGGCCTGACCTGGGACAAGCGCACCGGGCTGCTCTCCATCATCATGAACAGCCCCGCCCCTTTCATCACCGGCGGCCAGGACGTCTCCGGCGACAATTTCCTCATCAAATACGACCCCTCGTCGCACCGTGCGCTGTGGACCGTCAACCTCACCGCCACCACCCGCGGCGTCTATGGCGGCGCGCAGGAGGTCGAGCACGACGCCCGTGGCAACACCTACGTCGTGGGCACCTACCCCTCGTCCATCCTCAAAGTCGACAAGAAAGGCCGGCGCGTGACGCCCTGGTATCTGTCCCCCCTCATTCCCACAACCACCACCACACGCGGGTACTCCGGCCTGGCCGCGACGGGCGACATCCTCCTCGCCAACGACAACAACGGCGGCAACGGCGGCGAGATCCACCGCTTCGACATGCGCGACGCCACCGGCCGACCGCGCGTCGTTCCTCGAACCCCAAATGTGTTCCTGCCCAACTCGGACTCCATCTACCTGCCGCCCAAGTACCAAGGGACGGTCCTGCTCGTGGCGATCAACACGGTGGGCATCGTGGTGCTGCGGTCGAGGGACGGCACGTGGCGCACGGCCGAGCATCGCGGCACGGTGGCGAATGACTTGGCTTTTGCGGGCCCGGGCGCCATTGTGCCGACCGCGGTGCAGATTGGGGACAGTTTGTATATGGTGGAGTTGTTTTTCGCGGGGCAGATCGTGCCGGGAACGAATGCGGGGAATAGGACGAGCTTTCCGATGTATGATATCACGGCGCAGGTTGAGGCGTTGTTGGTTTAGTGAGGATGGGGTGGGTTGTTCTGGTGTCCATGCGGTTGGTTGCAACATATTTAATATGAGAAATATATCCCATCCCTTGAATAGCAGCAGCAGAGAAGTTTGAGAGGCGATATATGTTAAAGGGTGCTATGGTAGCAAATTGCTGGTGAGACGCAAACGACACTGTTAATAAGCGGGCTTTCTTACCTGCTACTTACCTCTATAGTCTCACCCGACAATTTTTTCTGTCCGAGTCCGTATTAGTCGCAAATCCTGAGCTAGGGGTGAGCTGCACTGAGGGTCGCCTGAGCCGAAGTGGGTCTAGAAACTTGTCCCGGCTATAGTTGCTATAACTACATTTGCAGGGATGGGCTAAGTTTTAAGACCGGTCTATTACACATAACGGTCAGTTTCCCTCGCCACGTAAGAACCGTTTTCTTATTCCACCTAAGCATCACCGTTAGATAATTAGCTTTTAGGAATGTTTAAATTCATGTCGTATCGGGCTTAGATTTGTAATATTATACTCTAGCGACCTTTATAACTTATTATATTAGGTACGCTTGTTTTTTCAATATACTTTTCACGTTAGGATAATAGTCGGTAAAGCCATCTCATCACCTAGTATAGAGATTCCTAAGCTTATAGTTAACATTAAATCCGTATCACCGTTTCTAGTAGAGCTAACTTATTCTGTTAATACAGTCTAACTAGTATAACTAGCTAAAGCCTTAAAGTAATATAATTAAGTTAATTAGCTTTTTTATAAGCTGATTTAAGTAATCTAAACTTTAAATGTATATCTCTCAGCCATCTTTTAACTATACTTAGCTTTATATTAAATAGTATAATTTAACTAACAGGCGTTACAGCATAAGTAGTTAATAAGGTTCTTTTTAAAGCGTTTAATAATAGAGATAATGTATTATAAGCACGTAATCTAAAAGGGGGTTGTTTCTGCCTAAGAAGTTTCTTTATTTTAAATAAGGAGGGTTATAAAATTTACTCTCTTTAAGATTAGTTTAATACCTGGGTTACGTTATAATACTAATAATCAGATCTAGTTAGGCTTTAAATAAAGTAAAAGAAGTGTTTAATCTTTTATAAACATATATACTCTGTTGTTACCCACTTTAATGTTATAGTAATAAAGTGATGTTTTAATAATTAAGATTTTACTAAACTAAACTTCTAATTACAGGGATTTTTCGACATCACTATTAAGGTTAAATACCTTAATTTAATAAATAACATCTTAAAACTATTATTACAGGTATATGTAAAACAGCCTTATTACCTATACTTATAAGGTCATTTTAATTATAATATATAATGTAATATAATTATATAGTTATTAATATATAACCTCTTAATATACATATCTAAATCTTATAAGCTGTTAAAGACCTCTTCTTATTTAAATATAAAGTTAAAGGAACTTATAAAGATTTTTAAATATTAATATTTAGAAATATATAAAGTAACTATCCATTTTAAATCTATCTCCTTTATTTACTTATCTCCACTTCTCCCTTCCTTTTCATAAAGAAATATTAGTAAGACACCTCTCCAGATTAAATATAGCAGTTATGCCTTTTAAAAAACTAATCGAAATCCTCCCTAAAGGATATACTAACCGCAGTTTATATAGTTAGATAAACAGTATAAATACCCAGTTAATTTACTTAATATTTATTAACTTTAATATAAAAGAGACGTTTTATATAGAGAAATTAACTTTATCCTAAAGGATAAGACCTGATAAAGATAGTGGTAAGTTATTATATAACTTATATTACAAATCTATAGTTTTAATTAACCTTTATTTAATAAGTTATTCCCATTAAACTATAAATGGGTACGAGGCTTTAAGTAAAAAGTTAATAATTATAGTTAATAAAGCTAAGTTTAAAAGAATTACGTAAAGAGTTTATAAGTAGCTTAGTATTTAATTTATCTTTATAATTACAGATTATAAAGTAGTTACTAAATTTAATAAGTTTAGTAAAAGTAACTTTCTTATACCTATAAGCCTAAACGTTACTTTTACTTTACCTAACAGCGTCCTGCCTAGCTACGTATATTTATTAGAAACACAGCATATTAGATACAGTGTGAATTAATAAGGTTATAATTACTTAAGTTTACCTATGTGACTTTTTAGCTCTAGTTAAAAAGCTCTTATTATTATAGCTTATAATAAGCTATTACATATTAGTTTACATAGCTGTAACTATTTCTTATAAATCTATAGTTATAACTTATATATGCTTATAATAATAGTTATAAGTTTATAATTCTAGTTATAAGCCTATAAGGTTTTAAATAAATAACCTTTAATTAGGAACTTATTACTTAAGAACTTATTACCTTATATTAAAGGTTTAATAGATCTAACAGTATATATAAGTTTTTAACTAATAATAAGCGGATATTAAACAGTCTAGTTTATATAAATGAAATAGCTAATAAAAATCCACGTTAATTTCATTACAAAGCTTATAAATTATAATTAATACGTATAATAATAGAGATTTCATATAATAAAATATATTATAAAAACGATAATCCTGAAAAACACTATATTATTTATAAAAGGGTTAATCTTCTGTAACAGGTTAATAATAAGTGGGAACTAGTAAGATAATTAACAGTTAGTTAACTTACATATACCTTTTAGTATAGCAGGTAGTTATAACAGTTCCCTATATTAACGTATATAATGCCAGCCCTATTACATCTTTAAATTTAACAAATTAACTATTACCTAGTTATTATTACTGTTTAGAGAAAACATCGTCACTTATCGTCACTTTATACTCTCTATTACAGGTTTAACTTAAAATTAATTAAATTATATAAAGAAAATAAACCTAATTTAACTACTCCCTTTAATAATAGACAGTTCGTCGGCCAGTTACTAGTAAACCCCAGCCTTAAGTATATCTGGATAATTAACCCTAAGCTTAATCTTATAATATACCTTTAACTCCTCGGCCTTCTCTACCTAACCCTATTCCCTATATATAATTATTAAGTCTTTTATACTATATAACGTATTAGGGTAACTAAACTTATATATAATCTCCCTAATCTTTATTACCTGCTTTATTAACTTCTCAGCCTCCCCCCACCAGCCCTCACACTAACGTTTCACAGCTAGGGCAATTATACCTAATATTAAATCTTAATATTTAACCTCCCAGCTCTTACAGCCTAAATTAATAATCTCCTAACTAGTTACATAACCAGAATTTAAAGTATTACAGTTAAATAAGATCTTAATAATCTGTAATAATTTTATATTAACATTACTATTCTCAAACTATATATAAGTAATAATATAACATATATTAATTATTCTCAGCTACTTATTATAAGGTTAGGTTCCTCGGCTAACGTACTAATAATCTGCTGTACTAAAAGGTATTACAGGGCCACGTAACTAAAATAGGAAGCTTAAAACACCTAAAAGCAGTAAGCTTAAGAAACAGTAAGCTAAACAGTTTAGGTAAACAGTAAGCTAAAAAACTAATAAGTTAAATAATTTAAATAAGTAATAAGACAGAAATAGTAAAATCTTACATTTTAAATAAATAGTAAGCTAAAAATGTAAATCTTACATTTTAAGCAAGTGGTAAGCGAGATAATAAGAAAGCGTTTAATAAACAGCTTTATAAAACAGATTACCTGTAACGCAGAGCCCAGATTATAGCACCCGCAGGCTAATTTCCTAGCTTATAGTAAGTGGATTAGACCGGTGGAGAGACTTTAAGCGGTAAGCCAGAAAACAGTAAGAGTTTACGTAAATGGTAAGTTAAGAAACAGCAAGCTGTATACTTTAAGTAAGTAATAAGCTAAAAAACGGCTAGTTACAGTAAACAGATAAAAGGTAAGCTATATAAGTTAGGTAAACGGTATGCACTTAGGCAGTACAAGTAATTTACCTAATTGTTTTAAGGTAGAGCCTAGATTACGGCCCTTACTTTAACTATAAGGCCGATTTCTTAGCCCAGGACAGGCGAATCTAAATTTATAACTGTAACCTGAAACTTAAACTTTACATTACCAGTTTAAATGTAAACTAATATCCATTAATCAATACTCTCTACATATAAAGTAACTTTAATTAATAGATAAAACTAATATAAAAAAGTAACATTAAAAGACAGTAGGGAAGAGATAAATGTTATAAGAAGCTTTCAGAATATATTTATATAGATAATATATAACTGCTAACTCCTAATACGTTACTAATATTAACTAAACTAAAGGTTAGGTATTAGAATAAAGCCTACAGAAGTCCGTCTTAAGCCTCGTATAAAAGACTTATATACTTAGAAAGTTCTTCTAAGTAAAAAGGAGTTTTTCTTAAAGATATTTACTATAAACTTAAGTAATTATTCTATTAACACGTATCGAATTCTCTACCGAAAGGTTAGAAAAAGTTTTAAAGTTATACCTTCCGATTTAAAGTTCGTAAAAATAGATACTATTACCTTTATAAGTAAAGCGTTTTTATTACCTTTCTTATTTATAATTAACGTTATATAATTATCTTTCCCAGAACTTAATTTTCAAATTACAATCAATATACTTAAAGAGGAGAACTTAAAATTTCTTTAAGAAGTTTATCATTTAAAGGTTAATAATAATATAAAGTTAAAGTAAAGAGAGTTTATAAAAGCAGAGAACCGTTAACTTTACCTTAATTAACAGCAGCTTTAGTTACAAATATAAAATTACTTAAATACTGTGTATTATCTAAAGGAAATATTATTTAAATATATCCTTAAGCTGGATAAAGTATTACTTATATTACAGGACTTAAAACAGGAGATATCGCTAAAAGAGACTTCTAATATAAATATATAGGGATAATTATATATACATAAATATAAGCAGCGTTTAGCAGCAGTGCAGCCTTCCGCACTTGTTCACCGTACAATAAAAACCCTTCATGTAACTTTTATAATAATCTCAAATTATAGCCAGGCCTAGAAGTTAGGCTCTGACACGGCCTGTAACCCGATTCTTACTACTATTTAGCAAATATAAAAGCATATCCAGCAGCTTAATTTCAAAGCCAGCTAAAACATAACAAGACATTATTTAATATAACTTAAAACTATAAGTAGCTATATAGGCTTTAAAGTCTATAATTCCAGATCTGATTATACCTATTGTCTCTTTAATAATACTTCCCAAACTTACTCTCTAAAACTATAAAGAAATAAAGACTGGGAAGAGTATTACTTAAAACTTAACCTATTTAAAGATCTTACTTATATAATTCCCCTTAACCCCTTTTTAATTACACCAGATAATAACATATATATCCTAAAGCTAAAATCTCTTTAAGGACGTGAAGATTATACGACTTATTTCTTTTCGTTTCTATATAATAAGTCGTTATCATTTTTCTACGTAAGTTAGAAGAAAAAACTTAATAAAGGGTAAGTAGCAGTGATATATAGTTATCTATTAAGATTAGAATCAGATACAGATAGTCCGATTTATTATATAGGCCATCTAAGACTTAGTAAGCTTATTACTACTTTTAACATAACTATAGTAAAGCTACTACAAGTTATAAAGTACATTTATATCTATATCGTAATAATATTAGAATTATAAGCTAATAATTCTATAACCCACCTTAACGAGAAAAAATAACCAGGACCATTTCCTCCACTATTATAAAAGCTTATAATACTCTAAGAAAGTAATTAGCAGATAGATAATTATATCAAGACATAATATATCTGTGTAACCGCCGTAATTAAATTTATACAGAGTTAGAGTTCTTAGAGCTTAAAGAAATAGCCCCTTATCACTTTTTCCTTTCCTAATAAACATTCGTGGACTTAAATTTATTATAACTCAGCGTCTGAAAAATTACATCATTTTAAGACTAAGTAATAATAGTTATAAGCATAGAGCTATAAGTCTTAAAGCATCTGTACACAACTAAAGAAGTTGTCGCTACCGTTGTACTTATTCGCCCAGCATGGCTTGACGATAATGATGCCATTCAGCTACCGCCAGGAGTACAATAACAGCACCACCAGGCTAATATGTCTGCGCTTACGCTAGTTCTCTTCCTTACACCTAGCCTTCATCTCCAAGGACGTACGGCAATATCTTCATCATGTTGGCCGTTCTCCCAGAAAAACGCGTTACTAGCAGCTTCTTTAATAGTACTCTTCGCTGCGGAACTAACAAACTCCCATTTCTTACCGCTAGTGTGTGTTACTTAACGCGGTGTAGTGGCG
>Ga0247780_1001488_pt1 | contig 13085 bp, 14 predicted proteins | sample UWRJL079202R5_FD_179927 | JGI IMG/M metagenome (GOLD analysis project Ga0247780, IMG submission 179927) | Plant litter microbial communities from Arlington Agricultural Research Station in Wisconsin, United States - UWRJ-L079-202R-5 | ecosystem: Environmental > Terrestrial > Plant litter >... | reverse complement strand
GCTCGACTTCGAGACCGAGCAGCTGCGGGTCCTCGGCAAGGGATCGAAGGAGCGGCTGCTCCCGGTCGGCGAGCCCGCGCAGAGGGCGCTGCGGCGCTACACCGAACGCGGCCGGCGGGCGCTGGCGGCCGATCCGCGCGAGCGCGCTCTCTTTCTCTCCAAGAACGGCAAGCGTCTCTCCAACTCCGACGTGACCCGGCGCCTCGGCCTCTGGACCCGCGAAGCGGCGATCGCGGCGGGCGTCTCCCCGCATTCACTTCGTCATTCATTCGCGACGCATTTGCTCGAGGGTGGCGCCGATCTGCGTACCATCCAGGAGTTGCTCGGCCATGCGTCGATCTCGACCACCCAGGTCTACACCAGAGTCGACGCCGCCCGCCTGCGTGATACCTATGCCGCCAGCCACCCCCGCGCATGAGCCCGATTCAGCTCCCGGCCATAGAATCGTGAGCTAGGGATGGAAACGGGGGTAAAAGAGGTAGAGCTGCGCGATCTTTGGCGCCGCTACAAGGAGAACGGCGACGGAACCGCGCGCGAGCGCCTCGTCGTCGCCTACTCGCCGATGGTCAAGTTCGTCGCCGGCCGGCTCGGCGCCGGGTTGCCCTCGCACGTCGAAGACGCCGACCTGATCTCCTACGGCCTCGTCGGCCTGATCGGGGCGATCGAGCGCTTCGAGCCCGAGCGCGGGATCAAGTTCGAGACCTTCGCGATGACCCGCATCCGCGGCGCCATCATCGACGAACTGCGTTCGCTCGACTGGGTGCCGCGGTCGGTGCGCTCGCGGGCGCGAGAGATCGAAGCGGCCCAGGCCAAGCTCGAGCACGAACTGCAGCGGGCGCCGAGCGAGGGCGAGCTGGCGGCCAAACTGAACATGTCGGACGAGGAACTGCAGAGCTCGCTGCTGGAGATCGCCAACTCCTCGGTCTACGCGCTGGACGAGCTCTGGACGGTCTCCGACTCCTCCGGGGACCAGGTCTCCCTGCTCGACACGATCGCCGACGACGGGGCCGCCGACCCGCAGGAGGCCCTCGACACCAGCGAGGTCAAGGACCGGCTGACCGAGGCGATCGGCTCGCTGCCCGAGCGCGAGCAGCTCGTCGTTGCCCTCTACTACTACGAGAACCTGACCCTGAGGGAGATCGGCGAGGTCCTCGGCGTCACCGAGTCGCGCGTCTCGCAGCTGCACACCAAGGCCGTCATGCGGCTGAAGTCCCACCTCCAGCAGGCGTGATCGCGGCCACCGCGGGCAGGTTCGAGCTGGCGGTGACCCGGTTCAACGCCAGCGACGCCGCGCGGACGGTCGCCGGCCTGGCGCGGACGCTGGGAGAGCCCCGGATCTCGGTCGGCGCCGCCGCCGGCACCGCCGACGCGGCGCGGATCACGGTCGCCTGGGACCTCACCTGGTACCAGTGGAGGGTGCCCGCCGGCGAGGGCGAGCAGGCGGTCGCCGAGCTCGCCCGGGGGACCGAGATCGAGCAGCTCGATGCGGCAGCGCGCCAGTGGAACGCGAAATGGCAAGGCTGACGGTCAACGTCGACGGCGGGGCTCGCGGCAACCCCGGCCCGGCGGCGGTGGGGGTCGTCGTCCGCGGCCCCGACGGCGAGGTTCTCGAGGAGCGCGGCGAGCGCATCGGCAGGGCGACGAACAACGTCGCCGAGTACCGGGCGCTCTTGCTCGGGATCGAGCTGGCGCGGGCGCAGGGCGCGACCGAGCTGGAGCTGATCGGGGATTCCGAGCTCGTCGTGCGGCAGGTGGAAGGCCGCTACAAGGTCAAGGACGCGACGATGAAGGAGCTGCACGGCGAGGTGAAGCGGGCGCTCGGCGACTTCGAGGGCTGGTCGATCCGTCACGTGCGGAGGACCGAGAACGCCGACGCGGACCGCCTCGTCAACGAGGCGCTGGACGGCGGCTAAGCTCCTCCGGTGCCCGAGCGTGCCGACCGGCCGATCGATCCCGGCGTCGACATCGGCCACGTCCACCTCAGGGTGGCCGACGTCGACCGCGCCCTCGACTTCTACTGCGGGGTGCTCGGCTTCGAGCTGATGCAGCGCTACGGCGCCGACGCGGCCTTCGTCTCGGCCGGCGGCTACCACCACCACCTCGGGCTCAACTCCTGGGAGTCGAAAGGGGGCTCGCCGCCGCCGGCCGGGACGACCGGCCTCTACCACGTCGCGATCCGCTACCCGAGCCGCCGCTCCCTCGCCGACGCCTTGCGCCGGCTCATGGACGCCGGGGTGGCGCTGACGGGAGCCTCCGACCACGGCGTCAGCGAGGCGCTCTACCTCGACGATTCCGACGGCAACGGGATCGAGCTCTACTGGGACCGCCCCAAGGAGGAGTGGCCGCAGCCGCAGCCCGGCCAGAAGGTGGAGATGTTCGTGCACCCGCTCGATCTCCCCGGCCTCCTGGCCGAGCTGGACTCCTAGCTAGCCGTCGGCGCTCCGCACCGGGTGTCCGCCGTTGCGCCAGACGCCGACCCCCTGGCCGACGTGGACGACGTCGGCGAAGCCCTCGCGCTGCAGGATCGAGGCGGCGAGGCCGCTGCGCTTGCCGCCGCGGCAGATCGTCGCGATCGGGCGGCCGCCAGGGAGCTCGTCGAGCCTCCCCGCCAGCTCCCCGTAGGGGATGTGCAGCGAGCCTGGGATGTGCTCGGCCGCGTACTCGGCGCCGTTGCGGACGTCGAGGATCAGCGGCGGCTTCCCGTCCTCGGTCCGCCGCGCCAGCTCGTCGGGATCGATCAGCTCGATCCGGTGCACCGGCCGCTCCTCAGTGCGCCAGGCGGTCATCCCGCCCTTTAGGAACCCGCGCACCGGCAAGCCGACCGCCGCCAGCAGCTCGGCCGCCTGACGCTCGTCGCCGTCGGAGGCGGCGACGACGATGATCTCGGCGCCCTCGTGAACCACGCGGGAGACCTTGGTCGCGAAGCCGGTGTCGTAGGCGGAGGTGCTGAGGGCGCCGGAGATGTGCGCCTCGTCGAACTGCTCGTTGGTGCGACCGTCGATGACGACGGCGCCGTTGGCGACCGCCTCCTCGACCTCGTAGGGGGTCAGCGCCTCGGGGGTCCCGAAGCCCTCGACCAGCGGACCGCGGTTGAGGCCCACGATCTGCTCGACGTTGGGCGGTTTGTCGCCGAGCGAGTCGACCGTCTGCTCGACGAACTCGGCCTCGTCGGCGATCTGCAGCGCGCGGTTGTGGCGGCGCTCGAAGCCGATCGTCGAGGAGGTCTTGAGGTCGAGCCCGGAGCCGCCGCAGAGCGAGCCGCCGAGGTGCCCGGGCCAGATCTCCACCTCGTCGTCGAGCGTCAGCAGACGTTGGTGCAGGGAGCGGAACATCTCTGCCGCCCCCTCGCGGGGCTCGACCGCGAGGTCGGGCCGGGCGACGTCGCCGATGAACAGAGAGTCGCCGCCGAGGACCGCCCAGGGGTCGCCGCCGCGACCGGTGTCGCTGAGCAGGAAGCAGGTGTGCTCGGGACGATGGCCGGGCGTGTGCACCGCCTCGATTCTCAGGTCCCCGATCTCCAGCGTCCAGCCGTCGCCGAACGGCTCGTGCTCGTACTCCGCCTCGGCCAGCTCATGGATGTGGATGGTCGCCCCGGTGCTCCGCGCCAGCCGCCCGTGCCCGGAGACGTGGTCGGCGTGGTTGTGGGTCTCGAGCACGTGCCCGATCCGCACCCCGTGCAGCCGCGCCAGCCGCCGATAGGGCTCGACGTCCCACTGCGGATCGACCACCACCGCGACCCCGCTTTCCCGGTCGGCCACCAGGTAGGAGGCGCAGCCAAGGTCCTCGTGGATGATCTGGCGGAAGAGCATGCCCGAGCGATCAGGCTAGCGCGGAAACCAGGAGCCGTCGGCCGCAGCTAGAATCCCGCCCTGTGCGGCTGTAGCTCAGCTGGCTAGAGCGTCTGCTTGCCATGCAGAAGGTCGTGGGTTCGAATCCCATCAGCCGCTTCGCATCGAAAGCCCCGCTCCGGCGGGGCTTTTCCGTGTTCGGCAGCGATTATGGTGCCGCGCGACCTCTTGGCTCCGCCGTCGCTGCTCGACGCTGCCCGATCCACAGGGCAGTGGCGAGATCATGACGGCTTGAAAAGATCCAGCCGTGAGCGACAAACCCGATCTGCACGCCTTGCCCGGCAGCCTGCCGGTACCGGAAGACGACGGGGCCGCCAACCATCTACTGGATTCGCATGTGCCCGATATCGCGCTGATGGCGACCACCGGCTCAGAGATCAATTTGGCCGACGTCTCCTCAGCAGGAAAGTGGCTCGTCGTCTATGCCTATCCGCAAACCGGTGTTCCAGGCCGGCCGGTCCCTCCAGGGTGGGACGACATACCCGGCGCCCGGGGATGCACTCCCCAAAGCTGTGCGTTCAGAGATGGGGCGCGTGCGCTCGCCGACCTTGAAGCATCCGTTTTCGGCCTCAGCGGTCAGTCGCTCGACGAGCAGCGCGAGTTCGCCGAGCGGGAGCAGCTGCCTTATCCACTGCTGAACGACAGTGCCTTCCGACTCGCAGCGGAGTGGGGGCTGCCCACCTTTGAAGCGAACGGCTCCCGGTACTACCGACGACTCACCTTCATCGCCCGCAATGGACAAATCGCTAAGGCCTTCTATCCAGTTTTTCCGCCGCAGAACAATGCAGACGACGTCGTCGCCTGGCTTCAATCGGCCGAAGCTCGCGGGAGAACTGGGGTTGCCGAGTCGCCTGGGTGAGAGGGGGTCGACGATGAGGCCGGCCGGGCGCTTGCTCGGTGGTTGAGCCTCTGACCGCCCAGGACTCCTGGCATTACGAGGCTGCCCTACATAATGCCCTATACTGTTATCGCCATGCGCAAGACCAGCGTCTACCTCGATGACGAGCAGGCGGACCGGCTTGCTCGTCTGGCCCGTGCGGAGGGGCGGCCCCAGGCGGAGATTGTCCGCGAGGCAATCTCCTGCTACCGGCCCGCACCCAAGCGGGACCGGAAATTCGCGCTCGCGGGTAATTTCGTGCGCATCGATCACGATTCTCGTCCGATCTCGGAGATCCCCGAGAACGAGTTGATGCGCGGCTTCGGCGAGTGACGCTCGTCCTCGACGCGGCGCCGCTGGTGGCGCTGGCCGACGCCAAGGAGCCCCAGCTGGAGGCGCTGCTGAGGATCCGCGACGAGGAGGAGGGCCGGCTGGTACTGCCGGCCCCGGTCGCGGCCGAGGTCGACTATCTCCTGGGCGTCCGCTTCGGCGAAGCGGCTCGGCGCGCCTTCCTCAGCGATCTGGCCGCGCAGCGGTACGACGTCGCATGCTTGGAAGCCGACGATTACCGCGCGGTATCCGAGCTCGACATCCGCTACTCCGATCTCGGCCTCGGTCTCGCTGATTGCTCGATTGCGGTCCTGGCGGAGCGCTACGAAACCCGACGTCTACTCAGCTTCGACGAGCGGCATTTCAGGGCCGTTGCGCCGCTTCAGGGAGGATCGTTCGAGTTGCTGCCGGCCGATTCCTAGCCCGGCTCCTGTCGGGGCGGGGAAATCTCACCGCCACAGCTCGCGGCGCAGCATAGCGTTGCCGCGCTCGAGTTGCTCGATCGTGGCATTGGTGACCGAGCGCGTCCGGGTTTCGCGATTGATGCGAGCCTGGACCTCGCGGTGCGACTTGTTGGTGCGGCGGGCGACGTCGGCGACCAGGCGCCTGCGCTCGCTGCGCAGCCGCTCTCGGGTCGCGTAGGCGGACTCCTGCTCTGGCTCCTCCTCCGCGGCTTTCGGTCCGGCAGCGACCGCCCTCCTCGCCCTCGGCTCGGGGTCCTCCGTGGGGAAGAGCTGGAGCATGGTCTCGCTCATGATCGCCTCGTCCAGCTCGGCGTCGCCGGAGCTGAGGGCGGCAAAGCCCCCGGCTGGATCGGGCCGCTCCGGATCGCCGTCGATCTCTTCGCCCTCTTCCTCCTCGGCCCCCGGCAAGAGGTCGAGGGCGTGACGGCGCTCCAGCTCGATCTCTCGGGCGAGCGCCTTCAGCCGCGGGTCGGCTGGCATCAGCAGGTAGCTCATCTGGCGTCGTGGCCGCGGGGTGACCCGGATGAAGCGGCCGACCACCTGGCGGAAGAAGAGCTCGGTCCGGGCTGCCGTCGCATAGACGCCGACCCGGAGGCGGGGGATGTCGACGCCCTCGGAGACCATCAGGACCGAAACCAGCCAGCGTCGATCGGAGGCGGCGAAATCGGCGATTCGCAGGCTGGCGCCGGGCTCGTCGCTCATCACCAGGTCGGGTCGCTCCCCCGCCACCGACGCGAGTCGCGCAGCGATCGCCCGCGCGTGATCCTGATCGGAGGCGATGACCAGGCCGCCCGCCTCCGGGTGTCCGTCGGCGCGCACCTCGCTCAGCCTGGCGTCGCCGTCGCGCAGGACCTCGCCCATCCACTCGCCGTCGGGGTGGAGCGCCGTTCGCAGGCGTCGGGCCGCCTCCGCCGCCGGCAGAGCAAGGTCGAAGTCGGCGCTGCGCAGCCTCCCGTCCGAGATCCATTCCATCTCGCCGTCGTAGGGCAGGAAGGTGATCGGGCGGCACACCCGGTCGACCAGCGCCTGCGGATAGCCGTAGACGTAGTCGGCCCGGCTGACGCCGTCCTCGTCGTAGGCGACCCACGGGATGGCCGAGTTGTCGGAGCGGAACGGCGTGCCGGAGAGGAGCAGCCGGAAGCGGGCGCCGTCGAAGGCCCTGCGGGTTCGCAGGCCCCAGGCGGCCTGGTCGCCCATGTGGTGCGGCTCGTCGGCGATCAGGAGGGTCGGACCGCGCTCAGCGGCCAGCCGGTGCATATCCGGTCCGGCCGCGATCGTCTGGTAGGTGACGGCGACCCCGTGGAAGTCGGCCGACTCCGGCCCGTCTGAGTTCGGCCTGTTCGGCTCGAGGTCGATGCCGTAGCGACCGGCGTCGGCGGCCCACTGGCGGCAGATGTGGGTGGTCGGCCCGGCCACGACGACGCGCGAGACGAACCGGGCGCTCAGCATCCGGTGGGCGATGTGGAGGCCAAAAGTGGTCTTGCCCGCCGCCGGCGTGGCCGAGGCCAAGAAGCTGGCGGCCGAGTGCGCGCGCACGGCCTCGGTCGCCTCCCGCTGCCACGCGCGCAGGGGTCTGGCGTCGGGCCACTCCGGGAGCGATCTGGCACGCGCCCCGCCGCCGATCGGGTGCTGAGAGGTGTCGTACAAGGGCGGCAACAATAGGGTCGCCCACCGGCGGAGGACGACCGACCCCGGAGGGGCCCGATCGCGAGCTCCAGACCGAGCAAGCCTCCCCGCCCGCGCCCGGTCGGGCGGGGAGGCTCTGTCGGGTTACGGCTCGAGGGTGACGTTGACCTTCGTGCCCGGCAGGCGCGTCACGCCCCGCTTCGGGCTCTGCTTGGCGACCTCGCCCGTCTTGCGGGTGGCCCCGGCGCGCTTCTTCACCTTGCCGAGCTTGCAACCGGCCCTCGTCAGGCGCCGCTTCGCCACCTTCAGCTTCTTGTTCTTGAGCTGGGGGACGACGCACGCCTTGTAGGTGAAGCGATCGTTCTGCGTCGTCGGGCTGACGCCGGCGAGCGTGGTGACGGTCACGTCCACCGGTCCGTTCTTGCGGACGCGGGGGGTGACGGCGGTGATTTCCGTTTCCGAGATCACGGTGAAGCTGGCGGCCGGAGTGGCGCCGAATTTCACTTCGCTGGCGGCCGAGAAGTCGGTCCCGGTGATCTTCACCGTCGTCCCGCCGGCGATCGAGCCCGACTGGGGGGAGAGCGCGGTGACGGCGGGCGCCGGCTGCACTTCGGCGCTGAGCGCGATCTCCTGGCCGGTTTTGCTCCCGCTCGGAGCGACGGTGGCCCCGTCGAGCGGCGGCGGGAAGATGAACCCGAAGCTGGCGCCGGCGACTTCCGCGACGCCGATTTCGTCGCTGGCGGCGGTCGGGTCGATCCCGATCAGATCGCCCGCTTTGATCGGGAGGTTCGCCGTGAAGGTCTGCAGCCCGGGGCCGGCTGGCGTCGCCGGACCGCTGGTGCCGACCGCCGTGTAGGCCCCGGAGCCGTTCGGCCGCAGCACCCGCAGGCGGAAGGGCCCGCCTTTGGCCTCCAGCACCCGCCAGCGCACGATCGCTCCGCTGACCGGGGAGACGAGGTTGGCGCCTTTCTCCGGCAGCGCCGTGTTGAAGAAGGTCTGCACCGTTTCGAACGGTTTCGGCGCTGCTCCGGGCGGCAGGACGCTGCCCACGGTGACGGTCGCGGCCTGCGCTCCGGTGGCCGCGAACAGCGCCAGCGCGCTCGCCGCGACCATCGCCACGAGGCCGTTTCTCTTTCGACGTTTCATCTCGCTCGTCTCCCCGGTAAGTCGTTTTCCGCTGACATTGGCGCAGCGGCCTTGGTTGGTAACAACACGCTTACCGGCGGAGGTTGCGGGGGCGAGGGGGGCGGGGACCCGCGGCTACCGCGGGACATGGTGCGAGAATGCGCGCGATGGCGACCGTCGAGCGGAAATACGACCTCGCGCTGTTCGGGGCAACCGGGTTCACCGGCGGACTGACCGCCGAGTACCTGGCGGCGAATGCTCCGGAAGGTCTGCGCTGGGCCCTGGTCGGCCGCAACCGCGGCAAGCTCGAGGCCGTCCGCGCGCACCTCGCCGCGGTGGCCCCCGCGGCCCCGGCCCCGGAGCTGCTGGAGGCCGACGCGGCCGATCGCGCGGCGCTGGCCGCGGTGGCTGAAGCCGCCCGCGTCGTGGCGACCACGGTCGGCCCGTACGCGCTCTACGGCGAGCCCCTGGTCGCGGCCTGCGCGGCCGCGGGCGCCGACTACTGCGACCTCACGGGCGAGCCCGAGTTCGTCGACCGGATGTGGACGCTGCACCACGCCGAGGCGGAGCGGACGGGCGCCCGTCTGGTGCACTGCTGCGGCTTCGACTCGATCCCGCACGACCTCGGTGCCTACTTCACGGTCAAGCAGCTGCCCGAGGGCGTGCCGCTGACCGTCAGCGGCTACGTGCGCTCCGGCGCCAGCTTCTCGGGCGGCACCTACCACTCGGCGATCAACGGCTTCGGGCGCGCCCGGCAGACGCTGGGCGCCGCCAAGGAGCGCAGGTCCAGGGAGCAGCGGCCCGCCGGCCGCGAGGTCCACTCCGCCCCGCCGCGGGTGCGGCGCGACCCGGCGGCGGGAGGCTGGGTCGTCCCGCTTCCGACCATCGACGGCGCGATCGTGCGCCGCTCGGCCGCCGCGCTCGATCGCTACGGCCCCGCCTTCACCTACGGGCACAACATGGTCGCCAAGCGGCTCGCCACCGTCGCGGCGCTGGCGGGCGGGGTGGGGACGGCCTTCGGCCTCGCACAGCTCCCGCCGACCCGCAAGCTGCTGCTGAAGATCAAGGACCCGGGGGAGGGCCCCGACGAGGCCGAGCGCGCGAAGAGCTGGTTCGAGGTGAGGTTCGTGGGGGAGGGCGGCGGCAGCCGGGTCGTCACCAAGGTCTCCGGCGGGGACCCCGGCTATGGCGAGACCTCGAAGATGCTGGCCGAGTCGGCGCTCTGCCTCGCTTTCGACGAGCTGTCGCCGACGGCCGGGCAGGTGACCACGGCGGCGGCGATGGGGGACGCGCTGCTGGCGCGTCTGCAGCGGGCCGGGATCGCCTTCGAGGTGCTCGAGCCGGCCGCCGCTCAGCCGGCGGCGTCGGCGTCGTAGATCGCCCGCATCCAGACGTCCAGCAGGACGTCCATCACCCTGTCCTCCTCGAGCGAGGGACTCTCGCCGGCGAAGGTGGCGAACTGCGCCCGCTCGTTCATCTGCAGCAGCGCGATCGCCAGCTCGCGGGCGGGCTGGCCCGGCGGAGCGGCGCCGCGGGCACGCTCGGCCTCGATGATCGCGCTGACGTCGGCGACCCATCCCTCCATCACCTGGGACCAGAGCTCTCTCGCCTCGGCGTTGGTGGCCCGCAGCTCGGCGGCGGCGAGGATCACGGGCCGTCGCGAGCCGAAGGTCTCGAAGTAGGACTGCAGGCCCTGGCGCCAGCCGGCGCGCGGTTCCGCGGCGAGCCTCGCCAGCGCCTCCTCGCGGCTGCTCGCCGCCTCCTCGACCATGCGGTCGACGAGGGTGAGCAGGACCGCGTCCTTCGAGGGGAAGTAGAAGTAGAAGGTCGGTCGGGAGATGCCGGCGCCGCGAGCCAGGTCCTCGACGGAGATCTCGCTCAGCGGGCGGTCCTCGAGCAGGCGCTCCGCGGTCGCGAGGATCGTGCGCTCACGCTCGTCGCCGCTCGCCCGGGGGGTGCGGCGGCCGCGGGTCGGGCTCTCCTGGACGGGTAGTGAAGACGCCATGGTCCCGTGGACGTTACAGACCGTCGAGTATCCCGACAACCAGTTGAGTGTCTCGACACCATGTTGATAGAGTGCCCCCATGGCTGACGTAGACGTCCTGATCGTCGGCGCCGGACTCTCCGGGATCGGCGCCGCCCACCACCTGCAGGAGCGCTGCCCCGGCAGGAGCTACGCGATCCTCGAGGCGCGCGACGCCATCGGCGGGACCTGGGACCTCTTCCGCTATCCCGGCATCCGCTCCGACTCCGACATGCACACGCTCGGGTATCGCTTCCGGCCCTGGACCGACTCGAAGTCGATCGCCGAGGGCTCGAAGATCCTCCGCTACATCCGCGACACCGCCCGCGAGGGAGGAATCGACCGCCGCATCCGCTTCAACCATCGTGTCGTCGCAGCCGCCTGGTCGAGCGCCGACGCATGCTGGACCGTCGAGGCCGAGCGCAGCGATACGGGGGAGACGGTCAGGCTCACCTGCGGCTTCCTCTTCGTCAACAGCGGCTACTACCGCTACGACGAGGGCTACACGCCCGAGTTCCCGGGCATCGACGACTTCGCGGGCCAGGTGGTCCACCCCCAGCACTGGCCGGAGGACCTCGACTACGCCGGCAAGCGGGTGGTGGTGATCGGCAGCGGCGCCACCGCGATGACGCTGGTGCCGGCGATGGCCGAGGACGCCGCCCACGTGACGATGCTGCAGCGCTCGCCGACCTACGTGGTGTCGATGCCCGGCGAAGACGGCCTGGCCATCTTCCTCCGCCGCTACCTGCCCGACCGCGCCGTCTATCCGATCGTGCGCTGGAAGAACGTCGCCCTGCAGGGCCTCAGCTACCGGCTCGCCCGCAGGCGCCCCGAGCTGATGAAGAAGCTGCTGCGCCGCGGGTTGATGAAGGCGCTGCCGCCCGGCTACGACGTCGACACCCACTTCAAGCCGCGCTACGACCCCTGGGACCAGCGCCTCTGCCTCGTCCCCGACGCCGACCTCTTCGAGGCACTCGGCAAGGGCAGCGCCGAGATCGTCACCGACCGCATCGCCGGGTTCACCGCGGGGGGTATCGAGCTGGAGTCCGGGACCGAGCTGGAGGCGGACGTCGTCATCACCGCGACCGGTCTCAACCTGCTGTTCCTCGGCGGCATGCGGATCGAGATCGACGGCGAGGAGCCGGACGTCTCGAAGGCCCTGACCTACAAGGGGATGATGCTGAGCGACTTCCCCAACTTCGCCTACACGCTCGGCTACACCAACGCGTCCTGGACGCTGAAGGCCGACCTGACCGCCGAATACGTCTGCCGCCTGCTCAACCACATGGACGCGGCGGGCCATCGCGTCTGCATGCCGAAGGTCACCGACCCCTCGGTGACCGAGGAGCCCCTGCTCGACTTCAACTCCGGCTACGTCCTCCGCTCCCTCGACCACCTGCCCAAACAGGGCTCGAAGGAACCGTGGAAGCTGCGTCAGAACTACCCGCTCGACCTTCGCATGCTGCGCCGCGGGCCGATCGCCGACGGCACGATGCAGTTCTCCAACCCGGTGCCGCGGGAGCGACCTCTGGAGCGGGCCGCCGCCTGAGCCGTGCCTGCCCGTCGAGGGCGTTAGCGGAACGTCGCCGCGGGTAGGACTGCGGCATGGACGACGATCGAGTTCTCAGCCGCATCGACGAGCTGGTCAAGGAGGAGGAGGATCTGCTCCATCGCCACGAGGGCGAGAACGAGCCCCTGAGCGAGGAGGAGAGCGTTCGCCTTGCCAGCCTGCGCGTCAAGCTGGACCAGGCCTGGGACTATCTCCGCCAGCGCCGCGCCCTGCGTCAGTACGGGGAGGATCCCGACGGGGCCCGCGAGCGCGACCCCGACGTGGTCGAGAACTACGAGGGCTGAGCGCGCCGCTAGGCTTGCCTGGCTCCTCGGCGCCTTGGCGGAGTGGCTACGCAGCGGCCTGCAAAGCCGTTTACACCGGTTCGATTCCGGTAGGCGCCTTCTCGCCGGCCCGCCTCTTCGCTCGCGACAAATCCTGAGTATTCGGTTCGCGCATATGATCGGCCCGTGCTCGACCAACGACGTCTCCCCGTCGGAGGGGTTTTCGGGGCTCTCGGCCTCCTGCTCCTCCTCCTCGCCTGCCTGGCACTGACGCCCGCGGCCCGGGCGGCCTGCTCGATGGCCGCCTCGCAGCCCGATTCCGGCACGCTGACGCTGCAGTACGTGCGGCCGAGCACCCAGAACCGCGATCGCAGCGACTACCGCCTCTCCGGGACGATCCGCTGGGACGACTCCGAGTCGCTGCGGTGCTTCGCGGCGGGCAGGATCGATTGGGCCTACGAGCACAACCTCACCTACCAGAAGCACTTCGACCGCAAGATCTGGTCTCCGGACTTCTCCTCGTTCCCGGGCTCGGCGCGTCCCTACATCGACACGACGCTGAGCGACGAAGGCGACCTGACGGATCTCAGCTTCGGGCTGCTCCGGCCAGAGGTGCTGACCGCTGGAACCACCTACAAGTTCGCCTATTCCCTCTTCCTGCCGCGGAATCCCCGCGGCGGGTACCACTCGCTCTATCTCGCCGGCCAGGTCCTCGAGCGCAACTGCCTGTGGCCCCAGAGTCACCTATGCGTGAACGTGTCCCCCCTCGCGCAATCGCATGGCAAGGAATTCATCGGCACGTACAGGCGGTTCGCGGTAACCGGCACGACCTGCTGGGCCTGGCAGAACGGCAAGGACCCGATCCCCTGCCCGCGCCCCGCGCCCCCGCCCGCGGCGCCCGCCCCCACGGGGGCCGCGCCCGCGCCGCCGCCGCCTCCGCCCCCGCGGACGTGGCCGGA
>Ga0247780_1001487_pt1 | contig 13091 bp, 15 predicted proteins | sample UWRJL079202R5_FD_179927 | JGI IMG/M metagenome (GOLD analysis project Ga0247780, IMG submission 179927) | Plant litter microbial communities from Arlington Agricultural Research Station in Wisconsin, United States - UWRJ-L079-202R-5 | ecosystem: Environmental > Terrestrial > Plant litter >... | reverse complement strand
GGGAGGGAGGGGGGGATGGGGAAGACCCTAAGGATGGGAGAGGGGGGTTAGGATTGGGGAAGGAAGAAAGGGGGAAAGGGGGAAAGGGGGGGAGGGGGATTTATTCACCAGTGCTCGTGGGTGCGGACGTGCGAGGAGTAGCCGCCCTGGGAGACGATGCCGGTGTCAGGCCACACGGCGCCATAGGTGTCGAGTTGTTGGCGGCAGTAGGTCTCGTTGTCGTTCTTGCACTGGCGGCAGTCGAGGCATGACCAGCTCTGGGCGCCGACACCGACGCGCTCGCCCTCTTTGATGAGCGTGACCTTGGGGCCTACGCGGATGGCGGTTCCGACGATCTCTGCGGGTGATGTTAGAGGCGTCTCAGGGAGGACGGCGAGGGTGGTGGAGGGAGGTACCGTGTCCCACGACCAGAGGAAAGTGCTGCTCGCCCCATCCGCCGCTGATGGTGTGGACATCACTGCCGCAGACACCGCAGGCCTCGATCTTGATGTCCACGTCGTAGTCGCCGAACGGCTTTGGCTGGAACTCGTTCTTGTGGAACTCTGTCCAAGTCTCGGGTCCGTTGACCTGAAAGCCGGTAAACTTGTCGGGGTAAGGCATCTTGCTGCTGCTGGTGATTGGAACAGCCGGCAATGGGCGATGATGGATGGGAGGATTAAGGGAGACAATATTCACAATTGCAAAGATGTAGAACTCGCGGTAGAAGCGAGCTCGGAGGAAAGAGGCAAGATCACGGACGGACGGCACCAAGACTGAGGAGACACCGAAATGGGGCATTCCGCCCTTTTATTTCCCCCACCATCAGCACATTGCGACGCCGCTGTGGGTGAGGGGCGGCCGACGATCTGTGGCTACCCCAAGCCTGATACTACCTCTCGAAGCGTCCAGTCACACTGGCCCAATTCGGTGGCACGCGGGGGCACTCATCGCTCATCGCGCAAGAGGACGGGTGCCAGCTTTTTGCCCGACGTCTTTCCATCGTGACCCCGCCATACCCCGCAAAGACCTCAACTTGGAATTCCTGTGTCACAGTTGGGGCTGCCGTTTTTAGCCATATGTTGGGTTCATCGATACTGATTTCTGATTGGCTAGTCTAATCTTGGCAGCTCAGCACACATTCTCTGCGTACAGCTGCATGTTCTGAATGCTAAGTACAAAATCTCCCTCTTACGGGCCTGGATCGTGAAGAAAAAGAACTTGAAAATCCTAGTACTAATGCCCCCCTAGTAATATGGTAAGGAAATCCCCAGTAGTGGAGCTACTAAAATCGAAAAGATCTTACATATTGGTAAATCGTACGGTCGGAGGATTACTATCTTTCGTCAACTTAACTGAAATAAGTATGGTAGATGCTGATGGAACTGCTGATAAAGCCGACGCCGACGAAGCCGACACTAACGGAGATATCGTCGACCTTGATATGATTGCCGCTATGGCGAAGCGTTGAAGTTTGAAGTTGGGATCCCGTGGAGGAAGCCACTAGAGGGGTACGAAGGCTTAAGCCAAAAGAAAGGGTCCCTTATCTCCGTGTGAAATATAGCTTTACTCTGGAATGGTAAGACCCAGGCTTATTACATCACAGGCCTCATTAACATGCAGGAAGGCCTTTTTAACATATAGAAATTCCATTTTAAAATACAGCAAGGCATTTTATAATGTAGGAAGACCTTTTCAGTATTTATCTAGGTGTTGTCAGAATGGGAGATGGCCTGGAATAACGGAAGTTATGGGTGGTCTGTACAGTAGGAAGGCATCTTCCGCACTGACTGAGGGGACCCTTTCTTTTTGCCGGAGCCTTCGTACGCGCTCATGAAAATGGCGGGTCCACACTAGCCAAAAACGGCAGTCCAGACAGCAGCACAGATACTCCTCGTGGAGTTTCTGAGTGGGGCTGGCCCTGAGCTCTCCCGCGCTTTGCGAAGCCGCAGTGCCGGAGAATCTGCAAGCATGCCGAATTTCCCACGAATCAAGGCGGTTTCCTGGCTCCGGTTCCTGACCCATAGCGACCGGGCCTTGCTGGGCGTTGTGAGGTCTCGTCCTTGATGGTGATCCAAAGAGTGGGCCGACGATAGGTTGTGAGATGCCAACTTGGGTCCGAGCTGCCATAAACTGTGGCATCTCACTTCTTCACCTTCGCGTTCTTCGCACCGAGGCCGACGTTGGCTAAGAAGGCAATGCGCATCGAGGCTCCAAGGTAGACGAACGGAATGTTCCCCCAGTCGATGGCGTTCCAGTCCCAAACACTCCAGTAAATCGGCAGCCCCAGCTCTCGCACCGTGTAGAGATGGCCTAGATCACCAACAAGCAGGCAAAAGAGAACAGTCTTCCAGACGCGGATGTCATATGTAGAACGCAGCACGAGCGCCTCGTTGATGGCGAAGAACAGGTACATGTTGGCGAGCTGAGACATGGCGATTGAGGTCCCGAATGGGACAGTCGAGGGCGCAGAGGCAGCATGGCTGAGCTGTAGATAGTCGGACTGTCTGTAGAATGCCATGTAGGCACCGGCCAGGGCGGATATCGGCTCGATCAGGAGAAAGAATGCTCGGTAAATGAATGGGACAGAGAAGCCGACTGCCTTTTTTGCGGCCGTGGCCGTCGCAGCCGCTTTCTGCTGACCGACCATCTCGATGAAACAGAGATCACAGGTCGCAGGACGAGTGTACGTGTCGCGAGTAAGGACGAAAAACAATGATTCAATTGATCAATTGGAGTTGACAGGAAATTGTCCGAAACGCCGAGCTCCCTGTCGCATTGCGGGAGCTTGGGCCATGCGATCAACAATCGGGGATTCTGCCAGCCACACCGCCCCGCCCAAAATCTGACACCAGCACGGGCCACCCTTGGCACCAAAATTTCCAGGGCTTGCAAACCCTAGGTGATTGCGCGAAAATTGATTGACTTTCTTTTCTACCCAAACCGCCAGCCCACCTTCGTGATCTCCAATCGAACGACTCGACAATTGACCGACAATCGACACAGCCGCCAACATGAGTGCCCCCCAGCTCAACAAGATCGCGGTGAACAGCCCGTCCCGCCAGAACCCCTCCGAGCTGGAGACCAGCATTGCTGGCGCTCTCTATGATCTCGAGACCAACACTGCCGACCTCAAGGTCGCTCTCCGCCCTCTGCAGTTCGTCTCTGCCCGTGAGGTATGAAGCCGCTGAAACAAGCACAACCATCTACGCAAATCCACGAACCACGCCCGACATCCTGTTCCACCGGCAGCGAGCGGGAGCACAATTGTGCGCTCATCGCCAGCCGGGCGTCGCAGCATTGGGGAGCTTGATATAATATTGGAAGGCGGGCGGCCCAGCGGTGCGCTGCGTACTGCCATATGCGTGTGCGGCCGCTGGTTCCGCTCAATAGCCATAACATCAAAATGTCCATGTAGCGCGCGGAATAGGACGGGAAGCGGTCCAAGGAGTGCATTGCATCCTGGAGCTCGCATGCTGACTTTGGGTCTGATCACAGATCGAAGTTGGCCACGGCAAGAAGGCTATTGTCATCTTTGTCCCCGTCCCTTCCCTGCAGGGCTTCCACCGTGTCCAGCAGCGGTAAGTACTTCTCTGAGATGGAATTATGTAGATGATCAAACTGACCACCGTCCCGCGGCAGCCTCACCCGCGAGCTCGAGAAGAAGTTCTCCGACCGCCATGTCCTGATCCTCGCCTCGCGCCGCATTCTCCCCCGCCCCAAGCGCTCCACCCGCTCGCGCAACACCCAGAAGCAGAAGCGCCCCCGTTCGCGCACTCTCACTGCCGTTCACGATGCTATCCTGACCGACCTCGTCTACCCCGTCGAGATCGTCGGCAAGCGTCTCCGCACCAAGGAGGACGGCTCCAAGACCCTCAAGGTCATCCTTGACGAGAAGGAGCGTGGCGGTGTTGACTACAGACTCGACACCTACTCCGAGGTCTACAAGCGCCTCACAGGCCGTGGTGTCACCTTCGAGTTCCCCCAGGCTACCCCTGAGTACTAGATTACCGGCGCGGCGGCAGATGGCAGGGTTGGTTTGTATGCAGGAGCAATGAGGGTTCGGTTTAGGTTTGGGATTCGGGTTTCAGGTCTTTTGCAATGCATTCACGGCAGTCAAAAGGGAATGGCGTCTAGCTAGCTTGTGCTCGGAATACAGGCTTGATTCTACCACCTCGGCTCGTTGGCAATAGAACCGGCTCTCCTGATATGCTTCTGTGTTGTTGAATGTCTTGATGTCTTGATGGTGCTTGCGATCTCAATTTCCATGACACACCATGCATACACCTGTCTGTGAACCTCAAAACCCGCTGTGATTCATGGATATATCCCGCGATCCAGACGCTTCTATTCTTGCGCTGTATCAATGCAGATCTATCTCCCCATGAATGGTATCTACCATAACCTTCCTTCACGCCTGGCTAACCCGTCCCAACCCAAGAACACACCAATACGCCAACTCCCGCTTCTCCTTGCCGCCCTCCTTATCCCTACCAGGAGCCGTCCCAACCTCATCCCCACCCGCTTCCACCTCCCACTCAACTCGTACAAACATGGGTATCTCCAACACGTCCTCATCCTCCTTCAACGGACTTGTATCTACCTTTTCCTTCTCCGCATCACCACCTCCCGCAATGCTCAGCTTGGCCGTCGCCTCCAGCAAATCCAGCCGCAGCGATGCTGGCACAACCTCCACCACGATGCTCACCCAGTTTCGGCCGCGCTCCCAGATCTTACCTGCCTCGGCCTGGTGCGTGCCGTCCTCGCCTGCGCCGCCGCCACCAGGGCCTTTCCTACGGACTTTGGTCTTATCGGAGTCTTTGAGTGCTTCGTCCCAGACGTCTGTGTTGGCGTCGATTTCGAACTGAGGACACAGGACGGTGACTTTGCTGGCGAAGCGGCCGGGAGTCTTGGCCGGCACGGCGAGGGTGACGTTGATGGCTTCGAAGCGGGGGTTTTGGAAGGTGAGGATGAACTGGGAGGGCTGAAGTGCTGGGAGGGTATTTTTGTCGCTGGAGGGGGAGACGGGGATGTTGAGCGGGCGGATGGCGATGGTGGGGATGTAGGCGCTTGCAACGAGTTTTATTCGGAAGCGCGTGGTGGCGACTTTGGCTTCGGGCTTGCTGATGATGTGCCTGCAGATGGGGCAGCGTTTGGAACGCTTGGTGCGCAGGAGGTAGGGGACTGGGCGTAGAGAAGAGGCGAAGCGGCTGCTGCCGTGGAGGTGGACTTCGCCGAGGTGTGGGGGTTGGTTGGTGGATTGTTCGGTCGAGATGGTGTCGTCGTAGACGGACGAGTGGAGGTGGTTGATCGCGGCGGACTCATCGAGGGATGCAATTTGCAGGCCTTCGTCGCTGCTGAGCGCCTCTCGCATGGTGCCTACCCGCGACTTGGCTCTCCTATCGTGCGCGTTCCCGCCGGTGTAGAGGCTCATTATGCGTGAGAGCGAGGTTGGGGAGGAGAAGCCCAGATCGGCGAGGGACGAGAGCCCGCTGCTGCCCGCGGTCGAGTCGGCGAGCTGGCTTTGGTAAAAGCCCTTGAGGTTGGCGAACTGGGTCTCCACGTCCAGGTCCTCGTCGTCTCTTCCATTGCTGGCGATGGCTGCTGCTGCGGCCGTGGCCAGGCCTCCGTGCTTAGCCTCCTTCCGCCGTTCCCGATGCTCCTTAGCAGTTAACCTGGTCTCGCCGCCATTGTTCAGCTTCGCGAGCTGAGCGTGGATGCTGTTCGACTTGTCAAACTTGATCCCGATCTCGGCCGAGCTCCAGTTGCAGTAGGAGCAGGTGAGGATGTATGGGCCCGAGTGCGGCGCGGGCGTACCGTCAGGGGCGGCGAGCAGGTTGGGGTCCGGCTGGGTCTCGATGCTCGTAACGGAGAGGGGGCCGATGCATATGGGGCACTGGAAGCAGCTGCGGGTGCAACGGTTGCCCTCGCTCTTGAGGTTGCTGCTGGGCACCTCGAAGAGGCAGTTGGGGCAGTAGTAGGTGACGATCTCCTCGGCCACGCACCGCGGACAGCGCAGCTGCTGGCAGTCCTCGCAGTAGTTGAGATACTCGAGCGGGTACAGGCTGTAGTTGGCGCGGGGGGCGCGGGGGTCGAACGTGCGGTCATCGAGGTCGTCGTCTTCGGGGCTCGCGGGCGACTCGCCGTCTGCTTGGCGGCCCACGGTCGATGCGTCCGAGCACGGGCATTGGATGTATGTGTACGGGGTTAGAGGCGCCATGGCCGGCACCGCATCTTCGGACGGTTCGCGCAAGGAGCTGGATACTCGCTGTGGGATGCCGGGATCGATGTTGGCCAATAATGTTGGCCAATAATGTAGCAGCTTGGTGTTTGAGGCTGGCTCGCTGGACGCTGGCGGGGAGCTTCAGGAAGCTTGACGCGCCGACGCGGCTGCAACCGCCAAATTCAATTTAGGCGACCCTAACCCTGCACTTCACCTGGCGGCTCAATTGGCAGCTGCCGCCGTCTTCTTGCTGCCCTTCTCGGGCCGGGCTCTCAACGACAAGGACCCCAGCTGGCTGCCGGTCCGGAGCCTTCGCGACTGAGACACGCAGCCATTATCATGCCAGAAAATGTTTGACACTCTCCTCGACTTGCCGATTGGCAGGCGTGTCGCTGTGCATCAAAGTTCCCGGATGCTGAAGCCTAACAGCGCCAATGGCCGAGATTGGTGGGTTCGGGTTGAGACAACAACAGCAGCACAGGAAGGCGTCACCGCCATTGGTGTATGCGGGACACGGCACTGTCGAACCAGGAGGGCTTTCTTCAGCAATTATCGTCAACATCCACGCACACTTGTTTCCTGACCGGCGATCTGGTGTCGGCTTGCGATTGGGCCTGCGTGGCCTGGAACCGAAAGCGGACGACGCGGGGCTTGTATAGGTCTGGTGGGGTTGCTGTGCTGCTGCTGCGCTGCCCACTGATCTGCAATCCCGTCAGCTTATCAACAAATCACCCCACGGTGGAGGGCGACGACACCCTCAGACGGGGCCACAGGGCTGACAACACCAATAATAACACCACCGGTAATGGCACCGCTCCGGATCCTCCCCACTGCACAGAATCGGCGTGCAGGTCTCGCGGCGACTAGCCCGATGCGTACGCAATATGTGCGACACCGCCCGGCGGTGAGATCGCGCGATGGGACGATGGGACAATGATGATGACGGGACGCTTGATGGGACGCTGAAGAACGGGACTTGGAAATCTGGGTCCGCTCGGATCCCGCGTCCCGGACACCAGCGTGGCACCAGCAGTCTTGATTCCTGCTTCCTGCTTCCTGTTCCTGTCCTCGTCAGCGACGGACCTCGCAGTAGCGGACCTTGCCCATGGGTTATTCCCGCAACGCACTGCCCAGCACCGCACTGTGGCATCAGCACCCGCCCGCCGAGTGGGATGATTACGGCAGCCAACCTCGGATTTTTTTCATCCACTATCCAGTGTGATGGATCTCTCGGGACCGACTCTGTTCTGGGCTCGGGACGGACGCGCTTAGGTCGCCGACGAGGCGCCGCCTCATTTCAGACGGTGGCTGCTGGTGGCTTCAGCGGGTTTTGCAGTCCCCACGACGCCAAGCCCCGAGTAGTGGACGAGGGCCTCCCCTCTGTCAGAGCCTGCACCCGAGCACCGAGGGCTGCAGCACCGCCGATCCTCCGGTCCCAGCGCTTGCTGGCTGCTGGCTGTGAGGCTGGCTTGCTTGTTGCGACCACTTGGCACTGCACTCGGCGCCCAGTGCTGCCCCGCCGCCCAATTGTCGTCATCATCGAGCGGCCGTCACGTTTGGCTCCCTCTGCTCCCTCTGCTTCCTCTCCCGCGCCCAGCCCGGAAGAGGACCAGGAGGGCGCCATGAGTGCACACAAGTGCTGCTGCTGTCCCTTTTGGGCTGCGAGCCCGCAGCGATGGCACGCCTACCACGCTACCCGTAGCCTCTTTGTCATGCGGTTTTGGCATTTTGCAGCCCGCTAGCGAGGCACGCACGCCGCACCATCCGGCGTCGCGGAAGGTGCCAGACTCGTCGAAGTGGAATTCAGCTCCGGCCGCGCATTGGGCTGCAGCAGAGGTGCCAGCTCAGATAAGCTGAGCTGCAGGCGCAGCGCTGGTTGGCTGGCGGGATGGGAACTGCCGGGGTGCGACCTCCAGGCTGGTAAGACCCCTGCCCTGGTGCGTCGTCACAGCAGCCACGACATGGGCCTGACGCGGTGTGAGAGATGAAGGCCGCGCCCGCAGTTGGGGCCGTGGAACCGTGGAACCATGGGCGATCAACAGGCCTTGACGATGCGCATTGGCCCCAAGACATGGCGTTTTTTGCGGAGCATATGTCTTAAGGGCTGCCGCCGGTCCCGCTGTGCCCGCGAACTTACACCAACAAGTCTGCTTCGGAGCCACCAGACGCACACCAGCTCCACGAGCCTTGGCCGATGCTCGTGACGTCGGGACTGGGACGCGACACCCAACGGAGCGTGTAGTGAGTGGCGATGCCTGCCGACGACCGCAGCCTAATCCGACATTCTGCTCGCTGCCAAGGATAGCAACAGGTTTCTTGCGGCCGCGTCAGTTCGGAGCCTCGCCGGGACGCCCACAGCACGAGGACGGGATTTCGGGATCGCAGGTCGGACTCTCCCGCCCCCACCAAACTTTGTCGAGTCGAGCGGCCGAGTAAGGCGTCTAGCACCCGACACAAACGTCATTTCCCAGCCTACGGACAGGGAGGATATAGTTTGCCATGGCAGACCCGAAACGCCTTCTGCGAGTACCAGATCGAACGTCGTCGATGCTCTCCGTCCCCGAAACTGCGGAAGAACACGCCACGCGGGGAGTTGGCTTCCACAGACGGGAACGGTCTAGAACTCATACTGGCTTGATGGAGCTGCAGGTACCTGAGATGCTCAAGATCCGGAGATGGGATGGCGCCGCGAGGGCATGCTCCCCCTGGGGGAGTCTGGGAAGGGTGGGTAACAGGCCAACCTCAACGTCGATGCAAGCCCGCTAACACATCGTGCGCCCAGGATCCGGAGCTCTGGTTCCGCGACGGCAACTGCTTCATCCACCTGTACGCCAAGGGTCAGTCCCGCAGAGGACCGGCGTTCAAGGTGCCGTTGGACGCTTTGCTGGAAGCCAAGTGCCACAACGTCGTTGCGAGGTTCATGGCCCGAGATGGAGTTGCGTCGGCGATGGCGTCCTTGGAAGGGAGGGACCTCGATTTTCTAAACGGGATGAGCGCCGAGGCCAGAGTCGAGCTTTATATCCCCCCGCCGCCGATGGCAACCAGGGAGGAAGCCCTTCGCTACCACATCGCGACCCGCAATTTCTTCGCCTGGGTGTTTCGAAGATCGCTGGTTGGAGAGCACCTGGGTACCGCCCTTATTAATCTACTCAATAGCATGATGGGCTTCCGCCGTCCAGGGGAGGCCAATATGGACGACCTGATGGCCTACATCGACGAGGAAGGCTACACGGACATGCGCAATCAACCGATACACGCGCTTGCACTTCTCCACTTTGCCGAGTATTTCCAGTCCAAGGAGCTCTATACCAACGCCTTTACTCATTGTGTCGGCATGTACGACGAGCTCTTTTCCATCCCTGAGTACCAGGTGAGTTTTATGCGGCGGTATGAATTGGAGGAGAGCTGACAGTATATGCAGATTGTCACTTCCGTTACAAGGAAGCTCATTCGACTGGCGAAGTCTGAGATGGATTTGAAGCTTGCCCGTGCCGGCCAAATGCTTCGAAATTTGCTCGAAGATGAGCTCTCGGAAACGCATATTGGGTTATCATCAGGATCTCGGGCGCACCTCGACAGATTTCGGACGTTTCTTCACGGATACTTCACCACCAAGTTCGGCTACTATCCCCCGCAGTCCATTGATGCCCATTGCCAGATCTACGACCGTGGCATGTACTTGTCAATGCGAAAGGACTTGGAGGCGCTGTACGAGTATTTGGTGGATGAGGGTTTCACATCCTCAGAGCAGATGCCAGCCTTGGCGCAGGGAGGGATTTGCACGCTCCAAAGCGTGCATGCTTTCGACATGCGGAACAAGTATTCCTCCCTACCACACCCTCTACCATTACTTCCGGAGATCGCCCCTGCTGCATCATCGCGCCGCTTGTCATGGCTGGGCAGAAGCGACAAGCTCAGACCGGATCAGCGGCTTGTTACCCACGCCACTCTGTTGAAAGCGACCAACAAACGAGAGCCCGTGATGCTGAAGAACCCGCTTGTCGTTGCATACCGTAAATTCGAAGAGGACTCTATCTTCGCGCCCCTCAAGGTTGACCGAAATGAGAAGGTTTCGCAGATCGACGCTCGCAAGATCCGCTGGATTCTGGTCTACTCGACGTACCAAGTGCTGCGAAGCTGCACGGACGTGCCAGCGGAATGCCTGGAAACATCGGGTGTACGATATAACATTGCTATCAACACAGCTAACTTGCCGCCTTGGAAGGACGGAGGCGGTGGGAAACGCAGCTCAACAGCCAGGAGACAAACGGACTCTGGTCAAGACTGGAGGTTCTCGGCGCTAGTCCCAGCCATGCCCATATCTGACGGCCCAGTATTTTCATCTGATATCAAGCCTGATATTGACTACCTGTCACTCGCCCACCGAGAGGACAGTACCATAGTGGCGCCCGCCCCGCCGAGTGTCCCGTCTCGCTGCCAAAGCTTAAAGAACAAGAGCTTCCGCCGCTCGCTCAACATATTTTATTCCAGTTCTAGCTCGAGCAGCGTCGGCGAGTCCCCGTCGGGATCCCGTAGTCGCATGTCAACGTCGTTCCACGAGATCCTTGTCCGTGGGTACGGCAATGGTACCAAGGATGTCTGTGTAAGCTCTAAGGCTTCCGATTCGGAGCCTGTCGGTGGCAGCTCCACGCCAGACGAGGCGAATGGCACGCGTACCCCGCCAAAGTCGAAGCAGGTCGAGAGACTCAACACACAGCCACTCAATGGTCGGTCGCCATCAACCTCGTCCACATCCTCAAACAGCAGTACCACAAAGAGCAGTTCCAGCGGACTCTCGGACACATTATCTGCTAGCACGGTCTCAACCGCGCCAAGCCCACACCCGTACCACAGCCCCTCGACCTGGACGATGTCCAGCAGTGTCTACTCATCGGACCTCTCAGGGTCAAAGAGCGATTCCAGGATGGTGACGCCGCCAGCTGTCCCTCGGAGGAACAGCCGACGGAAGCTTCTAAGCGCCCTTCATCCCATCCCTCTCCGCATCCGCAAGGGCCACGAGAGCCCGCCCGAGACAGAAGCCGGCCCGCCTTACGATCCGAACTCGTGGCACAGGATCGATGGCACGACGACTCCCACCGTGATGGAGGAAGACGAAGATAGCCTCTGGATGGGAGTCCACAAGGGTGCCAACGGCAGTCGTGTTGATGTCTGGGACCAGTATGCTGGCGTCGGTGGCTTCACGGAGGTCCCGACCGTGACAGCGCCCGTCCAGGAGGCGGTGAAAGCTTGATGCTCTCACCGGCCACCCCACCCTTTTCTACTTTCGCATGCTGCTTGACCCGGCCGAGAGGCTGGGCGACAGTCCTTACCTTGCATTTTGCATCGGTGTTCGATACCCTGCTTGACGTTTGCTTTGTACATCAACTTCTGTCCTTTTCTGCTCGCATCTTTTTCACTGGCAGCGTTGGATCATGGCCCGGGCGACACTCCGTCCTAGATATGTTTCTTTGGTCTTGGCTGGCACAAAACTGGCGAATGTTTAATGACGCACGCGGCGTCTCACGAGTTATGACAGGTCATCCTTTGAAAGGAATACTTACTTATATGTCCCCACGGTCGATAGAAAAATTCTTGGGCGAAGGAAATTGGAATTGCGATTCATGCCTCGCGAAGAGGGATAACTAGACCACCACCACCGGTACACCATCCTATCAAATGTCAGAACGGTCAACGACATCTACCTCCCAATGGGGAGGGGTAGATGCGTCGGGGGTATGTTGCGCAGCAAAGGAAATAAAAAGATAATGTGCCCAAGGAAATCGCATATCCGTAACAAGAAAAGTGACCCGCACACCTGCCTGCCTCCCACTATCGCTGCCATATCATCACTCCCATATCATCAGCCGTGACCATCCGTTGAGAGGGGACGCAAAGCACCCCCGTCAAGTATGTACAGGGAATATTACACATTCAAGTTTTCGGCACTGCTATTGTAGGAAACATCTTGCAAGAAGCACCAGCTTCCTCACGCTCTCGTCATCGTCCTGCGTGTTGGGTCTCTGCCCTCCAGCACTAGGTCGGGTTCGTCGGGATTCACATCATCGCAGATTTACTCGCTCTTGCGCGGGCCCCCAGACGCCTTCGTCAGCCCGTTGAGGATCTCGGCGCCGGTGGTGTACGCGATAATGGCAGGGAAGACAATCCATGCTCCGCTGTTGGGGACGAGGGAGTTAGCCGCCGGCCGTCCTCACAGTAGATGCCCCGCGAAGGACTCGGGATGAGGGGAGGGGTGAACACCGGGGGCACTTACTTGGTAACGACCCACAAGACCATATGGGGCAAGTCGTTGTGTCCGATGTTGGCGAAGCCCGAGAAGGCCTCGTTCAGCCCTGTGGAGAAAGCGTCAGTCAGCACCTATCTAGCTCGGGGCCTAGCCTCCCTCCATCCCCCCAATCCCCCCTCCCCCCTGAAACAGAACTCACAATAAAGCACCGTCTTCCCCACCGTCGTCACAACCGCCGTATACAACACCAACACCCCCACCGCCGCCGTCCGTCCCTTCAACTCCCCTTTCCCCCCTTGATTCCTATTCCGGTACCACAACCCAAGATATCCAAGGTACATCAAGCTCTCCACAACATTCACCACGCTCTGCGCCGTATTCCACCCCCCACCCGCGTTCCACTCCTTGAAGCCATAAGTATAGTCCAGCTCCGCCTGGATCGCGTACGGGCTCCAGATCGGCCAGTGCCACTTCCCGCCGGGCATGGAGTGCGGCCGCAGGAACACGTAGAGCATGTCCCAGGTGACGAGGGGGATGGAGAGGGCCAGCCAGAGGAGGGTGAGCGGGGTGGGGGTGTGTGTCCAGATGCCGCTAGGGGTGGTGGAGGAGCGAGGGGCGCGGGGCTTGGAGGGGGAGGGGAGGGGGGTT
>Ga0247780_1001486_pt1 | contig 13097 bp, 4 predicted proteins | sample UWRJL079202R5_FD_179927 | JGI IMG/M metagenome (GOLD analysis project Ga0247780, IMG submission 179927) | Plant litter microbial communities from Arlington Agricultural Research Station in Wisconsin, United States - UWRJ-L079-202R-5 | ecosystem: Environmental > Terrestrial > Plant litter >... | reverse complement strand
AACCCTAACCCTAACCCTAACCCTAACCCTAACCCTAACCCTAACCCTAACCCTAACCCTAACCCTAACCCTAACCCTAACCCTAACCCTAGCTATACTTATTCTTTATCTTCTTATAATTAAAACGTAAGGAGTCCTTAATACTCTTATTAAACACCTTTTTAAAATCGTTTAATGTGACTAGCTTTAGGTGATTAAGTGCTATACTTAAGATAGTTAGGTTATCGTTAACACTAGTGAACGGATATACCTGTGATAATAATAACTTAATACTGTATAATCCTTTAAATCTGGCCTTTATCAGCTTAAAACGCTTACTTTATAAATGCTTAATCAGATAATTATCTTTATTATATTCTAGCTTAATATTTATAAGGATATTAGTAAGATTTTCCAAAATGGTTATCTGTAACGTGATAAATTACACCAGGTTAACTTTTTACTTAGCATTAAATAAGTAACTGAACTAGGTAGTAAGGGTTTTATCCAGCTTATAAATAACAGGTTTTAAGAATAATCCCATACATTAAAAGTTCCTTATTAACGAAATTAACACTGGGATACTAACAGGTTCTGTGTTAATGTTATCTACAGAGTACCGACCCTAGTTTTTATTTATATAAACTATTAAGATTTCAGCCCTAGTAATCATTAGGTAAAAACACTTAATCTGGTTACTAAACACCCTCTTATATCTAAATTCGTTAATTAGGGACACAGTAGACCTACCTGGCATACGTATCGTTAGGGAGTAGAGTTACAGGTTTATAACACCCTGCTTATTAACCTTACTTAACTTATATTATTCCTTATTAAGCTATTTATTAATAAATGTCACGTTTATTTTTATAACCTTAAACACTAAACCTTTCTTAAGACCCTTACCATTTAAAGGTGACCGGAACGTGTATAAGTGATGTTTATTAAAGTATAATAAATATAACATAGTATAGAACTAGTCGTTAGTGATATAACCTCCTTATATATCTAAAGTACTGTTAGGATGGTAAGTGTATTAAGGCGTTACATTTTAATTATAGTAAGTCTTTACATTACAGAGATATGTATATAGTATAGCGATATTCGTCACTATAATATGGTATTAATATTAGGCTTTTTTACTAATTACATTAACGTCACTAATATCACCTTGCCAGATAAAGAGGACCAGGATATCCCCTTCCATTTTAGTAAGTACCTTTAAGATTTTACTAACCTTAGGATAGTTAAATATAATTAGAACATTCGTGTAAATGTTTATCCACACCTTTTTAATATACAGGTTATTAGGAAACAATTCTCTACTTAAAGGGTCGTTATAGAGATTACCGTTTTTAAATGTCATATCGTTATGTTTTAAAAAACACCAGAAGTTAAGGTAGTCTGTAATTAGAAGATATATAGTTAGTAATCGTTATTAGGTATTAAACTAATTAGTTTATTAGGAAGTGGTGAATATTAAACTAGTTAGTTTATTAAAGAGTGGTGAATATTAAACCAGTTAGTTTATTAGGGAGTGGTGAATATTAAACCAGTTAGTATACTAGTAGTAATATACTAACTAGTTTAATATATAACTTACCTTTAAGGTTTAAGTGTTTAGTTAAATTAGCTTTATCCTTATACCCTAATATGGCAGTAAAGTCTCTGTCATTTCTAAAACTGTTAATATCCAGCACGTACGTAAATATCTAACTAGGGAGCATCTTATCCTGGATCTTAGGGTACTCCTTTAAAAAGTTTAAAGAGATAAACTCGGACTTATACTTAACTATCTTATATGTAACGTTTATATGTTATATAGGCGCTTTTATACAGTATAACGTAAAAGCTAAAATATTATAAAATCTAACATGGGGTATAATTATAAATTTATAAATAAAGCCTTTCTTTCTATTAGCCTCCACTACCCTATATAAAGGGTAATTCTACATATTATTCATATCGTATCTCTAAATCGCCAGCTTAAACCCCTACTATATTATAATAATATCCTTTAAGACTGAAAAAAATACTATCTTCTTACTTCCTTTAAGGTCGACATTTATACAAATAAACATCTGTTCGGCCAATTTCTAAGCCTTTATATCAGCAGCATTTATACTAGCAGTCGCCTTACTTTTACCCTTAGCTTTAGCTTTAACGGCCTTTAAAGGTATAGTTACAGTTAGTGGGGGTGATGTGAATTAAGGTACGGGGTTGTGATTAATAAGGTGTAATGTTATAATTAGTAAGGTTAAAGTCTAGTTAATTAATAACTGAGCTTTAGTAAACCAGGCTAATTAAAATAAGTTAGGGGCAGAGATTAAACCAGTTAGTTTATAGAAATTAGTATACTAATAAGGGTTATTAGTTTATTCTTTAAAAGTTTATGGTTTTTTTTAGGGGGGGTAGGTGTGATAGTTACATAAGGTGGGGGTGGGGTACTATTTATACCCTTAAGGCTAGTAAAGTTTATACCTGTGGACTAACTAGTTTAATCACAGCTTAAAGTTCACACTTATAAGTAAACTAACTAGTTTAATCGTTACCTTTAAAAACTAGCGTGCCTTTAAAGCAGATTCTCACCTTTTAGTGGGGTTTACCGTACCACACATTTAATAGGGATCTAGTGCTTTAGTTTATTTAATTACTGGTATAATTAACACTTACATCACCACAGGCTAAAGGGTCTGTGATGTTATATGTTTAATAAAGGTTTAATATATCAGTTTATTTAGTTCCGGCGCAGTAACTTAATTAGTTATAATAGTTTAAATAATATTTCGTATATTTCACTACAGGTGATATAGTATCTTAAGTCTAATATTAACTAGTAATACTATCTGCTTTACCTTACAGAGCAGCTAAGTGTTATAATGCGACGGGTCGGCCTTTACCTACAGTAAGATCTGTAATATTATACTTTTAATAGAGATTTAGTACGTTCACTTATTTAATTCCGGCGGTGTAATTCACTTAAATTATTATAGCTAAGTGGTGTTACTTAGTATAGTAGGTGGTATTACAGGTCTGGTGTTAGCCTATCACATCCCTTAGCTTAATTTAAACTGGAAAAGTAGATATGTCTTAGGGTTACCACATCTAGTAAATTGACTTAGAGGGGTCTACTATTACCTAGATTTAATAAGAAACGCGATAATTAATATAACGGAGTGGTTAGTTATTAATATATAAACTTAATTACTAAGTGTTCCACTTTATATTTATACTATTATTTATAACGTGTGAAAGATAAAGGTTCCTTTATAGCGGCGTTTTATAATACTGTTAGGTTAGGCTATTATCGTTAGTTTTTATTATGGTAAGGAAGGCTATTATAATGAGGAGAAACTTTAGGTGATATTAAAGATAAAATATAAGAATATTAGGTACGTTAGCACCACTATCATTTACAGTTTATAATAACAATTTATTTATTAATTATATCTTATATTTAACTTAAATCTAAGGTGTTATTACTACTAATGCAGCTGGTTATATAAGGGGAGCTATACATTTATTAAACTAGATGTTAAGTTTATCCATTAATAGTGACTTTATAATAACATTATACGTTAATATCTAAGGCGGGAAACTAACCTTAACCACTAGTGTTAGCGCGCCGTGTTATGAGAGTTAGAGGCGAGCCTTACTAAGCACCCAGGTGTAGCTTCTAGTATCCCGTAACTATACTGTTACATTTAGTAGTTTTAGCATATTAAAAGTCTTACCAGCCTATTACACATCCTCCTACTCCTCCTCCTCCTCCTCCTCCTCCTTATCCTCGTCATTACCATCCTGTATAGCTACATTATCTACTCCCTAATATAACCCGCTTATACCGTTGCCGTTAGGATTAAGGGAGCGGTATAACTTCTGTAAGATTTTTTAAAGATTATTACTAAGGAACGTTATATATAGCTTTTATCTTCCATTATTATAATAACATATACTATTAGAAAGGAATTACTTAGTTATATGATTACCCTTCCCCTTTATATAAAAAGGGGGAAATGTAAGGATAGTTAAAGGGAATTATATAACTTATCTAAACTTAAAGGTCCTCTTATTACTCTTATTAAAGGAGAAGAATAACGTTCCTGTTAGGTAGGGTAGGATTTATTAAGTAAGTAGGATAATGTGGTAAAGGTCTTAAAACTACTTATTAGCTGTTACTACTTTAAGGAAATAGCTAAATATGTTAAATATCCTTTATATTACCACTTAGTAGTTCTTCGCTAACTATACCTTTTATACCTTTTAATCCCGCCACTTAAAGAGAAAACGGATAAGCTCCTAAGGGTTAGTAATACTGGCCTTATTATTATAAATAAGGTGGGGATGGTAAGGCTTCTCTAAGGGTGTGTTTTTATTAAAGAACCTCTTAAATATAGCACTTTAGTAATATATCGGCAGCTTCTAGTTAAGACCCTAGTTAATAGTAAAGACCAGCTCCTTAAAGTTCTCATTCTGGCGGGTTATCTTATCCCAGATATCCTAATTAAACTAGCGGAGTATTAGATATATTAGATACTCTATCCATATAACCACCACTGTTTTATTACCCTTAATTTACTTATTTTAATATTATAGCTAGGCCTGGAGTAACCGCACCTAAATATACTAAACCTCCTTAACCACTTACCACTACTTACAGTACTTAATATAAAGTAATAAGTTACTAATAAAAAGCCTTTAAGTGACTACTCCTGTAAACCATTAAAACGGCTATTAGAATAAACCTTACTACCACTACCTAAAACTGTAACGGACTATTAAATAATACATTTCCAGCCTTATCCAACACCTCTTTACCAGCTAAGGTATATCTAAGTCAGTTACACCTTTATTAAAAGTAACAGCACGATTAATAATAATACTAGCTAGTGTATCTTCTTCTAACTTATTACAAGATATTTACTCCCTTTAAATCCACTTATCCCTAAAAAGTAACAGCTCCTTATAAATACTATTACTGTTATAATAATAATAAAGGTATTATAGGGTGATAATTATAAGTACTGTGTTAGTAAGTAAGAATATAAAGCCTGTTTAGCTAAAGATGTATTTAAATAAGAAGTAGTGGTAGTTAATCTGGGCACAGAGGAAGTTAAGCACAGTGGTGGTAAGGATTGTGAATTAGGTAAGGGGGTAGTTAGCTGCCGTGGGATTAGGCGTACTAGTGTTATTATTATTAAGGGTGTCCCAGACCTGGTATATCTCCCAGAAAAGGGTTATTATTATACAGTGCTCCTCTTACACGCCGTAAGAGCGGCCCTGGCACTCCTATATATTTAGGGCAGTGTGCGCTTTTAAGAGTAGGTAACTTTTCTTAAGGGTGGCCTGGTGGATAATAGTGGCTTTACTTACCTGTTAAAGTTACCTGATATAAAGGGGGTTAATGGCTAGGTTTTTATAAATGGGTAATTATAAGGTGTAAACCTTTTACACGTTAAACAGGGCTTTAAACAGGTTATATTATTATAAGTAAATAAGCCTACTGCTAATCTTTACCCCCTTAAGCGTTAAGGTTACCGTTATACTGCCAGCCTCCCTAATTATAGCCTATAAGTAGAAAGTTATTAGCAGCTTAGGTATATAGGGGCTAGGAGGTCCCTTATCTTCCCTGTTATCTCTACCACCTTAATGTCTCCTTAGGCGCTTCCACTGCCCTTACTTACCTTTACCTCTGTTATTATTAAACTGTACATTACCTTAGGCTATTATTCACTCCACCCTAGCTATTACCTGGTTAATAGCCTTATTAGCTCCCTCTTTGAGGGACTTAAATAGGGACGTAAAGGCTTTATAGTGGTAAAGATTAGTAACTTCACCTTTTTTATCTAAGGGTATACCCTCCTTTTTACTACCTGGGCCGCTACTGTTCCTATAATCACTATCTTCTAAGTCCTATATAACCTGCTTTTTAATCCACTCCTCCTAGGATTTAAGGATTACCTCTAAGTAACAGGTGTGGTATAAGTACATCTTTACTACCTTATCTATTACGTTATATAGTAAGGCAGTTAATATAATAATAATCTGTTTCCCTAAATTAATAAACGTCTTATCGTCGTTTAAAAAGTGGGAGTTAAAGTAAATCTCCCAGTACTTTAAGAACCGATTAACTGTAGGTTTAAACCCTTTACCTATTACTGTTACTTTATAGTTAACTAATAACATAAACTGGAGCTTAATGTTCTTATAAGTGATATAGATAATAAAGTCCCTAAAGTGGGAAAGACACTTAAGGTTACCTTTAATATTTACCTAGATATTATTAGTTAACACCTTAAGGTGTTACCCTTTTAATGTAAGTTTTACATATTATATCCTCCTTATACCTTAAGGTATATTATAATCCTTACCGTTACCACTACCATTTCTAATAACTATACCTTAAGGGCAGGCTGTCTTAACTTCTCCCAGTGTGTATGTGAGATATACTGTAACCTAGCGACTTTATGGGATATACTGGGTAATATTTACATTATAGACCATTACACCGTTCTTATCAGGTATTAAAGTAACTGTAAGGATGGCAGGAGTTAATATAACGTTAAATTATAAACTGTACTGTTCACCTGATAATAATATTAGTATAAGCTTACAGGTTAGATTATTAATAATAACGTTAATTTACAGCCTTTTATTAATAGGGCACTTATATAACCTGGGAAAGAATATGTACACACCTATTATATCCTAGCTTATTATTTACTTAAGGCTGTAATATGGGATATAATGTAATAGTACAGGGACCTATTCCTTTAATAGTAAGTCTGGTATTATTAAAATAGGGATATTAAGATAAATGTTAATAATGATATTCTTATTATCGTACCTGTTTAGGTACTAGCGGATCCCCTAATAGATAGCAGTAAATGACGTCCTAAATATATATATACTGTTAATATTATAAGATATAAGTGACAGGAGAGTAATAATAGTTATAATACTGTAGTGTACTATTATATAAAGGTGTGTCGGCACGTCCTTATCCTTCTAATTATCATAGCCTTTAAAAGTAACACGGCAGTTAAGACTGGAAGGGTATTTAATAAGGCCTAGTCGTCTATTATTAAGCATATTTAGTATTAGGCCCCCTTCTACCATTACAAACATTACAGCAGGGTCTTAATTATCCTATTAAGGCTGCTCTTAGGTTATAGGTAATAATCTTAATTACTGTTATAACCTATCAGTTACATTTACTAATAAGCTATAATCTAATAAGACTCCTTTACCTTAATAAAGTGTTATATGTTTAAGGGAGAGGGGGTTAACAGCTGCCTTATATGTTTTAACAGTATAGGTAAAGAGCTGTTATAACTGCTATATTAAGAATATGTAGAGCGGCCTTTTATAAGCTGGCTAGGTGTAGGGTAATCCTGGTAGGCTGCTGTAAGTTACGTCCTTAATGTTAGCCTTTACCTCTTTACCCTGGTTACTATATAAGGGCAGTTCTTAACAGTTTAGTATTAACCCTACTGTGCTGTTTTAAACTTATAATAACTGCCTGTTACCCTAGCTGGATGGCGTACCCTTATTATTAAATGGTAATAACCTGTTATTACTCCTAGCCTAGCTGATACTCTTAACCCTATAACTATTATTACTTTACAGTGTAGAGGGATATAAAAGTGATGGAGACTTTAAGGTGTTGTTTCAGGCTTTTAATACCCCCTTATAATCCTGGCTAGATAGTGTACCCTTATTACCTCTAAATGGTAATAACCTGTTATTACTCTTATTATCCCCTAGTAAGCTGCCATTTCCACTACCTCTATTAACCTGACTGATACTCTTAACCTTACCTCTATTACTACTTTATAATGTGAGATTATCTAACAGTAAGGGGGGAGGCTGTGGTGAAGACGGGAGTTAGCGTTACTAGGTGGTGATGGGAGTAAGTAAGCTGGGTTAAAAGTGGGGCAGCCTAGTACTCGCCCTTGCCATTATATTACAGATATTAAAAGTGCTGGTTAATATACGTTAGGCAGGGTAGGACTGTTATAAAGTAGATAATAACGGCCTGTTTATATATTAATTATTAATAGTTAGTAAAGTAGGTTATAAATGTTACGATAGGCTATCGCTTTCTTCCGTTTAATTACAGTTATCTTATATGCTAGCTACTGTTAGTAAGAGGGTTAGTAACTGTGGTGCTAACGGGTGTTACTGTTATAGCGGGTTATTAAATTATAAGCTGTTACAGCTTCCTGTTATTATTAAACAGATATTATGGGAGCCGATTACTGCTACCTTTAATAACGCCTTTTTACTAGTTAGTTTAAGGGTTTTTTTACTACTAAGAACTTCTTTATTTTTCTAGCGCCTTAAGTCCTTATTATCCCTAACCCTAACTAGTAATTACATAACAGGACTTAATAACAGCTAATTATATAACATCACTATAAGTTCTGCCTTTATAATCTCACACTCTGTAACCTGCTAGGAGAGGTTTTATAACGTGTTCTTAAGGAAGACGTTATTAAAGTGGCCGTTATTTAAAGGCTCTTTAAGTTTTAAAAGGTATATCTTTTCTACCTATATTTCTTTAAAAGGTCTTTAATTACCCCCTTTAATACCAGCTTATTCGTATTAATTATTACTATTAGTAATATTTTAAGTTAGCTAGTTTATATCTTCTTATATTATAATTACAATAAATGGTTATCGTGGGTAGGTGGCTAATACTAGTTATTACGTCTGGTTAAAAAGGTTATAATATGGTAAGTATGTTATTTAGGAAGCGTACCTGTTATTACATTAGTGTTACTCTCCCTCCCTCCTTTTTATTAATAGTAAGCGTTATAAGTGAAAACCTAAACTAGTCGTATATAAGTTACTATAATAGTAGGGACCTAATATAAGGGTGACTGGCTGGGATAAGATCTGGTATCAGTACTGTTAATCTAATTACGCCGGTATTATCTCTCTTAATAAGTATAGTAAATAGTTATTAAAAGTAGCCTTATAGTAAGTTGTTAATAGCAGTTGGACGTGGTAGCGGAGTTGGTGGTGGCGCACGTGGCAAAGGAAGACTGCTATCTATAGTAATACTGGTAGCTGGGTTAATTGTTTATGTTTATGTTTATAAAGGGGCTGGTTATTAGTAATTAATTAATAGTCTTACAGGAACGCCTTTACGTTACCTTCTCGCCCAGTTAGCTACGTTACGTTAATTTTACTCTCTTCTAGCTGCTCTCACTTCCTCCTTAATAATATATAACTTAAGATAAACTATATTATATTACTAAGCTAGCTGTAATAATAGGTGTTAATTATGTGAACTTACTAATAAAGCAGCCTAGTATGTTACTTTTTAACAGTAGTAATCTGTTAATATATAGCTTTTCGCATTTTCCAGAAAACCTTCTTCCCCTTATAGTTAATCCAGGGCGATCCTTTAATATTAACTCTGGATAATAATAAGGTGTCTATCGTCTGTGTTTTTATAGTTATAATAATTAATAATGTTACGTTATTACCTTTTTTAAGACTATCTAATAAGCTGTGGTTATTAAACTAGTTAAAGTAGTAATTTTAGTAAACTAACTAGTTTACTAATAATATACAGCTTTTATTCATATCTCTTTATATATAACGTGTGTATAATGTTACTTTAGTGAAACTTTATTTAACACTATTAATACACACACTAAAAGGTGCCCTAAACACTAATATCTACTTACATTATAAAGTTCTATAACGTAACACTTTTATAATTCCTATGTAAATGTATCTAAATTCTAATTAGAGCTTCTTTATATATTATTTATAATATATACTAGTTTTAGGGATATTTAAATATAAATAGGAGGAGGAGCTAATTTACATATTAAACCTTTATAATTTATATAATAAAATACATACTTTTTCCCTCTATTATAAACTATATTATTACCTTTTTTCAGATCTCTTAAAAAATTAAATAAAGCAATTAAAGAGGACTAGGGTATTCTTCTATATGAAATATGCAACCTTTAGCCTAATTATTAAAGTGTAGTTATTAAAGAATTGTAAATATAGTAATAATTTAGGTAAACTTAAGGTTTAACTGCCTGTTACGCTACGGATGATTACCTACTTATAAAACGGTTTACATTATTAAAATCCTCGTACTCCTACCTCTTTATTAATATAAGACTTGCTTTAATAAGATATGTATTATATAAAGGATGTTATAGTTTCTCTGTGTGTTTAATAGGGGTAACGGGGTTCTTTAATCTTAATAGGTGCGGCTTAAAGAGTCACATGCATAGCCTTATATTAATGGGTCTTTATTAAATCTTACATATATAATAAGGATTAGCGTGACAACCTTAACTATAAGGTCTAGATAGTTAAAAACCCAGGAGTTATTAGAAAAAGAAAAGTCTGGGTAAAAGATGGCAGTAAAAAGCTTTAAAAACTTTATAAATCTTACCTAAGGGAGTCTAATCAGTTCCTAACCTATAATATCTAAGGCACGTTTATTAAAAGTTAGCAGTTACTTAATATAAGAATTCTAATCTAAATATGTAGTAATAAAAAATAGCCCTAATATGTCTGCTAAGTGACATATAAGGGCCCTAATAAGGCTAAGCCTTTAATGTTCCTGGGGATTAAAGTAAAAGGATTTAATGTGTATTAAATAGACCTACTAGACTTTTAAATTATACTGTAAAAGCATCTGACTTAGAATGAATAAATCTGAGAGATGTAATAGCGTGTATTAAACAGACCTAGACCCACTGGACTTCCAGATTATGCTGTAAAAGTATCTGACTTAAAATAAATAAATCTGAGAGATGTAATGGCGTTTACTAAACAGACCTACTGGACTTTTAGATTATGCTGTAAAAGTATCTGACTTAGAATGAATAAATCTGAGAGATGTGATGGCGTGTATTAAACAGACCTATTAGATTTCCAGATTATACTGTAAAAGTATCTGACTTAGAATAAATAAATCTGAGAGATGTGATGGCGTTTACTAAACAGACCTAGACCTATTAGACTTTCAGATTATGCTGTAAAAGCATCTAACTTAGAATAAATAAATCTGAGAGATGTGATAACGTGCGTGTTAAAGGGTATTAGAGTGTTAAACTTGGATAATACACTACTTGGTAACTTAAGGTGTTTAAGGCTTGGCATATTAGAAGCAGCATAAGGGCTATTATAAGGCTACCTTTTAAAGGTCCTTTCTAACAGGCGATATTACGCCTTCCTGTATTGTGAAAAGACCTTTTTCCGTTAGGAAAAGGCCTTCTTGCATTATGAAAAGACCTTTTTCCGTTGGGAAAAGGCCTTCTTGCATTATGAAAAGACCTTATTACATTAGGAAATAACCTTTTATTATAACCTGTACTTATTACAGGCTTTGAGAGGACTGGTACAGGTTAAGATAGAACGTATAGCAGGACGTTAAAGACTAAATGGGTGTTCCGAAGACGGCTTATTAAGTTAGCACTTTTAGACAGGGGTTTAATATTACTGTAAGTTATTATCACTATAATAAATAAAGGTAAGTTTAAATAATAAGATATAAATAAATAATTAAATATTAGCGAGAGGAATTAGGAGTCCCTTATAGCTATCTTAGGTATAATAATATCTATCTATACTAGTTAACTAAAAGGTACTCCATACCTTACTTAGTAAGGTTCTACTTAATAAGGGACTAAGCACCCTGCTACTAAGCACCTCTTACTTAGTAACCCTATAAATACTTAGTAGGTGAGCAGGTTTATTAAGACTGAGTAATAACTGATTAGTTATAAGGGCTTTAGGTCTTTACACCCCTGGCTTAGTGCGCAGCATCGTGTGTGCTACCTCCCTACACTGTTCTTTCTATAAGGGTTTTATTAGGCGGTGCTGGCTTAAGTGACAGCCTGTAAGGTCGTCTAACCTTCCTGTATTAGGAAGACACCTTCCTATATATATAAATTAACCATCTTATTATAATCCTTATATATATTATTATTAAAATAATCCTATTTTTTATTAAAAGTCTTAATAAGTTAAATCTTAATGTTCTGTAATTTATATTAACTACCTTTACGGCTCTTAAGTTATTTATAACTTAGCTGGAGAAGAAGACCTTTTAAGATTAATATCTGCTTTATGTGAAACGTTAGGAATCTTAGAATCTGCACTTACCTTTTATTTAACTAATATACTAGTTTAACTTATATTTAAAGACTCTTTTTCCTTTAAATGCCCTATAGTAAACCAGCTGGTTTAAAGTGCTGTAGTTTATTAACCCTCACCTTTTAAAGTATTAGACTGTAAAAGGTACTTTTATATATATTATAATAATAATTATAGTTATTAGTAGTAGTAATAATGTTTTATAAAAGTGGTGTACTATAGTGGTTATATACTGATGTTAATAATAGTTATATATGTTAGTATTAGTTATAATGGGGTTGGAATATGCATACCTAAAGGTGTATTTGGTTTTTGTGTAGGTGGGGAGTCTGTAGCTTTTAGCCAGTGCACTGTGGCAGTGGTGGTGGCTAGTGGGCTGGTGGAACGTGCATACACTGGGCTGCATTTGGTTTTTACTTAGGTGGGGAGTCTGTGGCTTTTAGCCAGTGCACTGTGGCAGTGGTGGTGGCTAGTGGGCAGGTGGAACGTGCATGCACTAGGCTTCGTTTAGTTATTACTTAGGTGGGGAGTCTGTGGCTTTTGGCCAGTGCACTGTGGCAGTGGTGGTGGCTAATGGGCTGGTGGAACGTGCATGCACTAGGCTTCGTTTGGTTATTGCTTAGGTGGGGAGTCTGTGGCTGTTAGCCAGTGCACTGTGGCAGTGGTGGTGGCTAGTGGGCTGGTGGAACGTGCATGCACTAGGCTGCGTTTGGTTATTACTTAGGTGGAGAATCTGTCTGTTTTAGGTTATTGCTTAAGTGGAGTATATGTGGTGTCCTGGTATGTGCGTGAGTTAAACTGCTTTGAGTTATTACTTAGGTGGAGTCATTGCTGTTTTAGGTTATTGCTTAGGTAGGGTTCTAAAGTGGGGCGTTTTAAGTGAAAAAATGAAAAACTTGCACTTTTTAAGAATATTTAACTAATTAACTAAAATAGTTAGCGTAAAACGGATTTAAGTTCTGTATTACAAATTA
>Ga0247780_1001485_pt1 | contig 13107 bp, 4 predicted proteins | sample UWRJL079202R5_FD_179927 | JGI IMG/M metagenome (GOLD analysis project Ga0247780, IMG submission 179927) | Plant litter microbial communities from Arlington Agricultural Research Station in Wisconsin, United States - UWRJ-L079-202R-5 | ecosystem: Environmental > Terrestrial > Plant litter >... | reverse complement strand
AATAGTACCTGACGCTGACGCTCTCCTTCACAGCACATCCATAACAGGCAAGCCAAGAAGCTTCATCTATCGAAGATTGGGTGGGATGAAGGGGAGGCGAGGCATGATATCGAGGTGCGTGGGCTATTGACTGATTGTCCTACCTACCTATTATTATGGTCCCCTTGAACTTACTTGGTTATAAAGGAACTGAAAAACTACTTGCAATAATTCGGTTAATTGTAAGGGGAGTGACGGCTTGACGCCGGATCCGAAGGCTGCAGACCTAAATTTAGAGGCTTGTGTTCAAGGCGTCAATATAGGTTGACATGGAACTTCTCCCAGCATTGCCTTGGCTTGTAGAATCGATGTCGGCTTGAAGATACTTGACTCTACCTACCGCACTAATAACCCTGTGTCTAGGTACACGTTGTAAGGGCTGTGTATATGTGGCCCAACTAAACCAAAAAATGATTTCCACTACCTAACCATGAACCCCATCATACGTACTATCCAAGAATAACATCAACATTCTCACTAGCCTCCACATCCCAGGCTTCGTTCCACACCCTGCCAACACCCTTCTTATACTCAACACCATCCCGCCATTCAATCCACAGAACATTGTAGAACTCGTACACCTCTATAGCCTTGATGGCATCACAACAATCAAGCTCATCAAGAAAGTGAACCCCCCGACGCTAGACCACCTCACTAGATACTACAACCACCTCGCACTTCAACCCTTTCAGGCTTGTGATATCCTCTTCGCTGGTATAATTCAACTCCAGCAGGCCGGCCTAGGAACCATCAGAGCGGTAGAGGTTGATCCACAAGCAGTGATCTTCGTACAAGTCCGGGATCGGGTTGAAGGAGCTCCCGTCGAGGATGAAGTGCTGTCTGATCGTGGAGAAGCACAAGAAGCGTGACCATGTGTGCGGAGACATCTCGAGAGGTGTTTCTGTGATGGGGACCGGATACAAAAACATCTTGTCGCCGAGAGATTCGTGGTGAAACACTGCCCTGGTTTCGGGTTGGGGAGTGATAGAGACGGTATCATTAGTATCGTCTACACTCTCTTCCTCGTCTACCTCGACAGAGCCGTTAAAGATACTATCGGAGCCCCAACTCCCATTATCGTCGTCATCAGTACGGTCTTCGCTGACCCCTTCATTCGCTGTGAGAGAGATGGAGCCATCCTGGCTATTGGAAGCGCTATTGCCGCTGTAACTACCAGCGTATTTGATCTTTCGGTGGGACCAACCATAAGGCAAAGCAGTGGGAAGGTCACGTCTCATCTTCACGTAGCGTAGCCACGAGTTGTTAACCTGTGACCGCTCCCCGCTAGGGGTGTCGCAGATGTACTACTTAACATCCTTCTCGGCCTTGTTATTCCTAGCGAACTCGTTGAAATTATCCGAGTTATAATAGGACTGAGAATGGTGATAACTCATATCCCCTTTCCACACCATCCAGGACCAACTGGGAAACTCGACACGGCGCTGCAGCGGCATAGTGCATCTCCAGAGCAGTCCCATGTTGAAGGGGAAGGCGGGGATGCCCCAGTGGAATCCGCCAGGGAAGGACCTTAACATGGAATTAATAGTGGCCGTGAAGGCCCGCAGTGCATCCACGTTGAATATGAGGGTCCGTTCCACGTAAGAGCAAACAAGTCGCCAGTAGCAGTTATTATTCGGCCAGGGGTCGATGTCGAGGGAATAGTGCTTTATCGTGTGCTGGAATTTACACTACTCTTCCAGGATGCCTTCTGGCTTAGCCACAATGTCTTCCCACCATTTAGCTCGCTTGCAGCTCCAGAACACTGTTCCGCTTGTAAACCCTAGACACCTGCGTGACACAATACGCTCTTGGAAGATCCATCCTCTTTAGTGCCAGGCCGTGTTATAGTCTTCTTCTGGGAGATGTACTAATGCTTTCGCTTGTCCAGGGAACTAGAGAATGGTCTGAGTATATTTTTAATGGTCTGGATCGCACGACACGCCACGCAGGCCATGGTTTACGTCTTCGCCATCCAATGCGAGGATGGTGAAATGCGCACTTATGTATATAAAGGCCATTTATTTAAGTTATACCATAACATGATTAGGGTCGTCTTAGATCTCTAATATACCTTAGTCTCCATATGATTTCATACATATACCTTTATAGTCTTCCCCGACAATTTTTTTCTATCCAAGTCCATATTAGTCGTAAATCCTAAGCTGGGAGTAAGCCTCACTAAGCGCCGCCTAAGCTAAGATTTCCCCCAGCTATACTTGCTGTGACTATAGATAAGGCGGCGTGTTATATAGAAAACATACTTCTAATTTTAGGATACTGGCGCCCTTATACGTAACGGTGGCTTTCCCTCACTACGTAACTACCGTTTTCTTTTCCCTACCTGGAAAATCGCTATTATTATTATAAGTTAATTAGAACTTTAAACTGCGTGTACGTGTTATGTCTTAGGCTATGACATTAGGCCGTGACAGCTTAAGGCAGCCACGGCTAGCCAGTCGTTACCGTAGGAACCTGTAGGGCCCACAGGCCAGTAAGGATAAACCTGAAGACCCGATCTTCAGGTCTATAAGACTTGCCTAAGACCTGGGGTTACAGACTCCAGGTCCATAGGTTATTACTTCTATAATATAAATAGTTTCCTATATAGATAGGTAAACTCGTACCCTTAAGTAAGGAACTGTTTTTACTCCTTACGTAAGCAATATTATATTTATATCTATAATCTTACAAACCCCTTACTTAAGCTCTTTATAAAACACCTTATACAAGATAGTAAACACCTTACCTAAATCGCTAGGTTAACCTTCGCTCCTTTACTGTTAATAACCCCGTAGCGTACTGCCTTACAGTTTACACCCCTTAGGTTTAGGTTATAACACTTCAGCGCCGGCTCCAAACGGGCGCGACTTCTAAATCGCTTAAGGAAACCACATCAGCTGTAATAAGAACTACCTCATTTTAAATTTTTTATTTTTTTTTTTTTTTGCTTAGTTAACTTACGTAATGTGATTAATTTAAATGCTTTATTTTCTGTTAAATCCCTTAATGCGCTATTATGATGTGATAATTTTCTGTGCTTTAGAGCGATTAAGAGTAATGCCTAGCCTTAAAAAATGGAAGATTCCGAGGAACTAATTAAAAAAGCGATTTTTTTGCCTTACAGCCTGTGGCGCTCTAATTGACTGACTACCGAAAATTAGCCTATAGGTCTCCTGTGCGCCCTGAAGTGAAATTTTCTAACGTTCTGATTAGCTGCAAGTTTTAAGTCCCTCTGCAAGGCTTACCCTACCCTGCAAGTCTTGCCTAAGGTTTACGGCACTTAAACCCTGTTAAGGTACCTTATAGGTCTGGGCGTTTTCAACTTCGAACCTTTAAGCCTTTAAATCTTTACCAGATTTAAATTCTCTCCCCTAACACCCATCACTTTTACTTCCTTCTAATTTTTCGTTCACCTCCACCTTCTTGAATTCCGACTCCTGTCAGCCCTTTTCTAAAGCCTAAGATACACACTTGGATCCTAGAAGGAAAGCTCATCTAATTCTCATCAGCTAAGATCACCAACTCTTAAGGTAAGTTCTACTTTCTCCACTGTTAAGTCAGTAATTGCTAGAGCCTGTTGCGTCAGAGCCTTACAGCATGTGTTAGAGCCCTGCAGTATGTGTTAGAGCCTGCACACCACTATTACGTTAAAGCCTTGCAGTATTTAAGATATAAAGCTGCGAACTTTTATTTATCGTATCTTCCTACCCTTCTCCCTCCTTCATTCCCTACATCTTCCTGCCCTTCTCCCTAGAATCTCCCCATCCCCGCTAGTGCCACATTCTTTCCCTTCTGCATTTAAGTTTCTTACTTTATAACAGGAATTTGAAATTAAGGATGGTAACTGCCCTAGAGTGGGATAGAATATTAATTAAGTTCCTTATAAAAGACTTAACAATACTTATGTAGCTGGACGCACTTTATCGTCTGCTTACCATAGTTACAGAGCACTAGCTAACAAGCCATCTCTTACCGATTAACAAGGTAGAGGAGAAGCTTCAGTACTTAGGGAAACTGTAGAAACTCTAAAAAGCGCGCTTTATAAAATTTACCAGCTAGCCTAAATATCTTTATAAGCCCTTTTATCTACTTATTATTACTATTATAATAATAACGGATCTTAATAATCTCTAGGAGTTCTTTAGGCTGGCTGGAAAGGTGCGTGTAAGTGTTTTTAACAAATAGCTTATAAAGTTAATAGTTATACTATATTTTATCAAAATAAGTAAGTCTTCTATTAGGTAGGCTTATAAGTAAAACTAATACGTTATATCTGATTTAGTTATAACTTAGAAACTGAACTAAGACGATAAAGCTCTTCTTAAATTTAGGCAATTAGTAATGGCAGAATTGGAAGCTAAGTTATGTGTAATTAAGCGTAGATAAGATAAATTAAATAACAGTTATAATAATAAGAAGAAGAAGAAGGTGTTAAAGCCTGGTGTGATACTTAATAGAGATAAGGATATAAAAGCTGAGTGAAGAATGCTTAATTAAAATCGCTACGTTATTCTAGGGACGGGAAATCCTAAAGTTTACTATATTATGCCATTTAGCATCGGCTCTAACGAAGAACACCGACGTAAGTTCCGAGACTATCTTAAGCTAGGAATTTCCTGCATTTTCTCCGAGATACCAATATGGGTTAATAGGCCCCTTAACACTAGCCTGCATAGCATTTTCTCTAAGGATGTGGGTGAAGATAACGAGATGGAGGACAACCTTATCCGTAAAGATAACAAGATAGAGGACAACCTTATCCGTAAAGATGACGAGATAGAAGACGATATAATTAGTGAGGAGCTGCCGTCTAGCCTGTTTATAATTCTTTATTATAAGATTTTTACGTCTAAGATTAAGGTTAGCGATAAGTTATGGAACGAAATTTATCTAAACAGATAATTACATAATTAGTAGGGCTGGGGCTATTTTACCTTTAAGCTACTTAATATTAATGGTAAGTTTTAAGTTACGCTTACAAGCCTGAAAGGACATTCCGTCACTTACATACAGATTAAGCTGTAATTCCACTAGATGCCCCGCTAAAATAACTTACTTTATAAGATTTCTAAGGATATAAGCCCTTAAGAGCTTTTAAGTATAGTTAGAAAAACATACAGAGACCTAAACTTAACTAACAGCATAAATCTAATATTTACACTGGACTGACCAAGCTTAATCTCGCACTACGTTTAAACAGGAGATATCTTTTATATTAAGGTCAAACCTAGGTATGCCAAGCGTATATTTACCGCGTTCCGAATCTAATAAGCAGTAATAAAATTTTTAATAATGGTAGGAGGGGTAAAGTCATTAGACGACGTTAGAGATTACCTAGACTACCTTAATAAGAACTTTAAGTAGCTTAAATATTACGGCTTAACAATTCCAGAGCTTATTAAAGAATGGGGCACTTAGAAGGTTCTTTATTCAGCTCTGATAGGAAAAACGTAGAGTAAGGAAGAGTTACAGCCTACCTGCCAGGAGCCCACCATGATAAAACGTCATTAAAGGCTGCTTAAACCTACTTTACGTAACCGCTAAGAGAATACCAGCTTTAATAACTTAAGGTAATACTTAAGCTTAGGTTTAAGACGTGTTAAGTTTTTATCAGACCTAATATAAGTAAGTACTGTAATTAGACACACCCCCCCCTCCTTGTGAAGCTATTAACAGTGTTAAACCGCAAACTTAGCGTAGATAAAGAAGGACCTATCCAGGTTCCTGGCACGCCTCTTAAAACTACTACATTAGTCGAAGAGGGGAACGACTGTAATAAGCGGCTTTAAAAAGGAGAAACGTTATAAAGACTCTGATCTTAACGAGTCGTAAGCAGTGCTAAAACTATATTAAGGGGCATTAAGAGATCTATACTATCTTTTAGGGAACTTTTCAAAAAGCCTGAAGACAAGGTGCAGGTTAAGGATGCTAGTGGCGTTCAGGATAGGGATTATGTCTAACGGATTAGTATAACGACCCTACAGGCTATTACTTAAGCTGGAGCGGCTTAACAAAGCCCCCACAGAAGGAACAGTGTAGGAAGATAGTGAATACTGTCTTACGTACTAGGCTAGGAGTATAAAGACCTAAAGCCCTTATAACTAATAAGAAAGAGCTTAGTAATCCACACAAACTAGCAACACTAAGTACTGCTCAGTTAGCTGCTTAGCTATAACTGCGTAGTACACTACTAAATATAACGGATTAAGTAAGGTACAAAGTACTTCTTAACTAATTAGTATAGATAGTTATAATTATGCCCATAACCATTATAAGGGACCTTAGTTCCTTACACTAATATTTAATAATTCATTTATATCCTACTGTTCAGACTTACCTCTATGCATTATAGCGACAGCAACTTACAGTGACATTAAACTCCTATCTAGGAGTGCTAGCTTAATAAGCCGTCTTCGGAACGCCCCTTACCTCTTAGCGTCTTGCTATATGTTCTGTCTTAACCTGCGCTAGTCCTCTCAAGGCTTATGTTGGGTGCAGGTTATAATAATTAGTTAATAAGACGGTTCTACGAAATCTTAAATAGAAATAAGTATTTGATATTAAGATAGTTTATAAAGCAAAAGCTATAAAAAGTATGTTAAGATTATAAAGATAGAATACTTTACTTTCGGCTGACTTAAATGAGATTGTAAAGATAGAGTGTCTTGAATTCCAGCTAGCTTAAATGAGATTGTATGGATAAGGTGCCCTTTCTTAAGGTTAACCTAGATAAAAGGATAAATGCTATATAACCTTAAAGCTCTGGAGATTTGCTGTCCCTTTTAATAAGCTATAAGTCTGCCCTCCTAACTGATAATTATAAAGCGGGAGAACCTTCTTAACTTAATATTAAGATTACAGGATAACATCCTTTAATTTCTCCATACGTAATAAGATTACCAACAGTTAGTAAAATCTCCTAGTTTCCAGAATGAAATTACAGTAACGTGTCCTTAAATCGGCCTTATACTGCTTAATGTTTAAGTTAAGGCTAACTAGGCATACGGTAAGGTACCCCTTAAAGAGGTAATTAGTAGCTTTAATATATATCACTTAAATAAACTAATTAGGAAGAATTAGCCAAAACGTATCGCGATAAAATAAATAAACTAAATCTAATAAGAATAAGAGATTATGTTATAACCCCAGTTACAACGTAAGCTGTAAGTGCCTAAGGCACTTACAGGGCAGAGCTAAGAAGGGAGGCTTAAACCAGTTAGCCTAACGCCTGCTTAACTTAGACTAATTAGTTTAAGAACAACCCCTTACTAATCATGTTAGACTTAAAACGCTACCTTTAAGTCCTGGGCAGGACCTGGAGTGTAGGCACGCGGGTCTATATATATAACTGCTTTACAGCATTTAAGTAGTTTACTATATAAATAAGTAAACTACGCCCTTAAGTAAGGAACTGGTCTTATTCCTTATGTAAGTAATATTATATTCACGTTTATAATCTTATAAGTACCTTCCTTAAACTCTTTATAGAATACTCTATTTAAGACAGTAAACGACCTGTCTGGACCTTACGTAACCTTTATTCCTATCACTGTTAATAACCTTACGGCATACTACCTTATAGTCTAACTTACCTTAGGTATAGGTTGTAATATTAGGAGATTACTAGTCGTACAGTAAGTAGTAAGGTAGGTTAAGCTACCTTTTTATAGCTAGGGTTATTTGTACAGTAAGTAGGTATAATTACTATAATGTAAAGTCTTAAAACTGAGAATAAAAATGTTAGCTTTAAACTTATTCTTACTTAAATTTTAAAAGCTGTGTTTGTTTTATTAAGATAGGGGGTCTTATATCTAAGACCTCTTATCTTAACACCTTTTTACGGAAGTGGCTTAAAATCGGTCCTTATATTACGTAAACTTCTTAATTTTCATAATAGGGTAAGTAATAGTAAGCTAAAGCTAAGCTAGAGGTAAAGCGAGCTTAATTTTAAGCTAACTATTTTTAAGCGGGGCTTATTTATTTCTTTAAGTAGTCTGCTACGAAAAATGAATAAGCCCCGCTTAAAATTAGTTAGCTTAAAATTAAGCTCGCTTTACTTCTAACTTAGCTTTAGCTTACTATTACTTACCCTACTATAAGAATTAGCAAGTTTACGTAACATGGGACCCCTTATCTTAACAAAATAAACGCAACCTTTAAAATGCAAGCCTAGCTATCTAAGGCGCTGGCCTAAGCAAACGAACGCGCCTTAAAGCGTAACATAATAGGACCAAATCCTAAACCGTACAGTCCTAAAATTTTAGCTTTAGAATATACCAGTATATGTTATAAGATAATACAAAGTATCCCAGCTTAAAATTTAAAATAGTACATTCTATCCCAGCTTATAATTTAGGATATTACTTAATAAGAGTCCTTATCACCACCTATCACTTTCTTATTCCTACCACTATTTCCTATTCTTGCCTACTATCAGCTAAATGTAAGGACCTGCTACTGCTAAGCAGTTATTATTAAAATAAGCTACATTTAAGTAAGAAATAGTACTTTTACGATATAAGCGATTTTAAACTCCAATCTCTACATATCTATATCTCTACATATCTACATCTCCACACATCCCGTCCCCACATCCCCCCCTTACAGCTACCTCGTCACCTTAAATCTAGCGATAATTTCCATAGTGTTTTAAAGTTTCTAAAGAGATATCTTAGATAATATAAAGGGAAAATTCAAAATGTAAATAGAAATTTAATGTAAGTTACTATTAAGGTAGATTCTCGATAAATTAATAAAAGTGCGCAGTTATATAGTAAAGATAAACTATTTAAAATACTAACTTAAGTGAACCTTACATCCTGTAAGGTTTATAAGCCCTATTCTAACTATTTAGGTTACGTGTCTTAGATTTACATTACCTTCTTTTACTTTTAGTTATGGACTTCGTTAACGAGAGTTTAGATAAGTAAGGAGGTAAGATAGGAGGAATCCACTATATTTAATTCTTGCAGTTAAGTAGGCGTACTGTTATAATTAAAGTGATTGTAATCGCCTAGTTCCTATATATATGTAATATCTATACTTATATAACAATTTTACAACTTTACAACTCTGTAGGCCTTTACGACGAAGATTCTAACGATTCTTAACGCCTATTTAGAGATCTAATGCAAGCGAAAATCATCCTTTAGATAATTAATCCCATCGTCAGTTATCTGCTTAGAACACTGCTGTGTCTCCTGTAAGGCTTACAGTAATATTTAAGGAGATACCACGTTTTCAGTATAAAGTATGTAAGTGGTACTATACTATAGGTATTAATTAATAGGTAACTTTCTTAATAATGCTAGATAAGAGTCCCTTCTGTAATAATCCACTTTAACAGTAGTTAAGGCAGTATATATACGTAGAAGGTAAAGAGCTCTCCTTTAATTAGTCTACTTATTTTAATAAGGCTTATTTACTATTACTTTCCTAAAGTTCTAATCCTTAGTTAAATAATAATTTACAATATATAAAACGACATACCTTAAGGCTACTCCGTATAGCTTAAATCATTTTACTAAATCTATAACTTATTTTATTAAAGTAATACTTAGCCTAAACAGGAAGTTAACTATTTAAACTATATAAAATTACTTTTAATACTTTTACAATTATTATAAAGTTTCTTATAACGTTAAAGCAGGATAGATACTAATTAAGTATAAGGGTTTTAACGTGTAATTAATGTAAGCTGCTTTTATAAATAATGTAAAGTTAATCTAAGTACCGTTTTAAATGTAAGGCTATTAACGATATTAATTTAAGGGTATCATTAACATAAGTCCTAGCACCGTATCACTTAACCCCTTAACTAACGCCTTACCAGCTAAGCTCTAGAAATAAGGTGCCCTAATCCATAACCAGAAAATATATACTTACTATATAACTAAGTTAATGTAAGTACAAGCTACTTATTTACATTTTTTTAAAGTATTAGCGAAGGAAATATAAACTTACACCTTACAGTATTTACATAAGTTATCTTAATAGTACGTAAGCTTATATTATGCTTTAACTCGCTTTAGCTACAGGTCTTAACATAAATAAGATCTGAGACCTATTTAAGGCTATTAATCTTCCTTCTTAGCTAAGATTTATATAATAACATGATAAAACAGTTATTAAAAATCTAGTAAGCGAACTTATTACTTATAATAATATTACTATATAGCTAAAATTATATTATATTAAAGGAGCTTCGGAAGTAGAATTTTCATGGTGTGAAAATACCTTATTTAAAAGAGAGAAAAAGACTATAAGAGCTAAGTTAAATACCCCTTTAAGCTTATATAAACTACAGCGTATATACCTGCACTACTATACCCTACTCTTTATAGCTACTACAGCGAAAGTAACAGAACCTTAAGGAAACTAACTATTCCACTACTATAAGTAACATAGGTACCTATAGCTCTTAATAAATTATAATATAAAATTAATACCTTTAAGTGTTAGACTATATATATAATATAATATATTATTATATATTAAGAGAGGAGTTATCTAAAATAGACGGAAGTAAGTGCAGCTAAATACCCCCTTTATAAAGGGTGTAGCACGTTATGATCTAATTACAGTAAGGCACCTTCTTAACATAATGTTAGGTAGAACAGTTAATCTAACACTATTATAATAAGTGTTAAGTAGCGTTTAAAGATCTTATAACTAGTTAATAACAGGGTTAGACTTACTATATACTATATCTATACTACACTGTATTAATATAAAATCTACTATTTCGTTAATCTTTAACTACAGTATACACTTCTAGCCAGCTAATACCAACTTTATAAATCCATAAACAGTACCCTAAAGCCCTGCCTTTAGTAAGGTAGTATAATAAGCCAGTATTACGAATATCTTCGTTTTAATAGTTAGAAATAGTAAAGATAAAGTGAATGTTAATACTATAAGCAAAATACCGTAGAAGTGTTATAAAATCGTTAGTAGCTGTTAAGATTAGGTTATAAACACAAGGGCTACCCATCTGTACAATTCGCTTTATTTTATTAACTACGTAATTAGAATATCTTCTTTAATAACCTAATGTTTTACAGTAATATAAGCTGGTTATCCGCACTAACCCCACTTACTAACAACTACAAATAACCCCCTTTAAAAGTCTACAGTAAGTCCCCCAACCTCTTTTCGTACTCTCTGTATATCTAAATCTTTATACAACTTTCTATAAGTATCATCTAATTTCCAGTAACATAAGCTTTAAGTTTAGCCTCATTATATAAGCTATTATCATAAGACTAATATAGTATAGTTAATGCTAGCTTTTACATATAGGCAATAAAGACTTTCTTAAATTACTTACTTACAATATAACCGCAGTCGTTATTATAATTATAAATATACGATGCTTTTCAACAGACATTCTCTACATTAAATAAGGAGTAATACACCTCTTTAACACCTTTATTTATTTCCTATTCCTCCTCCCCCTATTTAAAATCTTCAAAATAAGGCCGCCTTAAGATCCAATCTTAAGATTTACTGCTTATAAGTTTTATAATAAGTGTAAATCTATTATTAAGCAGTCTAATATCCTTCTTAATATAGCCTGTATCTTAATCCCATCTGTTAAGAAATATCCATTTTACACTTAAAACGATCTTAAGCTCTCCACTAAAAGTTACCATTTATACCGTATTCTATTTCTTTCACTTAGTAATTCCTACTTAAAACGCGCGTATAGCCATCTAACAACCTACAAGACATATAATAAAACTATTAAAGTTAAAAGAGTACATAGTAAACCTTTACTTAAAGAACACAGTATTACAATTAGAATACGAAAAACCTAAAATCGGCAAACAAGCTTATTAAAACTACAGATACAGCATTACAGCACATTTAAACAAGTACTTATAAGAGCTTAGTAACAGAAAGGTATAGCGTTTAATTTATATTTTATTAATACTAAATACTTATAATCCGTGTTTAAAAGGGTAATAAATTACTAAAGTAAAAGAGAATTAGTATAGTATCGCTATTATAACTCACTATATATAGATTATAACAACGTTACGACGTAAGCTTGTAATTAAATAAATAAATACTCTAACACTTATAATTATTACTGTAATTAGTTTATCACTAAGCTGTTAAAGCAGGAGCTCCCATTTTAGCTTATAGACGTTACCGATACTAACGACCGTAACATAGTAAATCTAGTTTCGATATAGGATATCGAAAAGCTATAATATTATATAATTAAGTACTATACGTTAAGTTATTATTAAGGTAAGATAGTTAAAATCATTGTTGGGTTTTCACAACCCTAACCTGGCCAGTGTGGCTGGAACAGTGTAGCTAGATCCACGCAGCCGCTCTGCGGCTGGCTCTGTGGATCCGCGCACCCACGAAGCCACTAGCTTTATGGATCCGCACAGCCAAGAACGCCAGACTCCACTGCCAACCTCGCTTCGCAGAAGCGAGTGTGGCTAATGCACTTCGTGCACTAGCTACCCTCACAGCTATAATACCACGGCTTCCGGTCTTAAAGATAGAAATAATTAATCACCTTCAACACACACTGCTTTCCAATGCCTTAACCCCTTTTACATCTCAACAATTATACTTATTAGTAAATATTATTAAGATAAAGATAATCTAAATACAGACTCTTAAGAAGAACTTCTAAGACGTTATTAACATTACATGTGAGCTTAAGATCCGTTACATTTAAATAAACTACTTTTATATCACTTAAGGGGATAGGGTAAAATAAGAGGCACAGTTAGCAAGGATAGGCCTTATATACACTAACGTTAAATGCGTTATCTTAACTATAGTATCTCAAGACTTAATAGGTAAGTGCTTCTTACCTTAAAATCTTAACTCTAACAATTATATTCTTTATAAACAGGCAGGAAAGGTTATTGGGTTTTTACAACCCTAACCCGGCCAGTGTGGTTAGAACAGTATGGCTGGATCCACGCAGCCGCTCCGCGGCTGCATCCGTGGATCTGCACAGCCAAGAACGCCAGACTCCACTGCCAACCTCGTATTCAGTCAGCCAACCTCGCTTCGCAGAAGCGAGTGTGGCCAATG
>Ga0247780_1001484_pt1 | contig 13111 bp, 9 predicted proteins | sample UWRJL079202R5_FD_179927 | JGI IMG/M metagenome (GOLD analysis project Ga0247780, IMG submission 179927) | Plant litter microbial communities from Arlington Agricultural Research Station in Wisconsin, United States - UWRJ-L079-202R-5 | ecosystem: Environmental > Terrestrial > Plant litter >... | reverse complement strand
ATTTGATGCCATTTTGAAGGAGAAATGGCGGTGTGTTTGGTGTTCGAGAAGATTCGGATCTGTGCTTACAGAAGTGGCCAGTGCGGGGGGTGGCCAGTTCCCCCCCCTTTGACTTAGTCGCAGAGCCTGAGCTGAAGGTGAGGTACAGCGAGCACCTCCCTGAGCCGAGGTGAGTTTGGGGGAGCGATCTTTAGCTTGGCTATAGTTACCATAATCTAAAATAAGATGTGAGTTACGGACTTAATTTAGGACACCAGTCCACCGTTAAGTACTACCGTTTTCCTTTGCCGATACATGTAACTACCATTAACAGACTTACTACAACTACCTTTAGTTCTTAAAGCGTAACTTTAATATATCTAAGTTGAATTTTAGTTCTTTAGTAAACAGCTTACTGCAGATATAACTTTTATTAATATAAACTAGTTGTGTTATAGAAAGGGAGTAGGGAAATAATAGTATTTAAGGGTAGAAAGTGGAAGTATAACAGTATATAAAGGAAAGGGGTTAGGGATAGCGTAACGGGTTGACTGTTAGTTATCCTAACGTTACTATTTCGCTCCTTAATAATGGAAGTATTATAAGAAATAGTTACTTAACTTAGGGTATTGAACTGGTGCGATGGCGCAACAGGGAAGAAACCACAAAGAGAACTATGCCTACAGAATGTCGCAGTTGGCCTGAAAGGCCGACTCCCAGACTACTAGTCCTCCAATCAGAGGGACACAAATGCAACTAACGTAGAAAAACAGATACGTACCTAGTATGGAACAAAACCTATTATGTGACGGTGCCTAGCATGGAACGGAGCCTAGTATAGAATAATAAAGGAAACGTAACTGTGGATTAGGTTATCTTCCTTCGATTGAAGGGCCAGAATGTCACTGGGCTTTTAATAGGTGGTCTTCGTGGTGAAAATCGTCGGATTGATGATTATTGAAAGAAGCACAGTTTATCCCGCAACGGTGCCTGATCCGCGCCCAACTTGGTCGTTGCGGGAAGGCACCCTCTCGCCTTGAGCGAGAAGGGCCTTGGGGCTGTGCAGCGGCTGCATGTTGGGATTACGCGAAACGCACTTCGGGTGTTTGAGTCGATTTCACTGGCCAGTGTTGGAAAAGATTCTGGTATTGCTGGATACACTGACGAAACGACCGGAACTTACAACCGCCGCTCCAAATCTGCTCCCCCCAATGGAAAATTTTCGAGGGCTTCACGTCTGGCCAATGGCGACGCTGAAGGCGAAGCAATGCCACCCAGATTACGTGGCAGCGTATGTTGCTTTTCTCATGCCACGGCTATTCCCCAACCTTCAGACCTGGGACTTTCACGTGTTCCAGCACAAACCGGAACCCTCGCGTCAGCAGAGGCTTGCGGATTTGGTTCACCTCCATATTTTCGGAGAGCGGACTGCTGAAGGGGCGACTTGGGAAATGAAAGGCTCAGGGCCACTGTCGCCAATGATGAATGATTACGCCGCGAGAACCTTCACACGCACCATCAGGCACTTGCATCCCATGCAGTACGTGTCCACCTTAACACTCAACACGGTAACAACATACATGTATCTACTAATTAATAGACAGCCAACGCGTAACTGGCTCCAAGATGTCATCTTCCTGAAATCTTGATCGCAGCAGTTGTAAGGGATCAGCTTGGAAAACTTGAGGTGCCATCTGATTTAGATCCTTTCACCCTCGCTGTTATCGTCTTTTTTTGTTTCTCGTTGTGCAGGGGCTGGCGACGCCTCGTTTGTGAGGAGTCTTCAGTGAGCCTCCCTGTCTGTTCACTTTGGGGGGAGGATTATCTAGTTGTTTTGGCAGAGTACTATCATGAAATTGCGTATCTGGAGTCTTTACATTATCTATCATCTTAGTGAAGTTAATAACCTTGTTTCCAGATGTGTCTGTTGACCATACTAAGTGAGCGAGATAAATTTCTCTTTTTTTTTCTTTTTAGTAAACTTGAGGTATGATATGGTACCCCAATTCTAGGAGACGGGAGGGAGCAAATAAACAATCATCAGCAAGCGTTCCCAGTCGGCATGATATCATTATTATATGAGATGGGATTTGTATTTGCTATCACGGAGATGTACTATCATGTTCTAAGTGAACACGATCAGGACAGTGTTATCTCTCCTCCAGTCCTACTCCACCATTACTTCATTGCCTCTCTGGATCCGCTGCTTTCGCGGGACCTCCATCGTTTACACCGAGCCTAAGAACCAGGTTAGCCTCCGTGTCATCAAGCGCGTGGCGGAAGGAGATTGATGGGCTCATATATGGGGGTTGCAGAGTTACGGCTGGCGCCGGAGCACCACGAAGGCACCCACGGCCAGAACTAGAATCGGAACCACGATGTTGCGAATCGCTCTCGACGTGGCCTCGACGGCTCTCGACTTGGCCTCGAGGGCTTTCGCTTCTGCAGCGACACGGGCTGTCAACACGGCTTGGTCGAGAAGCTGTGGATCAAGGTCGCCATCCCGGACGCGAAGGTCCAATGCCCCATTTGCCGTGGTGCGAATGGTAAGGGAGTACGACGAATCATTGACGCTGCCGGAGACTGGGGGGAATTCGTCGTCCCGCGGATCGTCGCGCAGATCGTCGAGCAGAATGGCAAGGGCGACTAAAGGTCATTATTAGCAGCAGCGTCACCCCCATTCTTCCTATTGAGCTCGGGATGGAGGGAAGCAACTTACATTCGGTAAAACCCTGAAGTATCTGCTCCTCTATGGTGGGTGGTTGATGGTGGCAGAATACAGCTGTGAGGTAAAGAGGGTCTGCCATTTTGGGCGAGAGGGGGGGGTTATTTTTTCTTGTGCACGCTGCTTAGTCGCGTACGTGGTCTTGTTGCGAATAACGTACGTGAGCTTTTGCACGCTGTGTAGTCGCGAGTGTGTTTGAACTGCTCAGTCGCGAACTTCAGGCTTTGTAGCGGACGAGCATGAGGATAGGCCCACTTTGCCCCACACACAGTGCGGCAGGAAAACATTCACTCCAAAACAGTTACATTACTTCTCAGGCTCGTCTCCGGATCACATTGCAAACACCTATCCTGGGATGCTATTCCGCACACTTAAAGATGGTGTCTTCATATCGTCAACATAGCGCAGGGAAGATAGAAAGTATATGGAGTGTACGGTAAGGATTTGCTGCAATAAAAGCTTGAGAGCTATTTGAGAGTCATCTGGGCGATGTCGGGGGGTATCACGTGATAGATCACATGACTGGAGCCTCAAGCGGGGGGTTGTGTTTACAATTGCGCCATTGGCTGAAATCGAACGCAGCTGCACAAACAAAATAACAGACAGGCAAACAGAAGACACAGACAGACAGACAGACAGACAGACAGATACAATTATCTTCTTGCCACCTGTTCATCGACAGCTACCCCCCTTGGGAAACAGAACCAAACGCCCATCCACCGTCTCTCCCGTAGCTACTCTTCTCCGGCCGCGCACTGCGGGATAGAGTTCAAGCAATAGGGGCGCCAAGGGTCCACCAGTCAGCCGTAGCGTCCCACGGGGCCCCGATCAGAATCTCTAGGGCCCAGAGCGCAACAGGCTGGATGAGCTCGGTGAGGTGCTTCGTAGCCCAGCCCGAGACACCCCAATCACCCAAAGCAATGTCAAACTGGTCGACGTTTTTCGAATCCTCTTGAGTAAAGTAGATCGTCCTTGAACTAGGCGCCGAAACTCCGCAGCGTCATCCCTATGAGCTCGAAACGGAGACAGACGTGGGTCCCATTGGGGCCTTGGTGCTCAAAATTATCGACAAAGATGATATGCATAAGCATACCCGCGCTCTTCTCGGTCCCCACCACGGGGGTGTTTGAGGATCTCTCTCTCAAAGACTGGGTGATTTCCGCCATAGGACTCGACGCTCAGCACTTGAGGGCGCAAAATGTATCTTCATCGCCGTCTTTGGAAGCGGAGATCTACGAGGTCAGAAAGCTGCTTGCTGTCTTGAGAAATGGCGGGAGGCGTGCGATTGACTTGTGAGTACATGTAAGAGGGGGAGAGAGGGGTCCTTTGTTGGCCACCGCTACAATATAGTAATGACAACTTCCGTTCAGTACCTATCTATAGGTATCTTGGGCAGTATGCCAACTAATTCTCGTCCTCAGCAAGGGTATCTCTCTTTTTGATGTGATGCGTCCCAGCATAGTTCTCGTTTGCCCGGAGTTGGAAGGCAGCTCCCGGCTAATGGGTATCTTCAAAGCTCTTCCTGTGTCTTCCATCCATGTTGCTTGCATCGACGAAACGACCATGCGCCCGAGACGACAGCAAAGGTCTCGAGAAGCCGTGAAGGCTGCAACGCCACAATCGACACACACCACACGTCGCCGTCCGATCCAGCGTCCACAAACCCCTACGCCGGCAATCTACAGCCCCTCGCTAGAAGCGACTGTCTTTCCGTTTGCGAGGCAAAGAAGAAAAGCGCGATGCAGAGTCCGATGCACCTGTCCAGCTGGATCTTCTTTTCGTCGGCGTCACCGTCCCGGAGAGCCGAGGACCGACGGGGTCCGACTCGGACTTCCTCTCTCCGTTCTCTGCGACGATTCGCATGTGGACCACACACGGCCATCTGGCAAGTCTTTAGATCTGCTGGAGTCTAAATCTCTCGGCCCCCGTCGAGGCTACGCGGGCCGGCATTGCTTCCTCCCACCCTTTCGTATTGTACGGCACTGCTCAGCAAGCGGTTACCATCGTCTTGACAAACGGTGCCATTGCGGAAGTGAAACTCGGTGACGATCGGCCCGTAGAGAGCAATGAAGGAGGAATGAAGGGTTGACGGCTAGGTGTCGACGTCGGCAAAGAGTACTCGGAACAATGATCGATCGACTCGGGCTAGTGGTAGCTAATCGGGAGGTAGGTGGGACTTAGGACAGGTAGGGAAGCTTTCGTGAGACACCAGGTCCAAATCGATGGCAAGCCGGTTGCCCTCTGGACATACAGAGCGGGCTGTCGACAAGAAGAGGCGGCCGATCCCCCCGAGCGACACGAGCGACAATTCTCAGGACTAGGTGTTAGATGGGAGAGGGATGGAGGTGACAGACTTTGCGCAGAGGGTTGTCGTGTCTCTTTGGGGAGCGAGGGCGAGCCCCGACAGAATGGGGGCCTTTGGTGGAGGACGACGCATGGCCCGACAACCCAATAGCGCAACCAGAGACGAAAAAGAAACAAAAGAAAAGCAAAAGGACAAACGAAGGAGGAAAAGAGGCGGATGGGGTATTTCAGGGAATAAAACATTGGAGCCAGGCTGGTTGGCTGTGTTGACAACACGGACTTTCAGGGTAATTGCCCGAGAGCCCGAGAAATGGGGACCAATTTTCGGCGCATCGGAAAGGAAGGCGAGAATGCGGCAGACCTGTGGGTGGGCTGCCTCACCAGCCTTCGGCTACTGTTTCTCCGGGCACCCTACGACGTGAATACAGCAAAAGTGGAGAGGAGAGCTTTGGAATTTGGTGACCAGTCCACCACGCGCTCCCTCCGCACCATGATTCACCCTGCTTGCCTGCGGTATTGCGTAGAAGTATTGTGCCGCCTGGCCGCAGTTTCCTAGCACCTTCTGGTAGTGATCATTCCCCGTCGCTCCCGTCACCAGAAATCCCAGCACAAGCATCCAACTTTGGTCGATGCGGGTGCTCGGCTCCCGTCAGCATTCATATTCATGCAGACTGTTGCACCGACGGGCGACCTAGGACAGCGACGAGCCCCGTTGGCCTACTAGTTCGAGAGTGCCCATTCCTTGGTTCTGACAGGCCATTGCCCAGCTGCAGAACAAACATGGGGAGTCTCTGCATGAACCCCCAAATCAGTACAGCACAGCCCGCGCCTCCTTCTCCCACTGGATGTCACTCGTCTGCATGCCTTCAACTGGTATCCGAACGCTAAACCATGTTTTCTGATCTCATGATGGTGCCGGGGAGTTTGGGTTTGCCACCGATAGTGTTTTAGGCATATCCTGTCGAGCACCCAAGCTCCGAGATCTACTGAACGCGTTCGGGTCTACCTGCCACTCCACACGGACTCGGATGTGATGTCCGGTGGTTACGCCCCGTCCACTATGACTGCAAATCGGCCGCAGTGGAGATGAGCTCGCTCTCAACCCCAGAGATTCCGGTCTGCCCCGGTTCGAGTGGCGATCGGGGGCGGGCCCCTGAGAAACTTTCCTTTTCCTTTTCCCCCAAATGCCTTCTCTCCGCCCCCGTTTTGGACTACAAGAAGCGGAGGGTTTCTGACTCTTTGATCCGAGGTGAGCCCGATCTTGACCAGATATTTTCCCCGCCGGCTTTTCCAGAGTCCACGTTTAGGAGACCGAGTACATACGTGCAACACCGACGCGGCCGCCGAATCGTGCCGCCGCTGACTTTCTTGGGGGTTAACTGGACGGCATTGCGTGCTTCGCTGCATCAAGTGTTATCCAATGACGCTACAGGTCGAGACCCTGCGAGAGTGCTGTTGTAATGCCAGACCCGGCTCCATGACCTAACTGGATTAAAATACCTGATAGGCCGTCCGTGTGGTCGAGAAAGGTGGCACACTATGACGTGCGGGATCTCTCTTTGGCAATGTGTGAGACGAGGAAGGCGCAACGAGCGGGGGAATGGGGTGGTTGATGGCTTTCCCCGAGGTGGTGTGGCGGCGGGTTGCGAACGGGGGGGGCGGTCGACACGTCTGGAGCCTGACCTCTGGAATGACGCCACTGGACGCTTTTAGGCGACAGGTATTATGGCGCCGGATGTTGTGCGTGCCACAGATCCCGCGAGGTATTGTACATGAGGAACGCAAGAGACGCTCGAGACAAGAAAAGGGAAACCAAAGAAAAAAGTTACTGGGGGGAAAGACCCCCTCGAACGGCACCTGAGTTGGGATTAGCCCGAAATCGCTCATGTCATGAGAGCGAAGTTTCCGAAGGGCCGCTAGGAATGCATGATGGGCGGCTGGTAGCTGTGGAAGCAAGGTGGTGGACAGTGATGAAATCCAGACACCAATCAGTGGTCTGGGCTCCACACCGATCGAGAAAATCGCACCTTCCAACGCCGAAAACGTAGGATAGCTGGTAGCTGAACTGTCAGAAGGCCTTTACATCCCTGCCAACTCACCATGGTTGCCTAGGTGCATTCTGCAATGAATGGTTGCGTCTTCATTCCCGAACGCCAACTGCCTGGACACACTCACGCTACAGCCATGAATGCGTTGTCTGCAATGCAGAGAAGCCTCTCGGACCATTGCACTAGTGTTCGGTAATTACCATACCCACCCAAGGCGGTAAGAATTACCACCTTTTACCTTACCCAAGCCCGTGACCGGTAATTTACCCCACGTGACAACCACACGTGACTTAAATGGGGCCGGGTTAGGGTTTTCTATGGGGGAAATCCAGGCCCCGTTCTGCCAGGGTAAACTTTGCGCACACCGCTCTCACAGCTCCCACAACCCACCTTCTCCGCAACAACTCTATTCTTGGCCTCTATTCTTGGCCTCGATGGCTCCATCTACAAAGGCTATTTCACCTCACCACGATTACGTCAATTCTCTCGATACCGCAAGTATTCTCGCCAAATACCACGACCTCAATTTCGGCAAGCAGTTTAGGTGCCGGTAGTGCCCTACGACCTTTACGCGCAACGTCACACGGCAGAGAAGGCACCTCATTAGGTGTACCAACTTCCGGCGCCGCAAGCGCGAGCCGGTACAGCAGTCGATTCTACCCTCTGTTACGATCAGTAAGGTGCTGAAGAACTATCAAGAAAGAGTCACGAAGATAGCAGCTACCGCAGTTTTTACTATGGGACTGCCATTTACGCTGTTTGAACACCCTGCGATGAAAGATCTGCTCTAAGAGCTTAATCCGAACTACACCCCACCGTCCAGCAATACAATTGCACTCTGGCTGCCTCAGGTGTGGTCGGAGCACCGCGAGGAGGTCAAGAAGCATATCGACCAAGCTCAGTTAATCAACCTCATCGTTAACAGCTCAGACGATACCGCCGGTAACCGAATAGTCAATATATCGATCCAGATACCTTGCCTACCAGCTTTCTACTGGGAGACGATTAATACTGGTACCGAGAGCCACTCTGCCGAGGGCCACGTGTCGCTCCTTAAGCCTATTATTAAAGATATTGTTAGCCTGAATACATTGAAGATTAACGTGATAATAACCGATATAAACTTTACGATGCGTAAGTTCCACTGCGAGATGGCTAAAAGACTTAGTTTCTCACATGTTTTCTATACACTTTGCGATTCCCACGGCTTTCAGTTATTAATTAAAGATATCCTACAAATACTAAGATGGAAGGAGGTAATAGCCGCTGTTTTAAAGGTTATAACTTTCTTTAAGAAATCTAAGCTTTAATTAGCCTTTCTACGCGACTATTAATAACAGCTTTATAATAAGAAGAAGGCCTTGATCAGTTCGGTTATTACTCGGTAGGGTACTTAATTATCAGCTTTCCGGTCTGTTTCTAGCAGTAAGGAGGCTCTCTAGGCCTGGGCACGTGAACCAGTTTTTGCTACAGATTACGAGATATAACAGCGCCAGGCTGAGGTTATTACACATCTTAAAGATCACGTTTTCTGGCGTTATGTGGAGGTTCTTACAGAGGTTTTAAGGCCAGTTGGTGCAGTTCAGGAACGCTCAGAATCGGACCGTTTATACGTTAATTACACTATTAAGAACTGGTAATCGATCCAGGTCAGGTGGTAACATTTAAAGAGGTCTGCGGAGTGGCCTGAGGTTAACTGGTATTAACTATACTATATAATCACTATCAGGTAACGGAAGTAAACCCTAAACCTCCACCTTGTTACTTAAGCCCTGGATCCTTTTACCTGAAACGAGCCACTCTCCATCGAAACCCTTACATACGTAGAGGCCTTTTTACAGCAATATTATACTGTAGGATCCCAGCCAGTAGTGATCTCTCAGTTCCACCAGTTCAGAAACCGGGATGGAGCACACTTTAGAATAGACCACGTGGCTAATCAGGAGGTTAAACCTTACGATTTCTGGCTCTAGCATAACACTACGAATCTTAAATTAGCCGTTCTGGCCAAGAGGGTCTTTTCTACTCTGGCTAATAGTGTGCCTTCTAAACGCTCCTTTTCTGTAACGAAGTTTCTCCACAGCAAAGTACGTAACCGGCTCGCACTAGAAAGAGCTAACCACACCGCCTTTATCTTCTTGAATACTAACGCTTTGGAAAGACTTAGGAATCTAGAAGACGGTAATAACAGGAAGGAGCGTTTAGATTCTTAGGAGTCTGTTAATCTAGCCGAACTACTAAAGATGGAGGATAAGCACCAGAATCTATTTAAAGGCCCCAGAGCAGAGGAATTCTTCAAGGCTGTCATAGATGAGGTAGGCGAAGAAGACGAAGAATGGGAAGCCCTGTCCTAGGTTTCTATTTTTGGCAGTCAAACCCAGCAAAATATCACTTTTTCAGACACTAAACCCTCGCCCAGTCAAGTGCCCAGTCAGCCAAAATTGTGGGCCCTAGGGGGCTAGGTAATCTTAGCATTACCTGATTACCGGAGTCAGGAAATGGAAAGGGGCCAAAAGCTGGAAATCGGTAACATGACCGTTACCGTTACCGAACACTACATTGCACAGACATTAATACAGGGTAATAGATTAGGTGGGGTGGAGGGATGTAACCAAACACGGCCGAGGAAGGGCGCCAACCTGCAGAGATTACGACGCGCGGGGCGAAATTATCCCGACGCGAGCTCGACGCGGAGTCCCGTGACTGAACCCCCGCTTCGAGCCCCTTCGGCTCAAAAATTGTGACAAAAAGAGGCCCGTGCACCCTGGCAAGCTGTTGCCAAATAATCTGGGCTGCAAAAGCTGGAATGGTCCGTGCAGAAATAGGTGCTTAGCGATTTTCTACAGGCTCTCAATGCTTTCTTGTTAGACTAATATCATCAGGAGACAAACGTGTGGCGTGACTCCTCAAGATTACCTGAAACCTCTGTAAAGCGGGGCCTTTTGGAAGTAGTATGAAGTGGTAAGTCCGGACTTTTAGATTGCTCATGCACCGGAAAGCCAAAAAGCCTAAAGTTACCCATTAGGTTGCAGTAAAGGGAGACATGTAGGAGCCTCAACTGCGCACACGGTGGTGTAGAATACATTAGATAACCCCTTTTGTCGGAAGCACGGCACACTGGATTCGGGGGAATTGAAGAGCCTTCTTTATAGACTATTCTGCAGGGTTAAGACTTCGTCACTGTAGTGACTGAGGCTCACTGGCGCTCTGGCAGTGCAAGGCATCAAGTCAGCTCCGCTGACTAGATGGCTAGGGCCCCTTCACCCCTTCATTTCTGACACTAGGTTGACTAAAGCTATGACTAGCAACATGATGGAAATACGGACTACCTTCTTTCCGTACCAAAAGGGCTGCAGGTGCGATATTACTCTTGGCGTCGATGAGGCTTGGTAGGGTGGGAGTTGCTGTTTTATTTACCGTGGTGAGTGGGCGCCGTTAGTGTGCTGCTATAATATCGGTATTAACGTCAAGAGCTACAATATAAAGTCATCGTAATGCTGTAATCAAATTCTGATTAAATTGCGAAAGACTCTTCCAAGTTCGCTTCAGTTCCTGGGCTATAATATGCCACTATAGCCATCTGCCGCGGCTTGATATTCGCTATGTGGTCGGTCTGTTCTGGCGGCTGAGATTTGGCATCTTGGCACAGCGCGCAGGGGAATAAAGCAATGACCTCGCTCGTTTCCTCATCGGTAGTCTTCCCGCTCAAGCCATGTCACCAAGCAACAGAGTAATAATAACGGACACGTGTTTCCGTACCAGCGCTACAAGACTTGAGATAGACGGGGAGATATTAAGAGATGAAGCCCCAGTGCTATACCGGGTAGATCAGCTATAGGTAATTTTGCAGCATTCTTATTGATTCATGTCCTAGCTTCCACATTTTCCATGTCTATACTATCATCCACGGGGTGGAACCTTTCCGACGCCAGCCACGTCCGATACAACCTGGCTAGGAGCGACGGGCCATTCGCATTCCCTTTGAGCAAAGGCGAAGGTGGCCTGGCCGGCGACTGCACGGTGGTCTCGTAATCCCCTAGCCCTGTGTTGGCATCGCCAACATATGGGTCCCACTCGGGCTGTTCACCAGCTTCCAACTCTTCCACCTCTGCCTTGCTGCTATTCGCGCTCCGGCTGCTCTTCTGACGATGGCGGCTCTCACGGTCTGAAGTCTCAGACGAGCGGCGCTGAGCCAGAGGTGGTTTGGTGAGTTGGAGCTGCGCCTCAAGCTGACTGTGGAAGTGCAGCTGCAGGGTGGTGGCATCCGGCTTTTGGTGGCGGAGGGTTTTATTGCGCTGTATAAATATGCCGTCTTCGCGCGTTACGTGGAATTCGTAGGTGACAAAGATGCGGCCCCATGTGTTGCAGAGAACCGGCCAGAAGACGGGTAGCGCGGCGCACACGCAGGCCAGGTTGATCTCGATGGCGGCAAGTGCTATGGGAGTCGGGCCGTTCCAGCTAAGATCCCACAAGGCTTGGAGCGTCGGTGCGAACGAGTAGATAAGGCGGCAGAGGGTGCACAGGGCGACACTAGCACACAGAGATTTAATTAGCATATAGCGGGAGGGTGGGACAGTACATGTAGTGCTGAGAAGGTCCTTACAGAAGACCCAGGGCGAGCAGACAGAACAAGGCGATGCGCGTGTTGCGTGGCGTGTCAACCCGAAAGAAGAGGTGAAGGGGTAACGAGAAGACGGCCAGGTCTAGAATGGCCGTGGTGACGGACTGGCTGACGTAGAAGCCTAGGCTTTCGTTGGGGTTGCCTGACGCGTAGCCCCAGCAGCTGCGCGGCTGGGCGGTAATGTCCCAAAAAGTTTGCACGGGATTACAGGGTACGGCGGCGGCCGCAAAGAAAAATAGGCCAACTGTCGTCACGATACCTGCAAGCCACTTACAGATAAGGCGGCGGCGCGAGCCGATCTCGAAGATGCGGAGATACTGGCAAAGCAGGGCCAACTTGATGAAAGACAGGGCCAGTGGGTAGGTAACGGACCCAAAGTAGAATAGCTTCATAAAGTCGTAGATTTGAGGAGGCGACAACTCGAACAGGTGCTTACCCATACCATAGTTCAGCAAGATGCACAAGATGATAGAGCCGGCCGTGGTAAAGATGAGGGCGAGGACGATGAACAGGTCATCCCACCAGGGCGAGCGGAGGATGAAGAAGCGAGTATAGAGTCGCAGCAGCGAGCAGATCCAGGCAAATATCTAGAGAGACAAATGAGTGCGATGTCTTAGAGGGGGAATTTCTGGGGCCGCCCTACCGTTACCGACAAAGTCAAGCCAAGTAGTGGCCCGCGGTGGTTGAGCAGGGGTACCCGCTCGCCCGAGACAGGCAGTGGTGGCACCCATCCGGACGCATCGGCGCGGCCGCGCAGCATGGCCATATTCGCAGGAGCCGATCCTCGATCCTAGACCGAGTTTCTAGCCAGAAATGAGTTGGAGATGGAGGGAGCCATCTCTCCCCCCAGATTCACACTGGCGGGAATTCCTTGAGTTTATGCACGTTTTGCCCTTTGTCAAATGCGGAATCGGCTGAGACATGGAGTGTCCCTGACGCCGAGGACGAGCTTTTGAGGCCTGTCCCCGCCGCGCAAAAATTGCTTGCGGAACGCCATTGTGTGGAGGCGCAAATTGTGGCCAGCGATTTTGCTAGGAGTGGAAAGGGGATATGTATGCAGCACACAGCGCATCAATGAAGACCCCACATTCCGGCGAGGGAGGCGGCGCCTCCGCACCGCGCCTGGCCTCACTGCTGTGTAGGCAAGGAGCGAGGGCAGCAACAAGGGCCGTGCTGCTGGGCTCCGTGAAATCCTTCCCGGTCGCCGCGGTCCAAGCGTCGCCGCCACCGCACGCAGGCAAGGGGAGGGAGGGGCCGGAAGACATGGGGTTCCAAAATACCAAAGCCATACACCCTAGCACTTTTCCCGCGGCAGATCCTCACAAATTCCGCACGTTGCGAAGAGGCAAACCGGAGGATTCTGACTACGACGAGCACAGGCCACGAAAATAAGGTTATCAGTTTAGACCGATTACTTGCTAGATATCGACCCCC
>Ga0247780_1001483_pt1 | contig 13113 bp, 9 predicted proteins | sample UWRJL079202R5_FD_179927 | JGI IMG/M metagenome (GOLD analysis project Ga0247780, IMG submission 179927) | Plant litter microbial communities from Arlington Agricultural Research Station in Wisconsin, United States - UWRJ-L079-202R-5 | ecosystem: Environmental > Terrestrial > Plant litter >... | reverse complement strand
GGTATTCGTCGAGCAGCAACGCGGCCTCCAAGTAGGTGTTGCCCTTGGAGATCACCAGCACGCGCGCGCGGTGCCGTTCGGGCATTAGCGCAAACGCGTGGTCGTCAGCCGGCAGATCGTCGGCGTGTCCGTCGGCGAAGCGGATCTTGGCTTCCAACGTGCGGCTCGCGCCGGCCAAATCTTGGTAGTAGCGCGGTAGCCGTTCGTTTGGCCCGAGCGCAAAGCGGCTCACATCGATGACCGCGCCGTCACCGAGCAAGGTGAGTTCGATTTGCGCGGGATGATCATTGGTATTCGCTACTTCGAGCATTACCTCGGAGCGGGATTTGTCGAGCGGATAGCGGCGTACGGAGAACTCGGAGATCGCGACGTTCGTGCCCGATTTGCCGATCGGCAGGAATTCCAGCGTGGTCTTGCTCAGATCGACGTGGCGGGCGATCTCGGTCACGTCACCCAGCACGCCGTCACTGACGACGACGATCTCGGCTTTGGGCAGCCCCCGCAGGCTGTCGAGCGCGAAGGAAAGGCCACGCTCGAGATCAGCGCGCGTGTCCGACGCGCGCAGCGAGTCGATGGCCGGATCGAGCTCCGTGACGTCCGAGCTCATCGTCGACAGTGGGCTCGAGAGCGCCCCCATTTGCACGATCAGCGCGCGGTCCGCGCTACCCAAGCCGCGCACCAATTTTTTGACGGCCACCTTGGCGGCCTCGATCCGACTCGGCTTCACGTCGATCGCCTTCATCGAAGCGCTGCCATCGACCAAGACGACTAGGTGTCGACCTTCGATCAAACTCTGTTTGGGTTTGGGATCACCGAGCGCAAGAATCAGCAAGGTGAGCAGCGCGAGCTGAAACAACAGCGAGAGTAGCCGGCGCAGCTTGGAGAACAGCTCGGTCGCCTGACGATCGCGGAACACCGCGTCCCAAATCCGCGCAAACGGCACGGGAACCGCGCGCCGGCGCAGCTTCAAAATGTAAAGCAGCACCGTCACGCTGGCCGCCCCGCCCGCGATCATCAACAGCTGCGCCAAGGGCAAGCCGGCGAACACCATCAGCGCAAAAAGCCTCCGCGCCGGAACACGCGCAGCACCAGCTCATCGAAGGGAGTGTTCACGTCGGCCGGAAAGTACGGCACTTGCTTCTGCGCACAAAAACGCTCGATGCTCGCGCGGTAGTCGCCCACGGCGCGCTGCATCTTGTCCAGCATGCCGTCGGTGATCGTCAGCTCGCGCTCTTCGCCCGTCTCGCAGTCGTAGATGCGCACGTCACCCTTCAGCGAGGGCCGTGCCTCGGCGGGGTCCACCAGCTCGACCACGTACGGTTCGAACTTGTTGAAGCGCAGCACGTTGATGCCGGCTTCGAAACCCGCGGGATCGTACAGATCGCTGAACAGAACTGCCAAGCCGCGCCGCTTGTGCTGAGCCACGAAAGTCTTCAGCGCGGCTCCGAGGTCGGTCGCGCCGCCGGGCTCGAGCTGCGAAAGAAACTCGAATACCTTGAAAATTCGGCCTTTGCCGCGCGTCGTCGGCATGCGCGAGATCACACCGTCGTTCACGCCCACCACCGTCACGCGATCCAAATTCGCCAGGCCGACGTAAGCCAAGGCCGCGCACAAACGCCGCGCTTGGTCGAATTTCTTCTTGTCACCGAAGGCCATCGAGCTGGAACAATCCACGATCAGGTAAATGCTGAGATCTTCTTCTTCCTCGTACAAACGCACGAGCAGCTTGCCGAAGCGCTGGTACACGTTCCAGTCCACCGAGCGAAAGTCGTCGCCCGGCACGTAGTCTCGGTGATCTGCGAATTCGATCCCGCTGCCCTTCTTCTTGCTGCGTCGCTCGGCGCGCAGCCGGCCTGCGAACACACGCCGACTGACCAGGGCCAGCATCTCGAGCTTGCGCTGGAACTCGTCGTCGAACAGCGCACGCTCGCGCCGTTTGGCGCGCGGGGCGGTCTCGCGACGGAATAGATCCAGGAGGCCCACGTTCGGGGGTTACTCCTTGGATCCTGGCAATTTCTTGAGGATCTCGCTGATCACGCGGTCGGAGGCCACACCCTCTGCTTCACCTTCGAAGCTGAGCAAGACGCGGTGGCGGAGCGCGGCGAGGGCGGTCGCTTTCACGTCGTCGATCGACGCGGCAAAGCGACCGTCGAACAACGCGCGCACTTTGGCACCCAGCAACATGGCCTGCGCGCCACGAGGTGACGCACCGGTGCGCACGAAGCGCTTGACCAGCTCCGGGGCCTCCTCGCCGTTCGGATGCGTGGCTTGCAACACGCGAATTGCGTAGTCCTGCACGTGGCGCGCGACCGGCACGCGCCGAACCAAGGCCTGCATTTGCAGGATCTGATCGCGCGTGAGCACGCGCTTCACCTCCGCATGTTGGGAAGTCGTGGTCCGATCGATGATCGCGTGCAGCTCGTCCCGCGATGGAAACGGCACCTCCAGCTTGTAGAAGAAGCGATCGAGCTGGGCCTCCGGTAGCGGGTAAGTGCCCTCCATTTCCAGGGGATTTTGCGTGGCGAGCACGAAGTAGGGTTCTTCGATCACGTGCGTGGTGCGTCCGACCGTAACGCGGTGCTCTTGCATGGCTTCGAGCAGCGCGCTCTGGGTCTTGGGTGTGGCGCGGTTCACTTCATCCGCCAAGACGATGTTGGCGAAGATCGGACCGCGCCGGAACTCGAGCGAGCGCGCGCCGCCCGCCCCCTCGTCGAGTACCACCGTACCGATGATGTCGGCGGGCATCAGATCCGGCGTGAACTGAATGCGCGAGAACTCCAAACCGAGGACGCCCGCGAGCGTGCGCACGAGCATGGTCTTGCCCAGGCCGGGCACGCCCTCCAAGAGCGCGTGAGACGAGCCCAACATGCAGGATAATACGCCGTCGATCACCTCCCGGTTGCCGACGATGACGCGCCCGATTTCCTCGTGCAAGGCTCCGATCCGCTTTTGAAATTCGGTGACTTCTTCGCGCGCTTGCTCGGCATCCGTCATCTACGTCTCCTTCTGGTAGTCGAACTCTCGAAGCTCATTCTCTCGGCCGAATCAGCTGAAAATAGCGCCGCACGTAGAAACGATAGCCTGATGGGATTTCATCCCGACCGAGCGCTCGTTCGGCGACGGTTTGATAATCGGTGAACACTTGCTTGTAGCCGCGCCCAACGAAGCCGCGCTCGGCCGCGCCGTAAATCACCTGCGACGCGGCGGCGCCTTGGCCAGTGTCTGCGCCCGCCGCCGTGACGTCCTTGGTCTTGCCTTTGAGATCGGTGGCGTTACCCGTGGGGTTCGAGTCGTGACCATTGCCGTAGCTCTGACTAGGACCGGGATCCGAGCCGCCCGGCTTGTCGCCACTCGGCTTGGCTTGCCCGCTGCCGCTCTGCGGCACCGAAACCGGGATCTCGATCGGCACGCTGCCGGGCCCGCTTCCCAAGCGGAGCGGGCCGTCCTTCTTGCCGCCTTGCTGGCCCTCACCTTGACCTTCGCCCGGTTTGCCTTCGCCACTCGAGCTCTGACCTCGCGCGCGCTGACCGAACTTTTGCATGCGCTCTCGCTGGTCCTTGCCGCCTTTGCCCTGCTGCCGCATCAGCTCCCGCATTTCTTGCAGCTTTTTGAGCAATTCCTGCTTTTGCTCTTCGCTCGTCTCCTGCTTGGCCATGCGGTTGATGTCTTGCGCGCCCTGTTCCAAGTCCTGCGCGCTCTGACCCATGTCGCGCATCAAGTCACGGGCTGCCTGAGCGAGCTGCTTGTCGAGCTCCGACATTTGCTTTTGGCTGCGCTCGGCGCGGCTCTTTTCGCGATCCAGGTGCTCTAGTCGGCGCTCGTTGTCCGCGAGCTTCTTGTCCAAGTCGGGGTTAGCGCCCGCGTCGGGCTTGTCGTTCTTCTTTTTGAGCAGGCTCTTGTGTTCTTCTTCCAGCTCTCGCCGGCGCTGGTCGATGTTCTTCGCCCGTTCTTCGTTGCTGCGGCTGGCTTTCTCCAACGCTTGGCGGAGCTTGTCGAGCTCGGCCGGGCTCGGCCTGCCTTCCTTCTTCTTCAACTTCTCGGCTAGCTCGCGCAGGGCTTTTTCGGCGTCCGCCAGCCTTTTTTCGTCGAGCGCGTTGGCGGCGGCCTTGCTCAGCCCGCTCTTTTCCAACTCGCGCGCGAGGCCCTTCAAGCCCTCGTCCCGCGCGTCGCGATCGAGCTCCAAGTTGCCCTTGAGGTCGCGCTCCAGATCGCCCATTCGCTGAAAGACTTCGTGCCGATCCAGACGGTGCTCGGCGATGTCTTCCACCAATTGGTTGAAGCGACGCACGGCAACCAGCGCGTTCGGATCGTCGTTCTTCGCTTGCAGCTCTTTGGCGACATCGCGAAACAGATCGATGTCATCGGCGCTCATCACCATTGGTTCGAACGCGGGCGGCGGGGGTAGCGGCAATAGCTTTTGCACCTCGAGCTGAGACAACACGCCCAGACCGAGGATCAACGCCAAAGCCACGCCGAGCTCGCGCGGAACCGCAATGGGCACCGCCCGGCGGGGGTCGACCCGGCTGGCGAGCGCCGCCCCATCTTCGATGGCCGCCTGCATCAAGGGAGTACGCTCGGCGGCAGGCACCTGGCTAAAGCTCAAGGCGCTGGTCACGCGGTCGTGAAAGCCGTGGAACTGGTCGAGCGCAATCGAGCCCCCCCAAGCCGAGCGGCGGGCGAACAAGACGCGACCAACACCAATCAGGAAGACGAGTAACGGGATGACGCCGAGCAGCCACCAGCCAAGTTGGCTCGCCGCGTCGAGGCGAAGGGCCTTGACGGCGGTCAGGACCAGCGCCGCGTAGCCCAGCGGGAGGGGCATGAGCAGCGCAATTTGGCTGAAAACCGCGGCTGCGCGCGCTCGGCGTCCGGCTCTGCGTGCCGAGCGCCGAAGCAGAGCGATGCCGTCGCTGGGAGCCATCGGACTCAAGTTAAGCACCCGAAGGGCGCGGAGCACAGCGGTCACGGTGTAGGCAATGGACCACTCAGCCCCAACGGGCCTTGGGCGGGTCAGGTGAGGCCGGAGCCACTGAGGGAGGGGGCCAGGACCATTACCCGACACGGCCCGCGGCCCGAGTCGGGAGCCGCTCGTCACGGGGCTTGACCGGAAACCATGCGCTGGTCTCGAATACGAATGAATTCGCGCCTCTTGACCGATTTTTCCCCCTGGAGTTCCTGCTGCCATGCCAAACGATTCAAAGCCCATCGTGCTCGTCGCAGACGACGAACCGAGCATGGTTGCCATGCTGTCGAGTCATCTGCGCTCGAAAGGGTTCAGCGTGCTCGAAGCGTCCGATGGTGATCAAGCATGGGAGCTTGCTCACGAACACCTGCCAAACCTCGTCTTGCTCGACGTGATGATGCCGGGCATGAGCGGTTGGGAAGTGTGTCGCAAAATCCGTGAGGCCGTGTCGCTCGCGCACACCGGTGTGATCATGCTCACCGGCATCGGCGAGAACTTGAACGAGATGACCTCGCCGCTGTACGGCGCAGACGCGTATCTCGACAAGCCATTCGAATTTTCCGATCTCGACGAGAAGATCACTGAAACGCTGGATCGCCGCAGCGCTGGTGCGCTCGGTCGCCCCGATGCCGAGGAAGAGGAAGAAGAATTGGAAGACGACGACTTGGAAGACGACGACGACGATCTGGACGGCGATGACGACGATCTAGACGACGAAACCGACGAAACGGACGAAACCGACGAAACCGACGAAGGAGACGACGCGGAAGACGAAACACGCGCAAAGAAGGCACCGAAAGCAGCCAAACCCGCGCTCGCCAAAGCCGTTGCTCGGCCGGAGCCGAAACCCAAAGCCGAGCCGAAGCCCAAGGCTGAAGCGAAGCCCAAAGCCGAGCCGAAGCCGAAGGCCGAAGCGAAGCCCAAAGCCGAACCGAAACCCAAAGCCGAACCGAAGCTCAAAGCCGAGCCGAAACCCAAAGCTGAAGCGAAGCCCAAGGCCGAACCGAAGCTCAAAGCCGAGCCGAAGCTCAAAGCCGAGCCGAAACCCGAACCGAAGCCCAAAGCTGAAGCGAAGCCCAAGGCCGAACCGAAGCCCAAGACTGCCAAAGCGGCGCCGGCACCAGCCAAGCCAGCACCGCTGAAGGCTGCGCCCAAAGCGGCACCGGCAAAAGCGACGCCCGCGCCGAAAGCCAAAGCCGCGCCCGCCAAGCCCGCGCCGAAAGCCAAAGCCGCGCCCGCCAAGCCCGCAGCGAAAGCCAAAGCCGCGCCCGCCAAGCCCGCAGCGAAAGCGAAGTCGGCGCCGGCAAAGGCGGCGGCGTCCAAGCCCAGCAAGAAAGCGACGAAGAGCATCAGCACGTTGGCCAAGCCGATCGTGAAGACCAGCGCCAAATCCAAACCGGCACCGCTGAAGCCGCTCGGCAAGCCGAAGAAGGCGGCTGCCAAGGCGCCGGTCAAGTCAGTCGCAAAAGCAGCGCCCAAAGCCGCCAAGGCGCCCGCCAAAGCAGCGGCCAAAGCGCCCGCCAAAGTAGCTAGCAAAGCGGCCCCCAAGGCGCCCGCCAAAGCAGCCCCCAAGGCTGCTGCCAAAGCGCCGGCGAAGGCGAGCAAGCCGCCGGCCAAGAAGAAGCGCTAACCGCGCGTGATGGCCGGCACGCGCTCCCAGAAGCGGCGCACTTCGGACAACTCCGCGGTGCGCCCAGCCGGCGGGAGCGCGGCCAATAAGCGCTGGCCATAGCCCTTCTGATGCACGCGGGGATCGAGCAGCGCGACGATCCCCGCGTCGTCGCGCGTGCGGATCAGGCGACCGAAGCCTTGCTTGAGCGTGATCGCCGCGGCCGGCACGTGCAGCCGCAAGAACGGATTTTCGCCGGCACGCTCGAGCTCTTGCGAGCGCGCTTGCACGACCGGATCGCTCGGCACCAAAAACGGGATCTTCTCCAGCACCACCAGCCGGAGCGCCCGGCCCGGCACGTCCACGCCCTCCCAAAAGCTCATCGTGGCCACCAGCACGGCATCGCCCGCGGCACGAAATGCGCTGATTAGCGCCGCTTTCGGCGCGGCGCCCTGCACGAACAGACGCCGCCCCGGTAGCCGCTTGGACAAGATCGCGTACAGCGCGTTCATCGAACGGAGTGAGGTGGTGAGCACGAAACAACCCCCATGGGTGATTTCGATCAACTCCGCGATCCGCTCACCCGCACTGACCGCGAAAGCGGGGTGACCGGGCGGCGGCAGATCTTTCGGCGTATACAGCAGCGCATTCCGTGCGAAGTCGAACGGCGAATCGAGGACGAGCTCGGTGACCGGCACGGCATCCCCCGTGAGCCCGATGCGCGATCGGAAAAAAGCAAAGGGGCTCGCGTCCGGATTGCTCTTCGAGGGTGCGATCGACAGCGTCGCGCTAGTCAGCACCACCGAGGGCACGCTCTCGAAGATGCGCGCGCGAAATACGTGTGACAAATCGACGGGCGTCGAGCTGAGGGCAGCACCGCGCCCGCCCATGTCGAACCACGTGATGCGCCCGGGCGCGCCGGAGACGATCGCCGCCAAATCTTCGCGCACGAGCCCAGCGCGGCCCTCTACGGCCTTGAGCGCCTCGAGCGCCGCGCCCGGCACGCGCCTGGCTCCCGGTGGCGTCAACGAGGCGCGCCCGGCCGCCGCGTCTGCGGCCGAGCCGAGGGCGTCGAGCGCGTTGTCGAGCGCGTGGTAGCGCTCTTGCAGCGGGCCGACCCACGCGTCACGCTCCAAGGTGAAGCGCGCTTCTTCGCCGTGACCACGGCGGCCAAGCTCGGTCCATAGCGCTTCGGCCGCGACGCGCGCGTTGGCCAGCGTGGGCGACTTCGAGCCCACGGCGAACAGCGGATCGCCTGCGCCGGCCACGGTCATTGCGCGTTCCGCGTCGCCCAGCAGGCGCTCGAGCCGCGCGCGCGAAACGCGCATGCCGAAGAAATCCGTAGCGATGTCTTCGAGCTGATGCGCCTCGTCGAATATCACCGCGTCGTAATCCGGAATCACGCGCGCCGGGTGCGGCCCGCGCATAGCCAAATCAGCAAAAAATAAGTGATGATTGACGACCACCAACTGCGCTGATTCCGCCTCGCGCCGCATGCGCGTGACGAAGCATTCGTTGAAGTAGGTGCAACCGGCCCCAATCCGGGTCTCGCTGGAGGAGTTCACTTCCCGGCGCAGCGGGTCGTCTTCACGAATGCCGGCCAGCTCGGCCAAGTCGCCCGACTCGGTCTCGTGCAGCCAGTCGTCGAGCATGCCGAGCGAGCGCGCGTGTCGCGGCCGCAGGCTCTCTTCGCTGCTACGAAATTCGGCCAAGCGGCGACGACACAAATAGTTCGAGATGCCTTTCATCAGCGCGGCCCGCACGGGCACTCCCAGGGCGCGCTCGATCAGCGGCAAGTCCTTCCAGAAGATTTGCTCCTCCAGAGCGCGCGTCGCGGTCGAAACGATCACCTTCTTCCCGCTGAGCAAGGCCGGCACCAGGTACGCCAGGCTCTTGCCCGTGCCGGTACCGGCCTCGCAAATCAGCACGCGATCGTTTGCGAGCGCGCTCTCGACGGCGCGCGCCATCTCCAGCTGAGCGGGTCGCGCCTCGTAAGCAGGCAGGCTACGTGCGAGGGGCCCATCGGGTCCCAATAGCTCCGCAGCGGACGGCATTCGGACGGCCGGCTACCCGTCCTTCGGGGGTTCAGAACCGTCTTCGACGTCCAAATATTTGAGGCCGACGATCTGCCCGTCGCTCTCGTCTTGGAGCCAGACCACGCTAGCGCGGCGGGGCGCGGCGGTCTCTTCGTCGCCGCCGCCCACCGTGAGCTGGTATTCGACGCCCTGGGTCAGCGGATCTTCGACAATCGCGCGGATCCCCCCGCGGCTGACGTTCAACGTCCAGCCGTGTGTCTCGAAGCCGGTGCTGCGCACGAGCACGCGTTCCGAGGCTTCACGACGAGCGCCGCCCGCGTGGCGCCGCGGCGCACGCACCTCGAATTCAGGATTGAGTGGTTTTTCGCGCGACACGGAATTTCGCGAGGTTAGCACGAGCCCCGCCCCGGGAGAGGAGAGAGCAGAGAGAGCTCCGCGAGATTTCGCAGAGACGCAGAGACGCGGAGACGCGGGGACAGAGGCGGCGAAAGCAGTGGGGCAGAAGAGCGGGCGCCGTCGGATCTTGACGCTCGGTGGCGGATCCGCGTACGGTTCCGGTTGTTTTTACGGCTGCTAGCGCAGATATGTCGCCACCCACCCCGAGTGAGCTGAAAAAGCTCCTGCTCGCCGAAGGCTTCGAGGTCTATCGCACCCTGAGCGATCAGATCGTGCTCGCCGATCGCGTCCGGGATAACTTGATCATGGATAGCGGAGTGGCGGCTCGGCTTGGCGATATCCCCCGTGTGCGCTTCGTCGTGCGCGCCCAAGCGGGTGACTTCCCCAATGATTCCACCGCGGCGATTTTCGACCGTGCCCGCCAAATGGCCAATGACGCGCTCGGGCGGGGCTACCACGAGGTCAGCGCGAACAGCGTGGAAGTGCGCGATCCCGGGGATGATTCCCTGACTTTGGACGTTTGGCACGAGGTCGCCTTCGAAAAGGCACTGGCCAACGACGCGGAGCTGGTCGCCGAGCTGCGCTACGCGCTTTCCCTCGAAAAAACCGCCCCTTCCGATCTCCGTCGCTGATACGGCCCGCGAATTGCCCGGGTTTTCGCGGACATGGACCCGCTTGCGCTCGCGTGGTATTGCCGCGCCCCTCACGCTGCAGCCTCAGGCTGCTTTGCGGCGAAAGTTTTAGACAATGCTCAGCATCTTCCGAGGCGGCGGTTTCTCCCAGGTTCTGGTCGGAGGCATCGCATTTTCGATCATCCTGGTCTTCGCGCTGGAGTTTCGCGCCGGCAGGAACGGCCCTACCGCCAGCCTGAAGAAGGAGTGCGCGCTCGAGCTCAAGGGCGACTGTGTCGATCCCAAGGAGTACTACGCGTCTTACGGGCTCGTGATGCGCAACATCAACCCGCGCGCCTCGAAGCAACTCGGCCTGCGTAAGAAGGCACTGGATGGCTTGGTCGAGCGCGAGCTTCTGGTCGCCGAAGCCAAACGCCTCGGTATCAGCGCCAGCGAGCGGGACGTCGAAGGCGAGCTGTTCAACGGCCGCGCACACGTCTCCCTGCCCGCGCAGGACTCACTCGGCCTCAGCGCGCAGCTCGGCATGTGTCGCATCGCGGAAGACGGCCGGGGCTGTGAGCCCGGCGGGGACACGATGGTTCGCTACCTGCGGGTCAAGCGCACCGCGGACGATCCGTTCGACTACGCGCTGTACGAGCGCGAAATCCGCATGCTGGCCAATCGCGGGCCGAAAGAGTTCAAGGAAATGCAGCAGCGTGAGCTAATCGCCGCGCGCATGCGTGACCTGATCCGCGAGCCGGTGCGCGTCTCCGAAGCCGAAGCTTTCGCCCTGTACGAACAAGCACGCAGCACGGTCACTGTCCGCAGCGCGGTGCTCACGCGAGATTGGTTCGCCAAGTACACGCTCGATTCCAGCCCCGCCGCCATCGACAAGTGGGCCGCAGAGAACAAGATCCTAGTCGACGCTTCGTGGGAGACCGACAAGGGCAATTTCACCGCCGGCTGCGTGCCGACCCGTGAAATTCTGTTGGAGATCGGCCCCGGAGCGAACGACGAAGACCGCGCCGCGCTGCACCAAAAGCTGGAAGCCGCGCGCAAGCGCATCACCAGCGGCGAGTCTTTCGCCAGCGTGGCTCGTTCGGTGAGCGAAGGGCTGACCGCCGTTCAAGGCGGAGAGCTCGGTTGCGTGGGCGCGAGCTACGGCGTGGGCAACGAGGAAGTGGTCAAAGCCGCCGCCGCGCTCAAACCCGGTGAATTGTCGGGCATCGTCGAGACGCCGCGGGGCTTGCACTTGCTCCAAGTCGACGCCAAGCTCGACGCTACGAATCTGGAAGCGTTCGGTCGGCGCTACGTCGCGCACAAGCTGTATGTGCACGCGGCCGGCGACGAACAGGTGAAGGCCTTCGGCGAAGAGCTGATTCGTCGAGCGAAAGCCGGAGCCAAGCTGGAAGAAGCACTCGACGCTCAACTTGCTCAGCTCTTGCCCCCTGCTGCGAAGACGCCGGGCGAAGACAAAGTTCCTACGGTTCCCGCGTTGGCTGCGCTCGATCGCCCGCGGATCGAGATTTCGGCGCCCTTCCCGTCGTCGGGCAATCCGTTGCCCCAAGTGACGCCCAAGGAGCCGCTGGCCGCGCGCGCATTCGAGCTGAAGACACCGGACGAGGTCTGGCCGACCCCGATCCAGACCAGCGAAGGCGCGGTGGTGCTTCAGCTCAAAGAAAAGAACGCCGCCTCGCGTGCCGACTTCGACAAGAACAAAGCCGAGCTCTTGGGCCCGCTGCGCGCCGCAAAAGCCACCGAAGCGCTCGCCAACTACGTGGCTGATTTGCGCAAGAAGGCCGGCGATCGGCTGAAGGTGGACGCGCGCTTCGGCGAAGAGCCGAAGACAGCCAGCCGGGACGACGAGTGAGTTCGGGCAGCGAACCCTCGCGCATCGAAGCCAAGCTGCAAAACGGCCTGCGGGTGAGCGCCGTGCGCATGCCGCACGTGCGCCGCTCGGTGATCGACATCCATACCCGCATCGGCTCGCGCTTCGAGAGCGCGGCCGACAACGGCATCAGTCATTTCCTCGAGCACATGCTGCATCGCGGAACCGCGCGCTACCCGTCGGCGCACGCGCTGGCGCTGGCGATCGAGACGCTCGGTGGCGCGCTGTCGGCGATGACCTACGTCGATCACGGCGCGCTCAGCCTGACCGCACCCCCCGAGAACCTGAGTGAACTCGTGCAGATCTTGGGCGAGGTCTTGCTCGAGCCCATTTTCAGCGGTTTGGACGTAGAAAAGGGCATCGTTCGCGAGGAAATTTTGGAGAGCCTCGACGAGGACGGGCGCTCGGTCGACGCCGACACGCTGCTGCGCGCGCTGGCCTTTCCCAATCACCCGCTCGGCTTTCCGATCACGGGCTCGCTCCAGACGCTCGACAGCTTCGACATTCCGCTCTTGCAGCGACACCACGCGGCTCGCTACGTGGCAGAGGCCAGCGTGGTGACCGTCGCGGGCCCGCTCGATCCAGAGGCCGCGCTGGCGCAGGTCGCCGAGGTTTTCAAAGCGCTGCCGAATGGCGCCGAGCCGGCCACGGTGGCGCCCGCGCTGCAGACGGGGCTGCGCTTTTCGCACGTCAAATACACGGGCAGCCAAGCCTCGGTGCGCGTCGGCTTTCGCGCGCCTGGGGAGTTGGATGTGCACGAGCCCGCTACCGAGCTTTTACTGCGCGTGCTCGACGACGGCATGGCCACGCGGCTGTATGAACGCTTGTGCGACGTGCGCGGCCTTTGTTACGACGTGTCGGCGAGCTACGAGGCGTACGTCGATGCCGGACTGTTCGACGTGGCGGCCGACGCCGCGCCGGAGCGCGCAGAGGACGTGCTGTCCGAGATCTTCGGTGTGCTGCGCGCGCTGCGCGACGAAGGCCCGAGCCAGGCCGAACTAGAAAAGGCCAAGCGCCGCTTTGCCTGGCAGCTCGCCGAACAAGACGACGACCCGGCCGCGCTCAGCAGCTTCTACGGCCTCGGTGAATTGACCGGCGTTGCCCGAACGCCGCGTGAGCGCCAAGCGCTCTTGGAAGCCACCAGCCTGGCTGACGTCCAGCGCGCCGCGGCTCGCCTCTTCAACCGCGACTCGTTGAACCTTTTGATCGTGGGCCCACTCAGCGCCAAAGTGCGCGACCGACTGGAACGCGCGGCGCGCGCTTTCTAGCGTTTACGCGGCGCGGGCTTGGCATCGGCGCGGTCGTCGCGCACGAGAGCTTCGGCCACACGGATGACGCGTCGCCGAGTGGCGGCGCTCACCCCGCGAAGCACCGAGGCGAGGCGGTCGTCTTTGGGCTTTTGTTTGCCGGGCGCGGAGAGCAACTCCGAGACCTCCACCCCCAGCGCGGTGCCGATGCGCTCCATGGTTTCGAGTGACGGATTGGCGTTCGCCGAGAGCCGCCCTCGCAAGACTCGTTCCAAACGCGCAATCGTCTCGACCGTGACCCCGGCCCGGGCCGCGAGCTCGGCCTGGGTAAGCCCAGCCTGGATGCGTAAGCGGCGCACTTGT
>Ga0247780_1001479_pt1 | contig 13134 bp, 14 predicted proteins | sample UWRJL079202R5_FD_179927 | JGI IMG/M metagenome (GOLD analysis project Ga0247780, IMG submission 179927) | Plant litter microbial communities from Arlington Agricultural Research Station in Wisconsin, United States - UWRJ-L079-202R-5 | ecosystem: Environmental > Terrestrial > Plant litter >... | reverse complement strand
CCACTTTTGATAATGAACCGACCAGTCCTAGGTCGAGTTGAATTTCCTTATCAGTTTTGACTGAATTTCCCATAGTAATTTTTTTTTGGACCACCCTTACAACAAATTGTCCTCCGGACAGGATAAACAGAGTATAATGTCCATTAATAATAACAGGACTTTTAAGTAAGAAGGTTAGTAAAAGGTACCTATAAGCATAAATACCCCTTAGGAGACTTTTTAAGGCACGTGTAAGATTATGGGAAGGAGTGCCTAATACACTTAAACTATAATAAAACCAGTTATTAGTTAAAACAGCTGTTAAAAGGTGTAAATAGCACGCCTAAACCAGGAGTAAGGCTTTAGTACTAAGAGAAACTGTATATTTATAACCTAGGTAAATAGAAAAAGTACGTTTAACAGGTTTATAAGTCTCGACTTAAAGGATATATAGGCCGAGCCAAGACCCTTATATAAGCCTAGTAAATGTACGCCTTCCTGGGAATAAAAAAGCTAGTTAAAAAAGTGGTTAATAATTATAACATCTGTCACTATAAGTAGAACTGGCGTTATAAGCCTTATAGACTTCTTAAACCACTCCCTATATTATAAATGCTATAAAGTTCCATCTTACTTAACTTCGTTACTGGGATTCTAGAGTTTAAAGACCTTATTATAGGGGTTACCTATAATTAAATCCTTATAATAATTAACAGATTAATAAAATAAGCTTACTTCTTACTAACCTTAAAAGATATAATAACAGAATAACTCACTTATATCTTTAAAAAACAGGTAGTTTTATAACACTTTTAGCTAGATAATATCGTTACGGATTAAGATAAGCTAATTGTGTTAAAGTTTTAGTAAAGGTTAATGTAGAGAATAGGTATAAAAAGTAAGCTTTTAACAGCTTTCTACCTATAGATAGATAGTTAAATAAAGTAAGTTAATTAGATATTTATAACGTATCTTTAAGCCTATATTAACTTTAAATAAAATAATTAACTTAAGCTGTTATTAATAGTATAGATAACTTATAATATAACATTAGTTAAGTTAATAAGTGTGTTACCATTTTTCACTAATTACGGTAAGAAGCTTAAGCTTTATTAAGGCCCACTTACTAGCACCCCCTAAGTTACAGTCTATATAGACTAGATATAAGAGTTATATAACTACTTATAAGCTAAACTTAAGTTTATATGTAAATAAATAAAAAAGTTTACTAATAAACACTAAATTAAGTAATTAGTACTTAAAAAAGGACTTTATTATAATGGTAAATAAGTTAAGGGATTAACTCTTTAAAAAGGGGATTATATTTACCTTTTGTTATAAAATTTATATTTAAAATAACTTAGTAAGAAGCTTAACTTTAAAAGGTACGGACCGTTTTAAGTTAAGAAAAAGGTCGCCACCTCTAATTATAAATTAGACTTACCTGTTAGTATAAAGGTGTAGATTAAAGTTTTTCACATCTCACTTTTAAAACCTACCTTAAAGGGAGTTCCTTTAAAAAAGAAGATTAAGATTAACACTAATAAGGATAAGTACGACGTTAAGGAAGTTATAGATTTATAAAAGAGGAAAAACACATTTAAGTATCTTATTAAGTGGTTAGATTACAGCCCTAAAAGCAACTTATAAAAGCTAGTTAAAAATCTTAAATACCTAGACCTAATTACAGAGTTCTATTAAAAGAATCTAAACCGATTAAAACTAATAATAAGAATTAGAAATAAGATAAAATCTAACATTTAAACTACCGTATTAAAAAGTAAGACTACCGTGGGACCTAGAGCTTAAGAAGCGGTAGGAAACTCCTTAATAGGTATAGAAGGACATTTATTAAAGTTCTTAACTAAGGTTATAAGGACCTTAGACCTAATAAGGAGGAAGGGCCTCTAGAGCTTCTAATAAGCTCCATATAAAAATAAGTGCTATTAAGGAAAGAAGTTAATAAAAGAAAAACAAGCAAAAAGTCGCTAAAACCCTTATGGGAAAGTTAAAACCATAACCTCTTATTAAAGAAGGCAGTCATAAACCAAGTTATAAAATAACCACTCGTTATAAGGACCCTGCCAGAAAGTTCCCCCAGTTAAAAGACTCCACGTTATTAAGAGGAGCGTTTAGCCTAGCCTCCTCACTTTCTTAAAACTCTAACAGCTCCACTTCACAACCAAACGCTTTCACAGCCCAGTCCTCAAGGCGGGACCACTACTTATAAAGGCGCACCAGGCACACTAACGCCTCTTAAAGCTTAACAGTGGCCTTATAAAGCTATTAAGTAACAGACTTAACTTATAAGTTAAGGTTTTACTTTTTAATAAAAAGAGCCTTTAACTTCACTTCACTAACACCAAAAGCGTCACACTAAGAAGGCTAGTGCCTCTCTAAATAGTAGTTATAACTGTTAGACCAGTTTAAAACCCGGCAGATAAGTGGAGGGTTAACGGACTTACAGAAAGAATAAAGGGACATTTCACCACCAAACGCGTATATGTAAGCTGTAAGGTTCAGACAGTGGTTAATACTTCTACCCTATTCCCGTTTTAAAACCTAGGAGCTGGACACTCGTTACATAGTGAAATAGTGAAAGGAGAAACTTACCTTTTAAGTTCTTTATAGGAAAAGAACGTTAAAGAGGGGGAATCATGTGATAACCTTATAGGCCGTCACTTAGGCCGGGGCAGCCTGACAAATTCCCCGCAAAAGGAACAGTGCAGGGGGACAGTACATACTATCTAGGTACACTAGGCCAGGGGTGTAAAGACCTAAAGCCCCTACAACCAATAAGGTACTACTCGCGGCATACTAAGTGCTCACATCGCAAGCAGAAGGAACCTTATAAGCGGAACGCTCACACGGTGTAAAATGCTTACATAACAAGCACTTACGACATTATAAGTAAGGTACGAAATACCTCCCAGTTAGTTAGTATAAATAATCATAGTTATGCCCATAACCACTGTAAGGGACTCTGGTTCCTCACGCTAATATTTAATTATTTATTTATATCTTACTATTCAGACTCACCTCTGCACATTATAGTGATAACGACTTACAGTGACATTAAACCCCTGTCTAAGAGTGCTAGCTTAACAAGCCGTCTTCGGAACGCCCCTTACCTGTTAACGTCCTGCTATACGTTCTGTCTTAACCCGCGCCAGTCCTCTCGAGGCCTGTGTCGGGTGCAGGTCGTAATACCTAGGTTTAATTCTCGGCTAGAATCTAATTCTTCTTCTTATTATAGGGGGCTTTGCTGGAGCGAAGGCTTTATTATTGTTGGCGTTAGCGTTAGCCGTAACCGTGGAGGATATTATCGTTCCGTAGGTTCACAATTGCTTCACGTTACGGGCGCGCAGCTGATACGCGGCTTAATTGTATTGCGAATAGCTTTAAATAGCTGGATTTATCGTTAGAATCGTTCTAATCGTTCTAATGGCTCGAATGGCTCGTGATGGCTCGAATCGTTAGCCACGGAGTGGTGGTTTCTTCAGCAGATCTTCAAGATTGTTAGAATGCCTCGGTTACGTGAAAACACGTAGATAACACGTAAAATCGCGTGTAAAAATACGTTCTAGGAGTGCGTGAATTGCTGCGCGTGCGGCTCGCTCGCGGTAGAAAAGCAGTTTTATCGCTTGTCTGAGACTCTTAATTGTTGAATTCAACGTGGTCACTAGAAACGCAGTAATTGGAAGCCGTGAAGAGTGTTATATTGGAGAGAAGCTCGCAGAGCAACCGTGAGCACGTAAAGCGCGGACCAGCCGCGCTACCGCTGCTTACCTAAACAGTCGGTTGAATTTGACAGGAACCGCGGCACAGCAACAATTGGTTGTAGACGTGCGGGGTTCTTGCCGCGAGCAGGACAGTGGGTTGGCCGTTTGTGCAGGAGCGAGGTCCCAAAACTGGGTCCTCGCCACTCCACGACCGTTTTAGACCGTGTCAAGTATAGCCGAGGTAGCCCAGAACCGTGACCCCCTCGCTTAGTATGGCTTAGGCCAAGGTGGCAACTGCTCAGGTCCGAAGAAGGAAAGGGAAATTCGTGATGTCGATTTTAGGGTGGTGTAAAGGATGTTTCGGAGGGTGGCTTTGGTTAGAGTGTTGGACGTACAGTATGGCCCCTGGCGGTACACTTCGAGCCATTGCTTCGCGAGGACCTTTCCAGGCATGTTGGTCTTGATGGCGTTAAAGATGCGAATCGAGTCTTGGGCCGCGATGCCTGCACGGCTGTGTGTTAGTCGAGTCGGGGAGATCGCCAAGGCTGCCATGGGGAGACCTGCCGATGTACAGCGTGGGCAGGAAGATGGCGACCCACTGGGCAACGGGGATAAGGCTGAACGCAGACATCTTGGCAGGAGCGAGATCTCAGGGAGGTATCGAAGTATGAATGAGCACTCTCTGAGGAAGGAGTTAGTACTCGCTGCCCGCCACTATTCCTCAAGGGGTGGCATTGTGGGGCGCGTGTGTGAGACCTGTTTTCGGCTAAAGCACGGTTCTGCCTTGCGATTGGCAACTGTGCCAGTGGGATGCGGCTGACGGCGTTTACGCCCAGGCGATGGGGTCGCGGGTGCTTACAGCCACGTTCTCCCAACTTATTACTATTACTACCTGCTTTTGCCGCATGACGGAACTTCGCTGCTTTGGGATGTTTGGGCCTGATAGGGGTGTTGGGCCCTGATTGGCCTGCCAGTGAACCAGCAACCCGGGTTCCAGGTTTGCTCGCATTTTTCATCCCATGTGTTCGGGAGGGCGCACGCCCCCGTGTGCCGTGTGGATCACCGGGCCCGGAAAGCTGCGGAGTTAGCCCCGCTTCAAGGACCGCTCCGCGATGACTCCTTCCATTTGCCTTCCAACCAACATTTCGCTTCAATCCATCGCTCAATCACCAAGGCAATAAACCCGCTGCACACCAACCAACAAAATGCCTACCGTCAATTTCGTCACCGTCGATGTCTTCACTACCGAGCGCTTCGCGGGCAACCCGCTCGCCGTCATCGCCGACGCGCGCGGCCTCTCAACGGCCGCAATGCAATCCATCGCGCGAGAGTTCAACTACTCCGAAACCACCTTCGTCCTCCCGCCCGCCGACCCCGCCAACACCGCCCACGTGCGCATCTTCACCCCAACCACCGAAGTGCCCTTCGCCGGGCACCCCAACGTCGGCACGGCCTTCGTCCTCGGCCAGCTCCCGACCCTCTTCAACAAACCCCTCACCTCCACCCTCACCTTCGAAGAAGCCGCCGGCCTCGTCGCCGTCACCCTCCTCCGTAGTGACCCCTCCAATCCCACCTCCGCCGTAACCAGCGCCACCATCCGCGCCCCCGGCCCTCTCACACTCGGCCCGCACATCCCAATCGAGCTCATCGCGCGCTGCGCCTCCATCGCCACGTCCCAAATCTCCATCACGCCCCAGGCGCCCATCATCGCCTCCGTCGGGCTCGCTTTCGCCTTTGCCGAACTAACCTCCCTCTCCGCCCTCGGCGCCGCGCGTCCCAACGTGTCGGTCTTTCACGACGCAAACACCACATTCCACGACAGCGCCCCGGAGTTCCCTCTGTTTTTGTACGTCCGCGACAAGGAAGATCCGTGGAAGATCCGGGCGCGCATGTTCGCGCCGCTGGATGATGTGATGGAGGATCCGGCGACGGGGAGCGCGTCGGCCGCGCTGGGGGCGTTATTGGTGAAGGAGATGGAGGAGGGGGATATCACGATAGAGATGGAGGTGGAGCAGGGGGTGGAGATGGGGAGGAGGAGTGTTATTGGTTTGGAGGTGAGGAAGGTTGGGGGGGAGGTGAGGGATGTTTTTGTTACGGGGAAGTGTGTGAGGGTTATGGAAGGGAGGGTGGAGGTTTGAGGGGGGTGAGATGGGATGAGATAGAGTGAGATACTTGGGTGCCGGTGGGGGGTGTAACCGTTGCAACGGTGTGTATGAGCACGGCACGGGTTGACTTTAGGAAGGCTGGAGTTCGTATCTGTGTCTGACGGGTACCTGAACGGTTTCCCTATTCTGAGTAATATTCCCAAAACGGTTAATTGAGTTGCACACACACAAGGAGTTAGCAGGCTTCGCCAAGAGTAAGATGTTTCATTCGTGGTCCCAAGTGTGCCCAAAAAGTTGCCGGAAAAAAAGAAAGAGAGAAAGAGCAAAGCAAAAAAAAAACAGCTCAGCCCAGATTCGAACTGGGGTCTTTCGCAGGTCGCTATGGCCCCCTCCGCACTCTCCGGAAATGGAATAAGAATAGATGCGAATGAGCAGGAGCGAACCATTCACGGGTCTCTGCAAATGTGTTACCGCTGCACCACTGAGCTGTTGGAATTACACACTGGGAAACTTGCCCATAGGGTGCGACTCGCGGGTGCGATTTTGCCGTCAGCTTTCCAGCAACTTTTCGGAAGGAAGACCAACCCTTGCATATTGGCACCTCCCTGATTATTTGATGACCCGACAAGACAAATGAACTTGTATCACGGCCTTGCACCTGACCTTATGATGGTGAGATCCGAGATCAAAGTTTGATCTGCGACAAGTTCCGAAGGGAAATAGTTGAAAGGGGCAAATGAATACCAAGGAAAGAAACCTGAGCTAGAGGCGATACATCGTTCTAAACTTGAGCGCTAGGCTGGTCAGATTCCTCGGTTACCCCGGTCTCAGGGATGAATGCGTAAACCTGAGATCCACAAACAATTACATCCCCTCTGAAAGCCCCTTCGGGAAGAGATTCCGATATTGTCTCTGTAATCAGCAGTAGCACCCGTGTCAACATCCCCATCTGATCGGTGAAAGCCGTACCTTGCACGGACCGATCCATATCGCTTGGTAGCTCGGTAGTTCACATTCCTATCGCCGATCCTACCTAGCGCCATGATCCTGCGCGGCTCGCCCAGTCCGAGATCGAAACCGAAAGTGAAGGTTAAATACTTTGACAGGTAATGAGTCCGAGTCCATTCAATCAATCTCGGTTTCCCAACACAATGTCTATGCCATTGAACAGTGAGCGATTCCGGAAGTAAGCTAACGCTGCTCGAGCCCGGCCGGAAACCGCATCTCCCCGCTGGCGTTTTGTGTGGGCAGAAAGTGCGGCCAAGGAGCACAGAAGGAGCCCAGCGAGTGAAGTTCTCCAAGTCAGAACTTTAGGTGCTTCCACAACAGTGGGATTGCCAGAACATAGGTGAATGATTCAGATATTGGGGTACCTTCTAATCTTGAGATCGACAATTCTCTACGATTCCATAAATCTCCACAGGTGAGCCTGAGTAAGGCTAGTATCTGGACTAATCTCAGACCGCTGTCTCAATACTAATCTTCAAACCCGCCATCGCGTTCTCCAAGCCGCCACCAGTCCCCGACCCCGACGCCTTCGCCTTTGGTCGATGCCTCCACTTCTTCTTTTTCTCTGGGCTCTTGCCCTTCGTGTCCGCAGTCTTCACATTTCTGACTCCACCCCCGTCGGGATTATCCTCTCGTCCACTCCCACCATCAGACCTGTCGTCATCTGACAAGCATCTGCCGCCACCGCGCTGAGCAGCGACTGGTGCGTCTCCCCTGAGGTTGTCATTGCGAACGTGTTCGTTGAAAGAAGCTTCTGCACCCTCGCGAGTTTTGAAGCCCTTGTGGCAAGCATGGGGAAATCCGCTGATTTGCTTCTGTGCGGCACTTGATTATACCAGCGGTGGTTAGCCACAACACGAAGCGGAAGATTTCGACGTTTGTGGGTTCTCACGGCCAACTATCGTAGATGCCTGGTGTCTCCCCGAAATAGACGGCGTAGAAATTCTTGCCCATGGTGACATAGACCTCTCAGGCCTGTTGAAGGGACGGGTGATATATCCTTTTGGCGTACGAGAGTAAGTGGTAAGACGCTGGTGCAGGTGAGGTGTAAGAGCGATGTGGTGATTTGACAGCCCGGGGGGACTGGAGGGAGCAGATGAGCAGAAGACGCGAGACTGGCATATATGCTTTGCTGTCTTGACAAGGCTGCTTGTTGGTCGTAAAAGTATTGATTCTACCTACGTCCGCAGTTCGCCATCTAGTTGGTTCTCTGCGCCACACATGCAGAGCCCTACCAGGACTCGTAGGCCTCAGTGCTGAGTTTGGTGTCCAGTGCGTATCGACAAACTTGCACAGTACTGGGAAATGCACTTCAACATCCGTGGTGGAAGGATTGGCTGTTTCGTAAACTGATAACTTTTCTCATGCCTTTTCGGGACCCCATTCACTGGCTTGACATTTATGCTCATCATCGTCCTGACACTGTGACAGCCCACGTCTATGGTGCCAAGTTACCAAAGAGGTGAGGCCCACAGCATATCGAGCATTGAGGCCTACAGCTCAGCCTTCGGGACCACCAATGAGAACGCTTCCTTCGCCCGAGGTTGAACAAACTAGCCAAATGCAGTGCAACCGAGTCGCTAGGCATTCTCCGCCTCTCATTTCGTCAGTGCAGCAAACAAGGTGATGGATGGAGAAAAGCCGCAACAATGCAGGTGCGCATAAAAAAAGCTGGGACGTGACTGGAGTCGGAGTGCCAGAATAACTTCACACCCGCGCTCTTCGTGCTATATCTGCCCCCCAAGATTCCAGCTACTCAAAATTCCGACGCATCGAAATAAGGTAGGGGCCAGCTCTGTCTAGACTTTCCCCACGCCAGTTGGGACTCGCCCGGCCGTGAGACAATTGATAGTTCATCTTTTGCTCACTCCGCATCCTTTTCACTTCGAAATCACAATGACTTGGTCAATGCAACTTGGTCTCCCGGCGCTGGCAGCCAGCCACGCGGCCCAAACCGTGCCACCAATCCTCCCTGAAGGTCAGATCTTCTTCTCGGGTGGGGCAGGTAGCGTCCTTACTGACGGTCTAACACTGTGGCCGACCGGATGCTCCGTGGCGGTCTCACTGGCCGCCCCGCGATCCCTATCAGCCTCAATGACATCTTGCTGTTCGAAGCCGAGAACGGCAAAGGGAAATACTGCCCACGCGGGACTTGAATGCGGGCTTGAACTCGCTGGGAACCGCCGCTATGAGCTGCCGATGTTGCCGCTTACAAACACTACCAGTACAGCAGCATATCTGATGGTAGTGTTAGCATGGTTGGACTAGTAGGGGCAAAGAGAAATGCCAGAGGAGACGGATACTTACGCCGCAGTGGCCCCGAATATCTCGGCTCTCCTTGCATTGTGGATGAGCCCAACACTTGCAGCAAATGCGGCCGTGAAAGCGGCGATCATGCTTAGCTTAGCCCCATCTTTCGATTGGGCTTGTGATTGATTGCAGTCCTGAAAACGTGCTCAAACTCGAGTATGCTGATGGAAGCTCGGAACGGACTAGTGGTGCTGTTCGGGATGTACGTTGGACTGTGGGACACTCGACGGTTCTATGCGACTTTCACGTATTGGACGACCTATGCGTGGATTTGACCTATGCGTGGATTTGACCTATGCGTGGATTTGACCTATGCGTGGATTTGACCTATGCGTGGATTTGGTGGTAAGCAGCGACTACTTGTTTGATATGGACGTCTTTACAAAGAACGCAGACGACTCCCTCGACATTGATTCCGAGGAAGATGTCGTACGCTTTTTTTGTATCCGTCTTGTCCATAGTGCCCTGGGAGAGTTGGATAACGAGCAGCTAGATGACAGTAAGTGACGTTTCGCCCAGGGAGGGTCATATCCCTGCTGATACGAGACAGTGACCTCACCTCATGCCTTCGGTCCCGGCGCAATGCGCAAGGAACGGACCCGAAGAGACCAGATCCGCGACGAAATTTCCGCCCTCCCAGAACACGAGCAGGACGCAGCTCGCCAAGCCGAAGCCGACCGGCAACAGCAGTGGGACGAGCTCAGGCGGGCCCATCAGTTGAAATGGAAAGTCTTGCCCGCGACTCCATCTCTCAACACATTGGGGAGAACGTCTCCGAGTGGAGGAATTTCTGGAGACACCAACCATTCGACGCCAAACCAGCACCGAAAATGGAGAGACCGGATGAAGGTGGGCATCCCATTGCGATATCTGAACCGCGGCCGAGGCTCTGCGACCTAGGAGCGTGAGCTTTCGGCTGAACGTTGGAAATAATGAGCTTTGGTATCCTCTGCGTGGATCTGTCAATCTTTGGTGGTAACTTGGGTACTGCTCGTATTGTTTGCCTGGGATAGGGGTCAAACAGATCAGTAGAAACGACTGGTCTCCTGTCAAAGCTTTCATCGTTCTCGGACACTGTCGATCTATATCTCTCCTTGCATCCCTCTCAAAAGAGCCAGCTTTGCAGCATCCTCAATAAACCCAAACGAAATTTCGTTCCCTCCACCCCAGGTAGCATCCGCAAGTACCCTACCCATTTCAAACATCCCCTGAGCGTTCTCCAACAACCCCTCCTCAATCCACATCCGCGCGCGAATCTTGTAGCACTGCAAACTCAAGCTCACTCTCCTCGGCGCCCTTAGCTCAATCAACACATCCGGATACTCCCTCGCTAGCATCTCCCCGACCAACCCATCCTCTCCCCTCTCCAACAACGCAATCCCCATCCTCATCCTCAGCCACAACGTCATGATAGACGCCGGCTGCACAACCTCCCACTCCGACAGCAGTCCCTGCAACCCCCCAAGGTAACTCTCCTCCCCCTCGCCGGCAGACCACACCTCCACCGTCTTGTCATACACCGAGAACGCCACCTCCTTATTCTGCCACGGACGCTCAGAGTCGACTTGCAAATTCCTCAGCAGCGCAAGAACAACTGTATGCTGTTCCCTCTCCAGTGCACCAAATCGCATCGCAATCTCCGTCGCGGGGTGGCATGGCCCGAGCCGGATCTCCGCCAGGGAGCGGAGATACCGGAAGAGCAGGTCAAGGATGTCAGGGAGGACGAAATCTGTAGAGGCCTCGAGGGCTGCGTTGAGGACGTACAAGAGGGTTAGGGGCTGGGGGACGAGCATGGCCGAGAGTTGCTGGAAGCAGACGGAGAGGCATGCGAAGCCTGCGGCGTGGTGGGCGTCGGTGATGAGGGAGTTGGCGAGGCGGAATTTGAGGACGAATTCGAGCACTGAGTAGGAGGGGTGGTCAGCTCCGGTGGGGGATTGGGGAGATGGTGGAGGTGCTTGGGGCGTGGAAACAGGGAAAAAGGGGTGGGGGCGCAACTCACTCCGCTCGTCTTGCTCGGGAACCTTGCATGCCATCATTGCCGAGCCGTCGTTCGCAGAGGTCAGAAACGTTGACAGCAGCCGGAAGATCTCGTCGGGGAGCGCTAGCTGCGTCGGCGCCCGCAGCGTCGCCGGCCTTGGCTGCAGTGGTCGTGGCCCGGTCGACGCCACGCTTGGGACGCCGCCCGCGGCTTCTGCCAGTAGAGCCTGCAGGGCAGCCTTGTGTGTAGCTTGCAGTTGCTGCAGAGCGCTGGGCTTACGCGCGAGGTAACGCTCGAGCTTTCGAAGCTGGGTGCCTCCTTGGGGTAGCGTGCCGTTTCCAAGGCCGTCGAGAGCCCGTTTCGCCCGGGCGTCGCCCCAGTTCTTGGTTAGACCCCAGGTTTTGACACGGAACTTGTACATCCTCTCCCTGCTGACGGTCAGTATCTAGCTTGTTCATACCGGGTCGTGGGACGGAGACGAACGTGGCGTAGAAGCTGTGCATGCACTCCATGTACTCCATGACCTCCTTGAGAGTCTTGCGCTGATACAGTCGAGTTATCTCGCCCTTGTACTGCTCCCAATCGTCGGCCGTGGCCCACTGCTGGGATTGAATCTGTAGCTCAGTCGTCATGATGTATGGAATTCGCCAAGTCGAAAACGGTCTGGTACCTGAGGAGGTCTCAAGCTGACGCAACAAAAACGGGCAAACAGCCATTTATCCCTGCACGCAACTTGGACGTCGATTTGCTGCGGCCCATTCAGAAGGACAGTGCTGCTTGGGACCGATCAGAGCGGCTCACGGCGACCTTCGGTGCGGGGAACGCAATGCCGTGTGGCTGCAGCATCGGTAAAAACACCCCGGCCGTGATTGGCCGATTTATTCCAAAAGGACACTGCCGCCGCCTTCGATCATGATCTTGGGCTGCATGATGTAACACTGGAACATCCCGACACGGGTGGGAGACAAGCTTTCAGCTAGTCATCCGGCAACATCCGGAATCACAGCGGCCTATCCTTGATTGGCCACAGGACCTCAGGGGACAATACTGCCGTATGCGGCAGCACGTCTTGCTAACGAATATCACCCTGTGTGGTATTTTCAGCCCTCTGTCCTGCATACTCTCCAAAGGAACCAATCGGCATCCAAGAGAGGGAGAAGCCTCATCGGTCTCGTATACTGGCATTGATTGTTTGTGGGACTGTTATGACATCTAGAAAAGGGGCTGGCTGAAACGGCTCACCGACATCTACGCAGTCATACCCCATGCGGCCAGCGGCTTACCGCTGTGATGGAAGATACTCCCAACCATCGGCATCGCCGTCGAGCTGTTTGCTTGCTAGCGATCAACGCCAAAGCACAGCCCGACCGACGATGCATATAAGACATCCTAAATCCCGTCATAAGTAAACCTGAAGTCTACAATCCACAGCTCATCAACACCAACATCAACATCAACATCCGCCCAGAACATCCAGCACCCTCATCTTATCACCAACAAGAAACAGCTCCCCCTAACAGACACAATGTCCTCCCAAGCAGTCCAAGCCCACAACACCGGTACCTCCCATTCCCCCCATCATACCCCTTACTACCCACCTACCTAAAATCACCCACTAACCCCCTCCAGCCCGCGCCCAAGCCCCCGGCGGCTCCCGGCCCTCCCTAACCTGGTCGTCCAACCTCGCCTCCCGCGCCCAATCCTGGGCGAACCAGCTCGCCTCCAACGGCGACATGGAGCACGCCTCGACCGACGACGGCGAAAACCTCTACGGCACGACCGGCAACCCCTCCTTCAGCGAGGCCGTCTCCGCCTGGACGGCTGAGCGCGCCAACTACGACGGCCAGGAGATTGGTGATCCCAACCTGGACTTTGGTGCGGTGGGGCATTACACGCAGGTCGTATGGCCTGAGACGACGCAAGTGGGCATGGGGATGGCGAGGGGGCAGAACGGATGGACGTATGTCGTGGGACGGTATTGGCCTGCGGGGAATGTGAGTGGGTTGTCGGCGTGGAGGGGGGGAGAGGGGGG
>Ga0247780_1001475_pt1 | contig 13231 bp, 8 predicted proteins | sample UWRJL079202R5_FD_179927 | JGI IMG/M metagenome (GOLD analysis project Ga0247780, IMG submission 179927) | Plant litter microbial communities from Arlington Agricultural Research Station in Wisconsin, United States - UWRJ-L079-202R-5 | ecosystem: Environmental > Terrestrial > Plant litter >... | reverse complement strand
CTTTTGCTTTGGATGCCCACTGTTTACTCCTCAAGGTGGTAGCGTAGCAGAGTTTGGTTGTCGCAGCTTTGCCAGTGGATAATGACTGCAGCCATTTCCAGATAATATCTACGTAATTCGCCCACCACCGTCCGTCGGTTAAGGAAGACAGTGATTTGATCAACAGATACCGATCTAAATATAAACCCGTTCAGTCCTCCACGTCGTTCCCCTCCTTTCGAAACTGAGTTAGATTAAACAGTGCATTTTCCTCCACCAGAAAGGGGTAACCTAACTATGAAAATAGTAATCCTAGCCCGTGCTATCAAGACTTAACCTAAACGGTAACTATACCGCCCCAGGTACTAAATCGGTGTTAAATTACATTTGGCAAAACCTCTCCTTATCGAAATTCGGCGCATTAACTATCCCCTCCTTAGACGTTACCGAACCGAACCGAGGTGCCTATGTAGAACTCGAGACCTATTACGTGAACCGTACCTATGTAAGAGAGAGAACTCAAGACTGTTGGTCAGTCTGCACACAGCAGTCCGTAGACCGCATGTGACGGCCAGACAAAAGAAAGCCTAGATACATCCTTCCCTTTCTTGAGAAAAGAGAAACCCTCGCATTGCTATACTATGCTGATGCTGAACCTGATAGGATATCCATCCACCTGCTCCCCTAGGCAAAATCGATCGTCCAATCCGTTCTGCCTCTGAGGGTATTCTGTCTCTCGTCCTTTTCCTGATATCATTTCCGATCCGAACCAAAGCCGTACTCCTGGGGGGTGCCTCATCATTCCTCCCTGATTTCCGAACGCCGCGCTATTGCTGGTGTTGCATGCCAGACTCCTAGTATACAAACGGGGGTGCTATCAATAAGAGGCCAACCGAAAGTCGCATCCCACCATGAAAAACTCTCCTCCACCGCGCATTAACTAGCAAAATAACTTTCCTCTTTTTTCTTCCTTCAGAGCCAACTCCAGTCCATTGCCGCTGCTACTCAGCAGAGACACCAGGACGAACGGACGGATTCCTCACAGAGATATCTCGGAGGGCATTGAGGTGAAACACAATGAGGTAAAAACACCGCAAAGGTGGAGAGATTAACCGTAAGGAAATAGCAACCACTCGAAATCATCAATTACTGAATTGATGAGGCAATACACTTGTGTGAGAGATTGCGCCTAAGCGCGGGTAAGGGCACGATGGACGATTCCCTGAAGGATCGCCATCTCGCGCTCGCCGAGGGTCTTGAGCGTCCAGCGGCACAGCTCACGCTGCTCAGGGAGAGCAAGCTCGGCCCATGCGAAGCCGAAATAGCCGCTGTCGTCCGAATCGCTGATTTTATCGACCACGCGCTTGCGCATCTCGGCGTTGGTGTTGCGAACGGTCAGGACCGTCTCCTCGCGAATCAGAGCGATGAAGTACTGTGGTTGAGTCAGTTCTGGATGAGCATTGGGGACAAGGGGGAGGGTACATACCTCCAAAACGTCGACAGGGATACCAGGCTTCGGGCACAGGGTATGCATGTGAATCCAGCAGTGGGCGTTAGTTGGGATATTGAAGATCTTCAGCTCAGCATTGCCATAGCCGGCGGCAACGGCAATGTTGTCCTTCTGGACGACCGAGAAGCCCGGACAAATCATGGCCGCCGTGAAGAGGCGACGCAGGAGCTGCCCATTGACGGTGCTGTCCTTCTCGTCGTGCTTGGGCGACAAAAGGGTATTGCGAAGCAGCGCAGCCAGGCGGACTGTGGCCGTGTAGATCAAGTGTCTTTGCATGATGGTGATATTCTCCGGGCAGAACCACGGGAATTTCTTGATCGTCGTGATCATGCACTCGTAGGGGCGCTGCGGGCAGTCGCGTGCGAAGGGAGACTGTTCAAGTTTGTTAGTCGGGGGCTCTGCGGAGAAAATATGGCAATGGGGAACACTTACACGGTGAGGGATCTCGACGAAACGGACCAGAAGCGTCATCTCCTCCTCCGTGACGAAGCCCTGGAAGGTCTTCCACGACTCATCCACGACCGGGGCCTGGATAACGGGAGTCGCGCCATCCCAGAAGACACCATGCGCAAAAGGAAAGATGTCGGTCATCAGCGCAGCCTGGTTCGAGAGCTCGAGCTCCACGGGACGCTGTCCCAGGCGCGGGTGGCGACGCTTGTGGACAAGGTCCCCATAGCGCTCAATAGCCTTGACGGCATCGGCATGGGTTGCAAACTCGACGTAAGCATCCTGCGTCTTGCTGGTGGTTTTGTCCATGATGACGTGGACCGGCTCCTCAAGGTCCTTGGGCAGCTTCGCGTTGCGTCCCAACATGGCAAGAATCTCCGCCTTTGTGGTGGTGTACGGGATGTTTTTGATCTTGACAACGCCGAACAGTGCGGCTTGGCCCTGCGTATAGGACTGAATGAATGGGAAGTTGACAGGGTTCATTGCTACGTTCAAGAGCGGCTTGCCGTTCATAGTGCTGGTAAGCTCCTGGAGCTTCTTCGAGGCCGTGGCGAAATTGGTCAGCTGAACAGTTCCCAGTGCCTGCCAAGTTGAAATGCAGCTGTCGATCTCGGCAGGGGCCACGTCAACCTGAGATGCAGTTTGCTCCATTGCGCGACTACTGGCGGGGATCATCGCAGTCTGGTTGCTGTAGCACTCAGCAGGCGAGTTGACGGCATACGGCTGGTTTGTATAGAACTGATTGTTATAGCTCTGGTTAGACTGATGATACTGAGTCACCGCCTGAGACGATGAGACCGCGGCAGTGCCGTGCGGGGTGGCTGTCGCAAGACCGGGATGAACACCGGGATGAGCAGACATTGAGGCGGGATCAGCATGAGCTCCCATGGTGTTAGAGATGCCACTGCCGAGATTGAACACCGGAGGCGGCATAGTGTCGTTGGGACGACCGATGAATCCCTGGTGAGGGGCAAATGAGCGAGGGACAGTCTTGGACTGTTGCTGGGCGTTGTAGGGCGAACCCGAGCTGACGGGAGTATCGAAAACGATCGTGGCAGTAGTGCTGGTTCCGGCATGAGGCGTATACGTCACGCTTCCTCCAGGCGGTCCCCAGACATTCTGGTTGCCCAAGTTCCGAGTGTCATTGACACTCGCACTCCCGGTGAGTGCGCCTTGCTTCTGATTCTTCTCCTGGGATGTCTCAGCAGCAGAGGAGCCCGGAAACGGCGGTCCTGGGGCCGTCTTGCTCTGGGCCGAGCTGTACTGCGAAGGGGCGTTGATCGGATAATGGAACTGTGTCTGAATCGAGGCGTCGCTGACGTTGGACTTAGCATACTCGCTCCCGCTGCCCACACCGGCAAACGGCACAGCCGGACGGGCAGACTTTCCCTTGTCCTTAGGCATATTGTGAGGCCGATATGCGTTCTCAGCAGCCCGTCCCTGATGGTACTGCTTCCTTCCATGGGCATTGTCGTCACCACGATTGCCACCTCCGCGCTGGCGTCTCTGCTGATTTCTCCAAGAGCCGGCGTGGCCGCCCTGGCTGCTCTGACTGGCACCATGGGCCGAAGACGCGCCATTGCGCTTCATTGCAGCGTAGTCCTTGAATCCCATCCCCTTGGGGGGAGGGCTGAACGGATCAGGGTGCTCGAGGAGCGAGACACCGCCCGCCGGCTTGCCGTCATACGAGTCCTCCGTCGAATTGGCGGACTCCGAAAAGCGGTTGCTGTCCGCCTTCAGGACCGCAGCAAGGCCAAGGCCCTTGTTGTTTGCCATTGTCTGAAAGTGATGATGTTAGTCTAGGTACTGAGGCCTTGAAGCAAACCAAGAACGCCTCAAAGATTTCGTCCAACGCCTTAAAGATTCAGAATTAGGCGTCCAGTACGATCTTGAAGGCCTGGCCGGGTTCTATTTGACGCGTAGAAGACAAGTAAATAGGCGTGCTAGGGTCGACGGAGACGCGTGAATGGGTACTGGAACAGGCGTCCCGGGATACTTCAAAGGCCTCGGCAGGGTCAACGAAGGCGTCGTGAATGATGGGGGGAGGCGTTGAAATGTTTGCTGAAGGCCTCGAGGATGACGAGGAAGGCCTTAAAGCGGTCGTCGAAGGCGTTGGAAAAGTTGGCGAAGGCAGTGGCCGAGTCGTCGGAGGGGTTGGCGGCAACGGTGAAGGCGTCGATGATGATGCCATACGGGGTCTGCTTCAGCAGTGAAGCCAAGATTTTCACTTACCTTAAGACAAGTATAACTGTCGACTGGCAATACGATGATCTGAGATAGAGCTGTCAGCTTCTCTTCTCGGATCGATTTTCGCGAGCAGGGCGGGAGGGGGATCGGGTGAAGAAGAAGCGGCAGAGGGAGGAGGAGACGCGACGATTGTGGGTGCGGATGATAAGTTCTTGGTAAGCTGGATGAGGTGTAGAAGGGATCCGATAAAAACGCCCTCACCACTGGTGATGTGTGAGGCAGACGTACAGGATGTTCTCGAAGAGAAACCCGCGCGCCAAATTCTCGGTTGGATCTTGCGCGCGCTGCTCTCTCAGCCACAGGATGGGGGAAGGAAGCGATGGAGGAAGGGAAAAAAAAAACGATGAAAGATGAAGTCGCGTTTTGTAGAACACACGATGGAAGAGGCTGTGGAAATTTGGACGGCAATTTTTGTGGGAGAAGCGATAAAAGGGCTGTGGTGACTCTGCGCGTGGAGGTCTTGGGTGAATTCTGCGCGCCACCTTCTCGATCTTGATCGCGAGATGGACGAGTGTAGAGTTGCAGGATGCTGTCAACTTACCGATTGATCGGGATGCTTACGAGCGACCACTCGTAGAGATGTGCTCGATGTTATGTGAGAGTCCAGACAAGTTGACGAGAGGTGAAAGTCGATGGATGGTTGTACTCGAGAGGAGAGGAGAAGGTCGGTGGTTGCAAGGAAGAAGAGAGGAGATTGGGGCACGCTGCTGCGGAGGGAAGTGGTCGATGAACTACCTTGCCAACCGCAGAGGAGTTGTGGTTGGGTTGGAGAAGGACGGTCCCGTTGCTCTCTGGCGCAGCGAGGTTGAGGATAGAGGAAGGAAGGAGGCGAGAAGAAGCCAAGGGGCAGAATAAATATTCGCTGTCAGTCTCGCGGACTGCAAACGCGAAGTCAGGATGGGATGGAAAACCGCGATCTGGAAATCAGACAGCTGGCAGGCCACAATAGTAGGCCCGTCAAGTTGGGATGGAATATTGCGATCTGGGGATTAAGTCTCGCGATCTGGTGGGCCACAATAGCAGGCTCGGTGAATGCAAGAACGATATTAGAGCTTCAAGTCGGAGATTGTGCAACTTCGGCGCCAGGTTCTGATATTTGCAGTGACCTGAGCAGCAGATTTCTTCCATCTGTTCAACTATTTGTATTCACTTTGCTCCCCCGTGACTCCCTGAGGTCTAGTATCCTTCACAGCATAATCACTAGCACTCGCCTGTTAACTATCGACGTCCTGCCAAGTAAAGTCTTGCAGGAACCTCAGGCCAGCCAGAAAGGAATTCCATATATGGTATTGTATTCAATAAGATCTCACGGCTGGGTACGTTACTGAGTGTTTCAAGTACGCTGATCGGAATTCAAACCATTAAAAATCTGAGTCCTCTAGATCCGAGACAAGATCATGGTGGTGGAGAGCCATGATCGAGTTTGAATTTCCTGTGGAGACTGAGCATAAGATGTCAGCCCGAAACAGCAAGTCCACTTCCAGAAGAGCCTGAGCGTCTCAGCCACTGGCATTCTTCGAAGACTTTACCCTGTAATGAGACGGCTCCTTCCAGACAGTTCGACATTCCCTTTCCTGGATCTTCGAATTTAATGAGCCCGAATGCCTGAAAGGTAGGTCTCCATTATCAATCAAACAGGTTTGAGAGGATGACGTAGTCTCGAAAGAAGTCCGCAAGAGTTGGCGGGATCTGATGTGAGATTGTAAAGGCGGGCTGTTGGGTCAACAAACATCAGGCACGCCCACAAAGCACCTCCGGGAGATGTCCAACGCAGGATTTTTTCTCGGTGGGCGGAACTCTCAGAGGATGGGTTGTTGTGTTTGAAAACGTGATTGGAGCTGGCAGTTCAAGAGAACGTTGTTTGGTGGTGGATGCCGAAGCGCCGCGAGATGCCGTTGGAGATGATGCCAGGTTTCCGTGGGAGTTGGGACGAAGATAAATAGGGTTTGAGTGCCTGAGGTGGACGGATGCCGTTGAATAGACTGCAATATGAATAGAAATAAATGCTCAAGAAAAGAAAAGGGTAAATTCAAGCCCCAACCAACTCAACCCCTTGGTATCACGAGTCTAGGTGAGAACATAGGCTGACAACAACGTGGCAGTAAAGATTCAACGGGTATTCAGTGGCCCATATCATTGGATAGGCGCAAAAGGTTAACAGAAGCCAGTACAGAAGAGGCCCTCTGGTTCCTCCAGAAACGCCATACACGATGCCTCTGAAGCCATGGCCCTGAACCTAGTTTTTTGGAGAGGGTGGCGCCTCACCCTAATCGATGACTGCCTATTAATTTCACTTTTCGTATCTCATCGTGTCGTGATATATCCCAATCAGTCAAACTGTGAACGGTCAGTATGGGGTCTGGCGGGAAACAAAGCCAAGGGATAGGGGGCATACCGGTGTCAGGAACGACTCGGCTACGAATCGCGCCCGCGCATTAAGCTAGAAGTGACTCAGGTCAGTCGCTGGGGAGGTATGGAGCATGCGGGTAGCTCACAAATAGCTTCATCTCCGAGATCTCCTTGTCCACCTCCTCCATAAACTGGATGATGAAGTCGACCAGCTTGTGCTTCAGCATCTCCTCGGTGTGGAAGTTGGTAATCAGGAACGATATGTCATAGCCCTTGATCGGCTTGCGGCGCAGAATAAAGAAGGATTCGGCACGCTGCGTCAGGAAGCGGGTGAACTTGTGGACCAGGATGTGTTCGATCTCGTCGGCCTGCTTGATCTTGATGCTGATGCGTATGCTGTTGATGCTCGGCTCGATGAGGACCCGCTCGTTCTCGTTGCGCGCCACCGTCAGCGGCGTCAGCAACACCTCCGGCGACGTGCGCGCCTCGACCTCGGGGACATTGTGCCTCTCTGCCGTCTGGGATGCGAAGTTGGAGAGGCAGAGGGCCGCAGTCAGACTGCTGCGTACCGCCTGGAGGTATGGGCGGAGCGATTGCGACTGTGTGCCCAGGGCAGTTAGCAGCTGTTTCAGGCACGGCAGGAGCGATCGCCTCTCACCATGACGCCCGTCGTCCCTGTTTGTGTCTCTGCGATGTGGCCGGAAGCTTGCGGTTCAGTCTGTGTCTCGGTCTGGCAGCTAGCGCACCGGAAGCACTGAAGTCACCTCAACGCAACGAAGAGGGGAGATGGTGGGGCGTGGCAGGGGAGGGCAGATTCGCGGTCAGCGCCCCAAGGCGCTAGACCAGGGGTCTAGTTCTTGGCGCCACCTGATACTGACAAGTCCCCTGTACGCGCATATTTGCCCCTCGCCGGTTCCGTCGCTTTCCACAAGCCCAAACAAACGTGCCTGAGTGACGAAGCACAGGGTTGCCTGAGCTTCAAGTGTCAGACATCGAGGTCCCTGGAGGAGCTGCAGCGCGTCCCGAACTTCCTCTCTTCCCTCCCATCCTTTCACCTTCTTCCATTTCCCTCAGCATCTTGGTGGATAACCACTGACACTTTCCAAAATGGCGACAATCCCTGGTACGACATGCCCCCCTCTTCCTCCCTTCGCGCGTCCCGGCCGTGGGCGCACGATTGCCGTCTGCGTTCGAGTTTGGAGAGCTAATCGGTCGTCTTTCCAGTCGCGGTCAAGCACCAGGGCAAGAAGTACGATGTCGAGGTCGATACATCCTCGGTCGGCGAGGTCTTCAAGTACCAGCTCTACAGTCTCACCGGAGTTGAGCCCGACCGCCAGAAGATCCTCGTCAAGGGTGGCCAACTCAAGGATGATGCCGACATGGGCAAGCTGGGCCTCAAGCCCGGCCAGGTCATTATGATGATGGGTACGCCCGGCGAGGGCGGCGGCGCTATCGTGCGGCCCTCCGAGAAGGTTAAGTTTGTCGAGGACATGACCGAGGCCGAAGCTGCGCGACAAGCTGGCGCCACCCCGGCCGGTCTCGTCAACCTGGGCAACACCTGCTACCTCAACTCAACTCTCCAGACCCTGCGATCTATCCCCGAGCTTCAAGAAGCGTTGTCCGAGTACAAGTACAAGAACAACGGCCCGTCGGACCCCATCCCCGCACTTGACCTCACCAACCAACTTCGCGATCTATACAAGGACATGTCTGAGACCCAGGAAGGCATGCCGCCTTTTACCTTCCTTAACGCCTTCCGCACGGCATATCCCCAGTTCGCTGAGCGCGCTAAACATGGACGCGGCTTTGCCCAGCAGGATGCCGAAGAGGCCTGGTCGCAGATCATCACCCAGCTTAACCAGCGGTTGCGCATCCCGGACAAGGATGGTAAAGAAACTTCTTGGATCGAGAAGTACATGGCGGGAGAATTTGTCAGCACGCTCGAATGTGACGAGGAGGCGGCACGGGAGGCAGGTGAGGAGGCCAAGGTCATCAAGGAGCCCTTCCTGAAGCTCAACTGCCACATCGACTCGGCGACAAACCATCTGGTCGATGGCATTAACAACGGCCTGGCGGAGAAGATTGAGAAGAAATCGGAGGTCCTGGACCGTGAAGCTGTCTACACGAAGCGATCCAAGATCTCTAAACTGCCCAAGTATCTCACCGTGCACTTTGTGCGCTTCTTCTGGAAACGCGAGGTGCAGAAAAAGGCCAAGATCATGCGCAAGGTGACGTTCCCCCATGAGCTTGATGCCACAGAGTACTGCACCGACGAACTTCGTAAGATGCTAGTGCCCGTTCGCGACAAGGTGCGGGAAGTACGCAAAGAAGAGGAAGACATTGATCGCGCCCGCAAGCGGCGCAAGAAGAACCCCGACGACGGCGAAGAAGAGGGGGCTTCATCTACGTCTGGTAACAAAAAGAAGGACGACAAGAAGAAGACCGATGGCGACGTTGAGATGGGCGACGCCACCGAGACCTACAAGACGGATGCCGAGTTCGAGGCTGAGAAGGATGCCGCATTACTCGCCGCCAAGAAGGAGCTCTATGAGCTTGTAAACCCGGAGCTGCGCAAGCAAGACGCCAACCAGTCGGGCCTATACGAGCTGCGCGGCGTCGTCACGCATCAGGGCGCCAGCGCTGACAGCGGCCATTATACGTGCTACGTCAAGAAGACGGGAATCAAGGACCCCAACACAGGCAAGATTGGCGAGGAGGATGGCAACTGGTGGTGGTTCAATGACGAAAAGGTCTCCGAGGTCGCGGTCGACAAGATTGATGCCCTCGCTGGTGGCGGCGAATCGCACTCAGCACTCATCCTGCTTTACCGTGCCATTCCCCTGCCTAGCGCTGAAGGGCTTATGGAGTAAATTCACCAGGATTAACATTGCTTTGGGGTTTGCTTTTCATCCGGGTCTCTGATTAGGGCATGGCAGATACGATACCAAAAAAACATGGACTTATTCACATTGCCGAGCGTCATGGCGGACAGGTGGGAGTCGGATATAACTCGGTAGCAAGCTATTTCTTGAACTGGTGTTGAACGACAGGGGCATACGTATCATGATGAGATGGTGTGTCTATGGCACAGGAAATTCCATACCACACCGAGAAAAGAAAACATTGGCATCGCAAGACAGCTGGCTGGACTAGACCCGCGTGGTACTTAGTAATGGTTCATGTAGTGGATAATTGCTGATGGTTGTACTCTATGGGGGTATCTAAATGTGTGTCTTTTGATGTACAGGTTTGTAACAGCGCGTGGACGTGCAGTCAGGGGCGACGAAGCCAACTCTCTGCCTCGCAGTAATCTTACACAGGTCCGAGTCGAAGCTATCACTAGACCCCAGGACGTCTATCCTAGGTCGACTCCCCGCGCTGCCTGGCAGGAGCAATCCTCAAACAGGGATAGTCTCACACGCGTCAGTACATGCCAGCAAGATGCAGGTGCGCGGGGAATGGACAAGGTCAATGGCCGTCGTAGAACAAGCTGTCACCTCCCCGTGAGACCGCTCTCCCTGGCCTTCATTCGGGCGTGTAGGCCGTCAATCTTTGACTGGATCTCTTCTTTTTGCTTGATCAAGTACTCTTTCCGCTGCTCTAGGATGAGCACCTTCTCATCAACGGTGGCTTCAATAACCTTTCTTGTTTCCTGATGGTTGTGAGCGTTAGACCGGGGTGTTTAGCAGTGTGTGAGGTTGGGTGGTGGATGCCTACTGCTTTTGCTTCCTGTCGCATCTTCAGGCTTGCGCCCCAGATTGCTCCCGAGATGATTACCGTTGCGAAAAGCCCCGTTACTGTGAATCGCTTCCATCTGGGCCAGGATGCGACGATTGTATTCGGTGCTACTGTCGCAGGGGTGGCTGGGGGTTTGGTGAGTCTAGGCTGGGCGGATTTGGCGGCCAGTACTGCTGGCCGAGCTGCTGGAACTCGTGGTTTAGGTGGCGGTGGCATGGCGAGGAGGTGCGTGACCTATGTGGTTGGATATGTCAAGAGATGCGAGAGTAGCCCCCTCAGTCCCAGTATTACCTCCAGATAATCTCGACTTCCTGTTCGGGCGTCGTGTGCCGGGGCCTCGTATGACGTTGCTGTCGTCCGAGTCGAGGGCGGGTTGCGTCTGGCGAGTCGGAGTCGCTCCAGCTGTTGGTGTTGCTGCACGCCGACGGGGCCGGGGATGCCGACCTACTTGAGCTTGGGCTGAGCGAAATTCGTTCAGGTCTGCCTCGCCCACCTAGGTAGTCTTCGGGATGGTCGTGCGTTGAAAGCGTCACAGCCGGAGCGCGGGGAAGATCGATGATGCGGAGGTCAATCGAGGATTGACGTCGGTGCGGCGCTGAGAGCTCGGGACGGGCGCTCGGGTACGGAGCCAGCTCGAAATCTTCGCCCGCGGCAGGCAGACGCGAGCGAGCAGGGGGGCTGGACTGGCCCGCTTGCCCCATGTTGTGGCTTGTTTCGGTTTTGGGCCCGGCAGCCAGGGGCCGGCCCAGGGCCCTTAGTAATCGCACCGGCAGCGGGAGGGACATTTTTCGGTTCTGCTTCGTTGATTTCTGGCTGGGGAATGTTGTCGGCTGAGGGGCTGGTTGCGGGGTATATAAATACTTGAATGTGAATGCTGTTCTTCAGAAACTTTCGAGGTGTTGAGGAATCTGTTCTTGTGGTCCCGTCGTGTTGTGTTTGTTCTTCGAATCGGTTGAGTCTCCAGGGTTGGCAGTGGTGAGTTCCCCCCCTGTATTGCTCGATCCAGCCCTGTTTGTGGGGTTGCGATTTTCCGGACTCGAGCTTCCAAGACACGGGAAGCGCGGATGACGACGTCAACACTCAGCGTCCTGTCGATTTTAATATCTCGAAAATAGGGAAAGAAAATAATCGTTTCTGCCCATTGCGAGGACCGACACGATAAATTTAAACCCCAAGGTCATCTTCTCCTGGTCCCCGGCGCTTTTGTTTCAAGTCTCAGGTGTCAACTCCGCACTGCAGGGGTACAGCACCAGTGTCTCACAACCCTGACAGCCACTCCGACCAACAGACACAGCTCCCGTGAGCTAACCAACCCTCACACACAGACAGAGACGTCAGCGCGCATCGAGATAGAGTTCGCCCAATGTCTACTCCCCGCGTGTTCATCGTCCGCCACGGCGAGACGGAATGGTCTCTCAACGGGCGCCACACGGGCTCAAGCGACATTCCGTTGACGGCAAACGGCGAGAAGCGCGTAAAGGCCACCGGCCGCGCCCTGGTCGGCAACGATCGCCTAATCGTTCCCAAGAAGCTAGCTCACATGTAAGTCACGCCTGCACGGTGCGGGAGATCTCCTGGGTCTGCATCGGGGTCTGGTGGGCGGCGTGGTGTCTGTCTCACCCTGTGGCTGCTCCCCCAGACGAGAATGTGTTTCCTGCCAAGTGTATGCGAGGTACATCAGAAGCAGGGGGTTTCATCTGCGCTATGTCCGATCCGATCGGGTGCACTTGCCTTGAATGAGTACATGCGTCATGGTCATCCTAACAGCGGACAACAGCTATGTATCACCCCGCAAGCGGGCTCAAAGGACCTTTGAACTGCTGAACCTAGGGCTCAAGCAGAAGCTCCCCTGGGATGCCCACGGTCCACGCGAAGAGGAAGGCTTGGTGTGTGAAGCCGGTGTCGAGATTACCGAGGACATTCGGGAGTGGGATTACGGTGATTACGAGGGCATCACATCACCTGATATCCGAGCGTTGAGAAAGGAGCAAGGCCTTGACCCGGCGTGGGATATTTGGAGGGATGGATGTCCGGGCGGAGAGTAAGAGATCTACAATACTGCGACGAAAGAAATTACTGACGTCTCCCAGGAGCCCGGCAGATATCACTGAGCGCCTCGATCGTCTGATTCGGGACATTCGTGAGCGGTGGCAGGCCCCAGCAATGAGCCAACATGATGGTGGAACTCAGGGCGACGTGCTTATCGTTGCCCATGGGCATATCCTCCGCGCGTTTGCCCAGCGTTGGGCAGGAAAGTCTCTCCAGGATGGACCGACCTTCTTGCTTGATGCTGGTGGTGTTGGTACTCTGAGGTATGACGCTGGATTTCACCTCCTGATTTGTGCTTGCAATACTGATGATGCCTCAGCTACGAGCACCATAACATTAACGAGCCGGCAATCTTGCTCGGGGGCGCTTTCATGGTCGATTTTAACGGTACGTACACCTAACTTGGATGTGTTTCGTGTCTCGTGTCTATGATTACTGACAGGGGAAATCAAATAAAAGACGAGGTCAAGAACTAAGCCGGCGCTTCACTCCAAGACAGGCATTCTGGCTCTCGTTCTTGGTGTGGCAGCCCGCAGATTGGGGCAATGCTAGGCTAATAGAATTGATAGAGAGAAATATTATGAGTTATCCATCCGCCCGTATCGCATCCTCAAGAGCCGGTGCTGCTGAGATATACCGGTAGTAGTAAAGTGTTGGAGGGTTTCTCCGACGATTTTTCGCACTGAAGTAGCCAGACTGCTTCTTTTTGACGCTTAAGTCTTCACAGAGTACTAGGTCGACATGTATTACCCTCCTCCATCTAGAATAGAGAAAAAGTTTGCGTACTTATATCAAGGGCCAAGATAATCGATCTCAAGTCTCTAAATTTTGTCAGCCTGGGACAGTAGAGCCGCTGATGCCCTAGGGATGCCAAACTCAAGAACTGGGTCATATATCACATTCTGAGTTGGG
>Ga0247780_1001474_pt1 | contig 13255 bp, 9 predicted proteins | sample UWRJL079202R5_FD_179927 | JGI IMG/M metagenome (GOLD analysis project Ga0247780, IMG submission 179927) | Plant litter microbial communities from Arlington Agricultural Research Station in Wisconsin, United States - UWRJ-L079-202R-5 | ecosystem: Environmental > Terrestrial > Plant litter >... | reverse complement strand
AGAACGTGCCGATCCCGAGCTGTTCGAAGCTGGGATCGTAGTAGCAGTACACAGCCGAGAGCGCTTCGTTACTGCGGTCGACCAGCGCGACACCGATCAGTTGGCCATCGAGAAAGTAGCGCAGCTCGAACGTCTCGCAGCAGCTGACGACAAGGAACTCACGGTAGCCTTCCAGATCGATGCCATCACGATCACTGGCCAGGCCGCGCAGCTCCTTGTGCCGGTTGTACAGCTCGACGCGGCGCGCGTCGGCGATGGGATCGGCGACTTCGACCGTGAGCCGCGCGTTGCCGCGTTCGAGCGCGCGACGCTGCGAGCGATTGGGCGAAAATTGCCCGACCTCGATCCGGATCGGTTCGCAGGCGCGGCAACCGGGACACGCCGTGCGGTAGAGAAAGATGCCTTGCCGGCGATCGCCCGTATCCAGGCGCTGTTCGAGCTCGGTTCGTTGCAGCAGGCGCGCAGGAATGCGCAGCGGCATGCGCGCGATCCGCTCGGGCAAGTAGGGGCACGGTTGCAAGCGGTCGTACACGATCAGCTCCGGGGGGTCGCCGGGCAAGACGCGGTCGTGCGGGAGCAGGCGCGGCTTGGTCATCGATCGAGCACGAAGGGTTCGGGAAAGATTTCGGCGAAGCCGAGCACGCGCTGTTGCCTCGGGTTGGCCACGACCAAGCGCGCGTCGCGCTGGAACTCCGAGATCACTTGTCGGCAGAGGCCGCAGGGCATGGCCAGCGTGTCGGCGTCGGTGAACACGGCGATGCCGGTGATCGAGCGCTGGCCGGCGGCGACCATAGCCAAGACGGCCGAGCGCTCGGCGCAAATCGTCCCACCGTAGCTGGCGTTTTCGACGTTGCAACCGACGAAGATCTGGCCGTTCTCGGCCCGCACTGCGGCCCCTACCCAGAAGCGAGAATAGGGCGCATAGGCCAGCTCGCGCACGGCCCGAGCGCGGGCCACGAGCTCGGCCAGGTCTGGCGTCAGCTCTGCCTTCGGTGCGCTCACGAGCCGTCCGTTCCGGCGGAAATGAGCCAGCGACTGAGCACGGCCGTGAACGCGTCACGCGCGCGACGTGCGGTCGCCTCGACCTCACTGTGATCGAGCAACTGGGCCGACAAACCGGCGGCCAAATTGGTGATGCAGCTGATCGCGCCGACGCGCACGCCGCGCTGGCGGAGAGCGATCACCTCCGGCACCGTGCTCATACCCACGGCATCGGCGCCCAGGGTGCGCAGCATGCGGATCTCCGCGGGCGTCTCGTAGCTCGGGCCGAGCATGGCGGCGTATACGCCTTCACGCAGTGTGACTTCGGCGTGACGCGCGGCCTCGCGGGCCGCCGCTCGTAGCCGAAGGTCGTACGCCTGACTCAGGTCCGGAAAGCGCGGCCCATCCCCGAAGTTCGGACCGCACAAAGGATTGTCGCCCATCAAGTTCAGATGATCGGTGATCAACATCAGATCGCCGGCGGCGAAGCTCGCGTGGATGCCACCTGCCGCGTTGGTCAAGAGCACGACACTGCAACCGAGCTCGGCCAGCAGCCGAACGCCGAACACCGAGCGAGCAAACGTGTTGCCTTCGTAGACGTGCGCTCGTCCTTGCAGGCACGCGACCGGCACCGAGCCGAGCGAACCCAAACAAAGATTGCCAGCGTGACCCACGACGCTCGAGCGCGGCATTTCGGGGATCTCGGCGTACGGAATGCGGAGACCCCCGCTCAGTTGGTCAGCGAAGGCACCGAGACCAGAGCCCAGCACGACGCCGACACGTGGACTTTCGGAGAGCGGGGAGCGCTCGGCGACAAAAGCAGCGGCGAGTCGCACGCGCTGAAGTTCGCCGTCGGGCATCGCCGTATCCTAGCCCGGGTTCGGCCCGCGCGGCCCGAAGCTGGCCATTTGTCGATAAAATCGCACAGAAACCGGGCCACGAGCGGGCGGCTGGACGACTCCGGGGCTTCAAGCTAGGTTCCGCGCCCCCGCCGGTCCGTTGTGGATGGCGTTTGGCATCCTCTCTCACGGGCGCGCAAGAAGAAATCAATGGCCACCAAGTTTGCTCAATTCCTCCAGGACAACAAGATCGACCCGCGCCGCATCGTCGTCGCTTCGCAAGAGCTCGAGCGGCTGCGCCCCGAGGATCGCAAGGTGAAGCACCAAAAGCGCGCAGCCAAGAAAGCTGGCACCAAGCCGGCCGAGGGCGAGAAGCCGGCCAAGCCGCGCTCTGGTCGCGCGGTCACCACGCGCTTGATCGAGTCGGTGACCGTGGGTAAGCCGGTCTCCGGCCCCGCGAAGACACGCTTGCTGCGCGCCCTGAATCACGTGCTCGTGACCAAGAAGAAGACGGCCGTCGAACTCAAAGCCGTATTCTGAGCCGAGCACCCCTGCGCGGATGTAGGGGTGAGTCGTCGGTAGGTACCCGGAGTCGTCTCCAATGGCGACTCCGCGTATTAAAGTTTTGAAGAGATCCGGGGTGTGGCGCATCTGACTAGCTCGTGGTCGCCTCTCCCCAGATCGGTCGGGTTTCCTTCGGCCGCTCCGAACCTCCGCCAGACCACCGGCAAGTCAACGTGGTACCGGTTAAGCTACGCGCTGTGACTGACCTCACGGACTTGGTCGAACGTTGCAAAGCTGGCGACAGCTTGGCGTTCCGCGAAATGTTCCGAAGTCATCGCGCCGATGTCGCGCGGCTCGTCCTGCGCATGACAGGCCGCCCCGCGGACCTCGAAGACTTGGTGCAGGACGTGTTCCTGCAGGTGTACCGCAGTATCAAAGATTTCCGAGGCCAATCCCGGTTTTCGACCTGGCTCTACCGCCTGACGGTGAACGTGGTGTTGATGCACCGGCGCGCAGCGCGCAGCCGCCCCGTGCTGCAAGCGGCGCCGGACGACAGCTTTGGCGCCGATGTGCGCGACCTGCCGGACGATCAGCTGGCACGAGCGCGACGCATCGCGGCATTCTACCGCCTGCTCGATCGCATGAGCGACAAGAAGCGCGCGGTGTTCGTGCTGCACGAGCTCGAAGGGCTGGCGCCGAGCGAGGTGGCCAAAGTCGTCGGCGCGCCGGTGCTCACCGTGCGCACGCGCCTATTTTACGCGCGCCGCGAGCTACTCGAGCTGCTCCGCGAGGAGCCTGCGTTGGAATTCGTCGCGCGCGAGTTGCGCGCGGAACAGCTGCACAGCGAGAGCGCCGAAGCGCTCACTGAAAGAGAGCCGACGTGACAGTGGAACGACGTCCCGAAGAGCGTGCGCTCGATCGCATGATCTTGGAGCTACGCGAACAACCGAACCCCGTGCTCGATTGGGAACGGATCGAAACGCGCTTGCTGCGCGAGCCACGGCCGGAACGAAAGAGCGCGGCCCGCTCTTTTCTGAACCGATTGCGTTTGCCAGCCGCGGGTCTGGTCGCGGTCGCGGCGGTCGCAACTTTGGTCATGGCTCGTCAGCAGCCGGTGCCCGTCCCTGCCCGGCAGACCGCCAAGCTGAGCAGCGCGCCGGTCAACGGCGATCAGCTCGCCCTCGGCACGCGCATCACGGCGGGCAATCAGCCGCTCGTGGTCGATCATCCCGGCCGTGCACATTGGACCCTTGAACCCCACGCGACCGCGCTCGTGACCAACGCCGGTGAGTTCCTGACGGTCAAGCTCGAGAGCGGCGCACTCTCTGCGGTCGTCGTTCCAAACCCGAAACCCGAGACGTTCGCGGTCGAAGTCGAGGGCACACGCGTGGCCGTGCACGGCACGGCCTTCCGCGTGGAGCGCGTCGCTGAGCGTGTGCAGGTCGAGGTCAGCGAGGGAACGGTCGCCGTCGAACCGAGCGGCACGCACTCTGCGCCGGCATTTCTGCTGCGCCGTGATTCACGGGGCGACTTCGCACTCGACGGACACACGGGCAGCGTCGAAGGCAATGCCTCTGCAGTGGTCGCCGACAGCGGCAGCAAATCGCACCGCACCGTCGCGACCGCCCTGCCGAGCACGCACGGACACGGGCCCACGCCTGCGGCTCCACGGGCAAAGCCGGAAGTTTCCTCCGAGCCCGTCGCGCAAGTGCAAGCTTTGCCCGTCCAACCCTCGATTTCCGACATCGAAAGCGGCGTCAGCTCGGCCCTCGTGCTGATGAATCGCTGCTTTCATGACCAAACTCGCTCGACCGGAAACCGAGTGAGCGCGAGCACCGGCCTCACCCTCAGCGTGGCGGGCGATGGCACGATCCAGAGCGTCACCTTCGCGCCGCCGCTGGCTCCGGCGGTCGAAGACTGCGCGGTGACCGGCCTGCGCTCGCTCACGTTCGCGCATTCCGTGGAAGGCGTCACTTTCACCCGCTTGCTCGAACTCAGCCGTTGAAGTCGCCGTATTTCGCCACGATTGCCGCACGCCGCACGCTGGCGTAGGCACGACCAGCCGTGACGGAAGGTTCGACCAGCAAGCAGGACACGCCGAGCAACGCCTTCGTGGTGAAACCGCCACCGTCGCCGCCGGAAAACGTGCGGCTCGCGTTGGTTGCTCTCGCGCTGACCGGGAAGTCGAACATCACCGGCTTCCTGGCGGTGTGTCACGCCGTCGGGGCGCGAGAGTCCGGAGCGCGCCAGTTCACCGCGAAATCCTTACTCGAGGCGCTCAAGCCGTATCTCGAGGCCGGTTGGGTCGTGCACCATGCGAGCACTTATGAGTGCGCTTACGGGCTGCGACCAAGATTGCTGCGCTCGCTCTCGCCCGCCCAGCTCGTGCAAATCAGTTCCGCCTTGAAGACCGGGCCGCGCGGGCACTACTACGGACACGAGGCGTTGCTCTCGGGCTACGACTTGGAGGTGACGCTCGGCTTGGCGGGCGGCAATCCCGAGTGGCCTCTCGCTCTCGAGCGTTTGCTGAGCTTCAGCGAGCCGCTGGAAGTCGCGGCACGCCTGATCCAGGAGCCGTTACACGGCGCCTTCGAGCGCGAGTGGTTCGACAATTTCTCCCACGAAGAGCAGCAGCAACTGACCGGTTTGCTGCTCGGATGGTGCGAGGTTTCAGCGCTGCGGCTAGGGCTGTTCCAAGAGTACGCCGCGGACCCGAGAAGCGTCGTGCAGTCCACGCCCGAGCTGCGCGAGATCTGGGCGCGTTTGCAGCTGTTGTATGGAGGCGCGGCAACGGTGTCGCCGGCGCTCGCGGCGGAATGTTCGGAAGGCAGCGGCGTCGCGTTCCTGCGCTCGATGGTTGCGGCCGACTACGATAGCGCGCGCGCGTGGCTCGAGCGCGCGTTTGGGGGCAAGCGTCAACGGTTGCTTGCGGGCTGCGCGGGTGTGTTTCAGGTTTTGCTGCTTTTGCGCGGCGCGGTAGCAGGAGATTTGAATCACGCGTTGCGCCTGGCGACGGCTGGAGCAAAAAAGGGAAACGGCTTTCGCGAATCGTTCGCAGCGTTGAAGCGTCTGCTCACCTCGCATGTGGGTGGCCGTGGAGTGTGGTTCGATGTCCTTGAGCCGCGTGGCTCGTATTTGAGCGATTCTCTGTTCGAGTTGGTTCAAGGCTGGAGCACCTTGTGGTTCAAAGAGCTCGAGCCGGGCGCCGAGTTCGTGCACCGCACGTCTCGCGCCCTCCTGCAGAAGATCGAGAACCAGGGCTCGACTTGGGTGTCGGAGCAGTACCGTGATGTGGTGACAGAGCTCGCACGGTCGCTGCCCAAGGCGCACGTGAACCGGGCGCAGATCGCTTATCCGCCTTTGCGCCTGCTGTTCGTGCAGAAGCCCGCGTGGGAAACGGCGCTCGGCCGCCTCGAAGGCTTGGCGGTCGAAGCGCCCGGCGCGCAGGAACAAACCTCGGGCGAGCGCGTGCTGTGGCGCGTGGGCCACGAAATCGAGCCCTATTTGCAAAAATTGTCGACCTCGGGCTGGACGCGCGGGCGGCGCTTGGCCGTCAAACACCTGATGCCGGGTGCGGCTCAGCGCGCTTCCTTACCGCCCGAAGATTTGCGCGTGGCCGATCACGCGCGTGAGTCGGTATCGCAGAATTACAGTGGCTACCGCGAGGTCTCGTATTCGTTCGACCGTGGCGCGTGGGACGCGCTGATCGGCCATCCGCGCGTATTCATCGGCGAGAGCGACACACCCACGGAGGTCGTGCGCGGAACGCTGCAGTTGCTGGCCGAAACCAAGGGTGAACAGTTCAAGCTCTCGATGTATCCGGACGACGTGAGCGAGCAGCAGCACGTGCGTCGCGAGGGCGACCGTTTGGCGGTTTACCCGATCACCAAAGCCACACAGCGCGTGCTGGAAGTGATCGGCAAAGGGCTCGTGGTGCCGGCGGCCCAACGTGAGCGCTTACTCGCCGCCGCCGCGCGCCTCACCCACCTCGTCCCGTTGCAATCGAGCGAACCGGCCCTCAGCGACGCGCGAGTCGGCGATCCACAGCCCTATTTTCGGCTCACGCCGCGCGGCGCCGGGCTCGGCATTGCGCTCGTGGTGCGCCCGCTGGGCGATCGCGGCCCCGCCTGCTTACCAGGAGCGGGGTCCCCGCTGATCCTCGCGCACCTGGCGGGCTCGACCGCGCAAGCACGGCGTGATCTCGCTCTGGAAACCAAGCAAGCCGCGGCCGTGATCGCGGCCTGCCCGAGCCTGGGCGGCTTCGAGACCGCCGAATACGAATGGTCGCTCGATACGCCCGAAGCCTGCTTGGATCTCCTCGGCGCGCTCGAGGCACTGGGCGACCGAGTGCGAGTCGAATGGCCGCAAGGCAAGGCGTTGAGCTTGCGCGCTCGCCTCGACCGTACGAGCTTGCGCGGCCGGATCAGCCGCGGCAAGAGCGGCTTCTTACTCGAAGCGAACCTGAACCTCGATCAAGAACTCGATCTCTCGCTCTACGATCTGCTGCGTTTGCTCTCGGAACAACGCGGCCGCTTCGTGAAGCTCGCGCAGGGTGATTTCGTGGAGCTCAGCGCGGAGCTGCGCGAGCAATTGTCCGCCATCGCCGCGGCCAGCCCCGAGCTCAGCGAGGGCGGCTCGGGCCCGATCGAGTTGCCGGTCACCGCGCTGTCCGCCCTCGAGGGCCTGCTCACCCCCGGCTCGGGCATTGCGGTCGACGCCCCGACGCGGAAATGGCGCGACGAGTTCAGCAAAGTGTTCGACAGTAAGCCGCGCTTGCCACGCGGCCTGAACGCGGAACTGCGCGATTACCAACTCGACGGCTTCCGCTGGCTCGCGCGGCTCGGCGAGCTCGGCTTCGGCGCGTGCCTGGCCGACGACATGGGCCTGGGCAAAACCGTGCAATTGATCGCGCTCCTACTCCACCGCGCACGCACTGGTCCCGCCCTGGTCGTCGCTCCCACGTCCGTCGGCGACAATTGGCTGCGCGAACTCGCCCGCTTCGCGCCCTCACTCAAGGCCCACGGCTTCACCGGCGCCGATCGTGCGCGCCTGCTCGAAGATCTCGGACCACGCGACGTGATCGTCACCGGCTATGCCACGCTGCAACAAGACGCCGCGCGCCTGCAAGCCATCACCTGGGGCACGCTGATCCTCGACGAAGCGCAGTTCATCAAAAACGCCCAGGCCCAACGCACCCGCGCCGCGCTCGCCCTACGCGCGAGCATGCGCATCGCCGCCACCGGCACGCCCGTCGAAAACCACGCCGACGATCTGTACAGCCTGTTCCAGTTCGTCCAACCCGGCCTCCTCGGCTCTGCCGCTGCTTTTCGCCGCCGTTTCCCACTCGACGAGGACTCAGCCGCGGGCCGCGACAGCCGCCGCAACCTGCGCAAACTGATCCAGCCCTTCCTGCTCCGCCGCACCAAAGCCCAAGTGCTGGCCGAGCTGCCCCCCGTCACCGAAATCGAACATCAAGTCGAACTGAGTGCGGAAGAAACCGCCATCTACGAAAGCATCCGCCGCGCCGCCGTCGAGAAGCTCGGCTCCAACGGCAACAGCGCCGGCCCTCGCAATGAAGGCGCGAACAAGTTCGCCATCCTCGCCGAACTCACCAAGCTGCGGCGCGTCTGCTGCGACGCGCGCTTGGTCGTACCCGAAGCGCGCATCGAAAGCTCCAAGCTCGCCGCCTTCGCCGAATTGATGGACGAATTGGTCAGCTCGGGCCACCGCGCGCTCGTCTTCAGCCAATTCGTGGATGTGCTCGAGCTTGCCGCCAGCTCGCTCGAAAGCCGCGGCAAAACCTACCAATACTTAGACGGCTCCAGCACCACCAAGCAACGCAGCGCCGCCGTCGACGCATTCCAAGCCGGCGAAGGCGACGCGTTCCTGATCAGCCTCAAAGCGGGCGGCTTCGGCCTGAACCTCACCGCCGCCGACTACGTGATCCACCTCGACCCCTGGTGGAACCCCGCCGCCGAAAGCCAAGCCACCGATCGCGCCCACCGCATCGGCCAACAAAACCCGGTCACCGTTTACCGCTTGGTCGCCAAGGGCACGATCGAAGAGCGGATCGTGAGTCTGCACCGCAGCAAGCGCGATTTGGCGGATTCGTTGCTCGCTGAGTCTGATCGGGCCAGTACGCTCTCGAGCGATGATCTGCGGCTGTTGCTCGAGGGGTGATCCTTGGCAATCTTGGCGGAGCCGGAATTGCCGTTTCATTGCGCGGTTTGCCGTGCTGTCGCGATCAGGCAAAAACGGCGCGCGCTCCGAGGTGCGTTGCTGGATCGCGATCGCCCCCCTCTGAAACTACTGTCCGCGGCGCTCGAAATCCTTGCTCAAAAGCGGGCGGCTTCGGCTTCGCTCGACGGTTCGATTGGGCGATCGTGATCCCGCGACGCACCCCGCGGTCTGCGGTTGTTCCCCCCGCGGCGCGACCAGTCGCTTTCTCGCGCTGCGCTGAACCTGCGCCGGCGCCTCAAGCTGCAAAGGATGGTAGCGAAGCCGGCGAGCGAGACGAGACGCTCGCTCGTGTGGTGGCTGCCGACACTACGAACACTGCATGAGTGACCCTTCGTGGCACCCCCGCTGTTACCGGCACTTGTGCTCGAAACACCGGCGCTGGCGACTGCGACGGCGCCAGCGCCGACACCCGCGTCATTGGTTCCCGCGTCGCTCACCCCTTCGCCACCGCTCGCAGTACTGCCGCCACTGACCTCGGTGCCGCCGTCGCCGCCAGTTGCGACGTTGCCGGCATTGCCACCAACGCTGACTCCGCCGCTTGCGATGTTGCCGGCAGTACCGCCACCGGCGCTACCGCCACTCGCGACGTTGCCGGCAAGTCCTGCCGCAGTATCGCCGCCCCTTGCCACACTACCGGCGTGCCCGTCGCCGCCGTTGTTCGCACCGGCAAGGACTTGCGAATCTCCGCCAACCGCGACGGTACCCGAGGTGCCACCTTCGCCGCTAGTTCCGCCCGTGGTGTTGCCGCTCCCCGCGCCGCCGCCGGAGCCACTCACTGTCGAGCACGCGCCCGCCACGCAGTATCCGCTTTGGCATTGCCCAGCGCCGCTACATGGCACCCCGTCTTCGAATGGCGTGGAGCTCAGTAGTTGCGCGTACACGCGGTAAGAGAAATCGCTTGCTAGATAGCGCGTATAGCCGACGAGACTTCGGCCGTGATCGCCAACGGCAAGCGTTACTTTGGACATCTCGTCGAGATCACTCGAGATCAAAAACGGTGCCGCGTCTGTCGGCACGAGATTTTCGGAAAAGCGGCGACCTCGCAAGCTCGCCAGGGGACTTCGCGCCCCGCCCTCACCGTCGGCCCACACTACCCAGTCGTAGCTGCCATCCCAGCCGAGCCCCACGCGACGCGTCACCAGCCCAATCGGTGGGAACGGTTGGCTCGAGACCTGAACGCCGCCCGGGTCGAGCACATCGAGCACGTTCGAAAGACGGGCAATGCGCAGCGTTTCAGTGCTTCCAGTTGCACTTGCCCAAGCCACCAGCCAGTGATCTCCCGATGCGATCAGCTCCAAACCACTGTCCGAGCTCGAGCTATGCCCTGGGTAACTCTGGATCTCTGGTGAAATGAAACGGAATAGTTCTTTCGGTGGGTCATCGAGCAGCTCGAGTTCAGCGCTGACTCTTGCGCCATAGACCACTCGCTCGCCGGTATCACCCGCAACGGTCCAGAGCACCGCGTATCGGCCGGCGTTGAACGACACCACGGGGGCGGTCGTGGTTGAGTCTGCGATTTGAGCAGCCACCGTCACGGCATGCGGCCAAGTTGCCTCGCTGCTCAGCTGCATCAATGCGATGTCATAGTGGTTGTCGAACGCAGCAACCAAGTGTTTGCCGTCGGTCGCGATGCCCCACACGTTGGTCAATGTCGAGGGCGCGGGGAACGGCGTCATCACCGGGGGTTCAGCGGCGCTGAGCAGTGTCCCGCTTCCGATGGTATCCCAGGCAACGGCAGACCAGTCAGGGTTGCCGGTCGTCAGCGCGTCGCGGTGACTCTCGTTGACAGGACTCAGCTGCAAGCTCGCACGGTCCAAAGTTTCGCCTTTCGACGAGACGAATTGCGCGAAGATCCGATCGACAGTGTAAGTCGCCGTTGGACCGTTGGGGACGACCTCGGTCCAAGTCGCCAGATAACGTGAGCCAGCGAAAACGAACGATGGCGTGAATTGTTCGTGCGACTTCGATATCAGTGCGATCGGCGGATCGTCAATCGTGTGCAACGCTTGATCGAAACGTACGGCGCGTGAGTTGCTCGTTAGTAACAAGTGCGTTCCGCTCGTGGCCGCCACGCACGAGGCCGGGACATAGCCCCAAACGAGGCCGCTCGCCAGAGATTGCGTCACGTTGGGGATCGCTGGAGCCGAGCTCGGATAAATCAGTTGCAGGCCAATGCTGTCATGGGGTCGACGCGCGACCACGAAGTGGTCATTCAACACCAGCGCGGTCGCCGAAAGATCGTCAGGAGCTTCGTAAGCGTGAGGCGCTCCCAGCAGGTAGCGTTCAGCAGACAGCGCAAACGTATGATCGCTCGCTTCTGTCACGGTTCGATAGCTAAAGTTGCTAGCATGGATCTGGACTTGGCTGAACAGCGCGAGGAAAGTGCTCCCGTTTGCGACCAGGCCCTCTGGAGCCACGAAAGACATTCCATCCGCGACTGTCGGCGTGGTGATCGTAATCGGAGCCCCTACCAGGCCGGCAGGCGTGATCGGAAATCCCAAAAGCTGCTTTCCCACGAATGAGGGGGTGGCAGTCGTCCAAAAGCTATAGAGCACGAAGTAGTCAATGCCGTTGAATGCGAGTTGACCGCCATACACCGTGTATCCAGTATCTTTCTCTGGATTTCCAAACGTGTCCGCGGTGGCGATGGTCAGCGAGGTCAGGACATTGCCGGCGAGATCCAGCAGGAGCGCGATGCCACAACTGTAGGTGAGCAAGACCGTGCTGCCACCCCGTACGAGCCCAGCCGGGCCGTTGTCGCCGCCGCACACACTTGGTAGCTGAGTCGGCGACCCTAACTGCCCGCCGCGCGTCAGTTTCACGGCATGATCCATCCACGTCCAAGTGTCACCGCTACTCGTGGTTTCGTACACGACGAGCCAACCATCGCCGACGTCCGCCGCATGCGCCGAGGTCAGGGCGCCCGATGGTTGCGTGGGGATGGGAATCCGCCCGAGCGTTGTCGGCTCACCGCCCGATGCGTCTAGGTACACGAACACGAGCTCTGTTGAGCTGTGCACAGGCGCCCGTCCCGCGAGACCGACACGCGAAGCAACGTCTGCCGTGTGGATCAGCTGGTAGCTCAATAGGTAACCCCCTGCCGAGCTTGGCGCGATGTTCAACAGCGTCGCATTCGGATCGTAATCCGGCGGCGCGTGATCGGCCGCAAACGCGGGTGAGATCTGCGGCGGTAGAACAAGCTGGGCTGGCGCCGCCATCACCTGTTCTGATCTGGAGCTGCCATTCACTCCGCAGCTCGCCAACACCAGCCACACGACCAATACCAGCCATCGTTCTCGTTGCATGAACCTCCGAACTCCCGCGCGGCTCGACCCTATGGCCTATGATCCGCCTGTCTCCGCCCCAAACCAAGCACGGAAAACAGGAGAGCCGCGTGCCAAAGTGCAACGTGCCTCGAAGTGGGCATGACCTGATACGGGCTCGGGTCGCCTTGGTCCGACTGCGATTAGAAGGGTGGCATCCGGACGAACCGCAGCGATTACGCGCGTCACGGCGAGTTGAACGTCCTCTCGTGCGCGCTGGCGACTGTGTATTTGCAGGTAGCCCAGCCACCATCGCGCCCATCCGTTGACAAACAAAAACGTCGTCAGCCTGCACCGCAGCAAGCGTGGTGGCTGGGTACTTTGGACATGATGGCCAGTGCGCGGCACTGGCACGACCCGTCGGGAACGGCGCGCGCGGTGAGGTGCATGGCTGGGGCGCGAGCGCCCCCCATTCTCATTCTGCGGGAGTTACGGTTCTCTGCGCAGCTTTGCCGCGGGGGAGCACACACGACCGGTATCCCCTTCGACGCCTACCCGTGCGAACGATTGCAAGTCGGGTTAGCTTCTGCTTTTCATCGACTGGGAATCTCGGGCGGGCAGAATTGATAGCTTGCCCTCGCCACCCCCAACCGCCGGCTAATCCCATCGTGCGGGCGCTACTGCTCTCTGCGCAGCACGATCGCGCGCGTGTCGCCGATCATGAAGCGGAGGCTGCGTTCGTCGTCGAGTTTGAGGCTCGCGGTGTCGACGGCACCATCGGCGCGAGTGACGGCGAGCTCTACGTCGTTCTCGTGCACGCTGGCGACTTTGTATTTGCCGGTGCGCGGCTCTTCGGCGGGCACCGCGACCGTGAGCCGGGTGCCGGAAAACTCGAGGCTCAGGCCGCGTGCCCAGCCGGTGGCGGCGGCCACGTCCTTGGTGTCGAAGTTTTCGACGCTTTCGCCGAGCCAGCGTCCCTCGAGCTTGCGCTGCACGGGGTTACCGCAGCCCGCGAGCACCAGCACACCGCTGAGAATGAGCGAGATCCGGAGGAAATTCCGAGTTGGGGTGGGCATCACGATCGAATCGTAACGACACCCACCTACAGATGCCTACATTTATGTGAATGTCGGCCGTCGGGCCTAACGAGGTGGATTCGTTAGCGGCAGCAGCGAGTTCCGAGGCTGTAGTCAAAGTACGCGCGCGGGTGGCTGCTGACCTTCGAGTCGCAGCCTTCGCGCGTGCTTCGGGCGTAGAAGCCGCCCAGAAAGGCGCCTACGGGGGCGTCGACCCATTCGTCGAGATTGCCGACCATGTCGTAGATTGCGTCGCTGCCCCAGTTGCTCTTGCAGGTCTCGGTGGCGCCGGTTTTGCGCAGCAAGGGGCCGTTCGCGCCTTCGACGAGATTGAGGCGCGGGTCGAGGTGAC
>Ga0247780_1001473_pt1 | contig 13261 bp, 2 predicted proteins | sample UWRJL079202R5_FD_179927 | JGI IMG/M metagenome (GOLD analysis project Ga0247780, IMG submission 179927) | Plant litter microbial communities from Arlington Agricultural Research Station in Wisconsin, United States - UWRJ-L079-202R-5 | ecosystem: Environmental > Terrestrial > Plant litter >... | reverse complement strand
CGACAGATCCCGCCGTGGTGTTTACGGTGACGTACAATGAAGTTGACCTCGTGGTGCACGAGCTCACGGAGGGGAGGGTCACGGAGCGGATCGTTTTGCCGCGGGACCACCTCGCCTACCGGGTGTTACAGCGCACCGGGAGTAGCACCGAGACAGTACATTACCTCCGCCACGAGCAATGCGATGCTAGCGGTAGCTACTGCCTCGTCACGACATGGCTCGGTTTCGATCCGGTTTGCAATGGCAGTGACTGCGCCTAAACGGGCAGTATCGGATCTGTGGTCTTTTGCGTCTATACGAAGCGCTTCACTGCCCTTGTTCATCACGCCGTCTATCAGCGTACGCCAGACACCCATCTCTGGGACGGGCTGCTTGCCGTGGGTGTTCATGGTCGCCGTGGCAACTTGGGAGGCGGTGCTGGCGGCCTAGAGCTGGCGGTTGTCCTGCTCAGGCCATGCGACGGGAAAAGTCCTTCTAGAATACCTCTCCGGCCAGGAGATCCTTTGCCGTTGCGCAAACCTGTTGTAGGTCAAGGGGGCCTCCGTTTCGCCGCGCCGTCTGTAGATGATGGTATGCATGCCCTGCCGCAACGGCTAAATCTCGTGGCGTACGCGTTGGCGACAGGGAGCGATGGCAAGTTCAGCATGAGCGAGCTAGGATGGTTGGACGTCATGACGGCCGAGTGGTTTAGCGGGGACGCCAAGACTTTGATATAGGTTACGGGCAAGGAGTATACCCTTTGGATGTTTGGCGAGGACGATGGAGACCCGAAGCTAGCGGAGAAGAAAGGATGACGGTCGTGGAAGGAGCGGTGACGGAGGATGGTGGACTGAAAGGCTCTCTTCATAAGTAGCGTAAGATAAGCGAAAGGGTGAATGAAAGCTAATCCAACTAATGGGGTGTAAATTTTATCACCTTATTATGCTTATTAAATACTAAGTTAGTCCCTACGTTGCACACGAAGGCGTATCGAAGCAGTGTTCCAGCTACTATGAATTTTACTATCCATAATAATAAATACAGTAGAGAACGAAGCTATTCAGGGCACCTAAATTAACCATTTTATTACGACCTGCACCCGACACAGGCCTCGAGAGGACTGGCGCAGGTTAAGACAGAACGTATGGCAGGACGCTAACAGTTAAGAGGCGTTCCGAAGACGGCTTATCAAGTTAACACTTCTAGACAGGGGTTTAAATGTCACTGTAGGTCGTTATCACTATAATGCATAAAGGTAAGTCTGAACAGTAGAATACAAATGAACAATTGAATACTAGCGTGAGGAACTAGGAGTCCCTTACGGTTATCATAGTTACGATAATGTCTATCTATACTGGCTAACTTAGAAGGTACTTCTGTACCTTACTTTATCTGCTCCTTAGTTTAACGACAGAGTAAACAAAGCACTTACTCTGTCTGCTCTCCTGCTCTGTAACAGAGTACCTAGAGTAATAGAATACCTTCTAATTAGACATAAGGGCTTCAGGTCTTTACACCCCTAGCCCAGTGCGCAGTACTGTATGTACTATCCTTCTATACTGCTTAGTCTACGGGGAATTCGTCAGGCTGTATCGGCTTAAGTGATAGCTTATAGGGTTATTATACAATTCCCCTCTTTCAACGTTCTTTTTCTATAAAGAACTTTCCTATAAGTTATTCTTTCCTTCTATAACTATACCTGCTAACAGAGTCTAGAAGCAGTAACTGAAACTTTACCTTTCTTTTACTGACTGTTATTATAAGAATATACTTTTTATCCTGACTTTTAAGATTGTGATATTAGTTAGCTATTCCTGCTATAAGCTCCTTAAGCTTAACTTGTCTTATAAGGTCGCGAGTTAAAGTAAGTTATGTGGATACTACCTTAAAGTAAATAGCCCTAACTATAACGTTTACAGTAACAACCCTTCTTTACTTCGTAAGGTGTTTGATAAGAAGAAACGCCTTAACGTTAAGAAGAAGAATACTTTGTCGAAGCTCCTTTATCTGGAGGTGTAATCTTAAGTGCTGGAGGTTTACGTGGAGGAGCTATTTAAGCATAAGATTAATATTATGTAAGAGGAGGAACGCTTAGAGCGTTTAACTGCTAAGCTTATTCTTTCCTTTAATTAAGAGGGGTTTTTAGTTAGAACACTTGTCGGTTCTTTCTTTAAAGGATCGCTTTAACTAGTAATAACCTTTTAACTTAGTTTGTAACTTTTTTCTTTTAATAAACGAAATAACTCTTTAACGTAGTGGTAGTGTGTTCGCTTTCCTTAATAAGAGGTTATAGGATTAAGTCTTATAAAAGTCTTTATAATATAGGTTATAGTTTTAAAGAACGTGTATTATATTATAGCTTTTTTATTATTTCTTTTTCTTACAAACTTCCTTTCTTATTATTATTTGTCTTACACCGTAGGAGCTGAAAGCTCCGCCCGTGAGGGCAAGCGGTCCCTCTACTGCTAACTATCTACTGTCGGGGCATGGTCGGGGCGTTTCCACCCCGCCCACTCTTCTGTTTATCCTACTAAAATACATGTGGTTTGGTCTCGATTACTAAACGTGGTGACAGGTTATAGGGTTGGTACCTTATACTGGCGTGTGTTATAAGTGAGATAGGGGCGTGAGCGGGTCGTTCTCAGTTCTGCTACGCTTACGCCCCTTAGCCGTGATGGCTTAAAGGTCCTACATCACCTCCTTTTTTATCCGGGGTAGAAAGGGAGACCCCTTCGGCCCGGGGCAGCTCCCCGGGGTTTAACCGGGACTGAGGTGCTAACGGCTTAGGGGTAACTCCGTAATGTCTCCCCCTCTTAATCTAGTCTTCTTCACACCGCTCTGGTTATTACCAGTTTATGGTTCTTTATTCGTCACAACTTTCAGTTCTACACTCTGCTAACTTACTTCCTTTAAGCTGTTATCACTTCGTTCCTTCCGTCTGGAGTTACCGGTGTGGCCAGCTAACCTCCGTGTACCTCCTCTAGTAGCCTTATAGCTTCTATCTAACCTTTTTATTAAGGCTAGCTGGCCTTCACGGTTCTTACAGCTCTATTCTCTAACCTTTATAAATTCTTCCTTCCTTTCCAGCCTTCCTTTAAAACTTTTCTTCCTTTAACCACTAACTTCCTCCTCTTAAGCTTTAAGCCTTATATACCCTGTAATTACCTCTTTATACCCTCGCTCACTCACTTCTACTATTATTATATCTATCTTAAGCTCTTATAAGCGTAACTTTAACGGTTTTAGTTATAACCCTCTTACTACTATTACCTGTAACCACCCTATTAACACCCTGTTAATTATCTACATTATCCCCTCTCTATTATGTCGCTAACGTGTTATTAGTAATAACATTAATAAATTACCCTACCTGGCCTGTATTAACTTACTAAATAACTATACCTATTTAAACTCCCCCTTAAACTATTATAAATACTATCCTGTTTAGAGTAGGTGACTGCTCCTACTATTTATAAGGCGTTTATTAATTAATTACAGACTTAGTTTATTACTAGAAATGTAGTGACAGTTATAATGATTATCTTTATATAGTAAGTTCTTATATCGCTTACACTCCGTTTACTGTCTATTAAACTATTTAAGGTCTAGGCTTTACCTACACCTTAAAGTGTCACATTACTATTATGGTAATCTGTACGTCTTGTGAGCTGGCTGCTGTTCTGGCTCGTTAAGATGTAAGTAATTTCTTTTATTAAGTTATATACGGGTTATTAACAGTGTAATAGCTAATTAATTAGTTTAATACGGTCTAGCAGGTCTAGTTATCTCTCTACCCTAGTGTTAAGATGGTTAAATAATAGGCTGTTAAACGTTTAGGCTGCAGTTAAAGTGTCCCTTTTACTCCCTTTAACTTAGGTTTGTCCGTTATAATTCGTAACAGTCTTAATGGCAGTCTTATAACGCTGGCTTAAGCTGCCTAGGTGCCTCTGCCTACTACTCTTACAGGTAGCTTATAAGTTAATATTACTCCACTTATTTAGGCCTAACGTTTTAAAACGCGCTTAGACTTTATCTAACGTCGTTTAACTATACTTAACGGTCTTATTAGTTTAAAAGGCTAGATTACTTAGTAATAGGCTAGTTAAGACGTAAGTATACGTTAATTATAATCTGTCTGTAATTTATTCGTTATTAACTGTCGTTATAAGTTATTATTAATAACGCCCGGGACCGGAACTGTCCTCCTCCTAACAGTCTTTAAGTTAATAATAGTAATTACGTTTAATCAGTGTATAATAATGTGGGGGTTATTTACAGTATATTTATAATATATTTATAATATATTTACAATTTAGGTTTTTAATTATATAATTATCCTTTAATATTATTTACTATCTTATCTTCCAGGTCAAGTCTTTACTGTGCTACCCTAAAATCTAAACTGATATCTTAACATCTTCTTCTTTTTTATACCCTATATATTATTAAGGTTAGTGCAGTCTGGTAACGGTCTGCTTAAGCCTCTCCCGTTATCGTTAAGTATCTTAACTAGGTTATATTCTTCCAGCCTTTTAATTTCTATAATCTAGTTAGTAATAATTACTACACTTATTAAGTGTAATAACTTTACTTTTAAATCTTACTAGTTATAAAGTTAAATACTGTATAAGCTGCTCTTATTATACTTTAAACACCTTAAGATTATATATGTTACTGTTTTTAAGGTAATATTACATTAGTATTAAGGTAACACTACCTTAAGGACCTTTCTTTAATAAAGGAAAGCGTTTAAGCTAATCTTCTCTGTTTTAACCTGTGTAAAGATAAAGCTTTAAGCTTTTATAAGTTCTTAATAAAGTTAAAGTAATATCTTACTCTTATTAAGGTTATACATATCTACTGTGGTAATAATGTAACTACAGCGCATAAACGCCTTATACCTCTTTTTTCATCGTCTTTCCTTCCAGTTATAAAGGGTGGAGATATTAGGGTTACAGTCTGTCCACTTCTCTTAATCCAGGTTTTCCACTTTTCTCAGTGTAAGTTTTAGCTAATCTTTTACCCATACGGTTTTCGTTAAATTACTATTTATTAAAGGGGTATATACTGTTACACTCTGTCTTTATTTTACCTATTTAGCTATCTTCTTATTAATGTTATATAAAAGCTTTATAATCCTTATACGTTTAAGTTATTACTTAACTTTTACTATTTATTAGTTTAAATAGATGTTAAGTGGTGGGATTTAAGCTTTTAACTTTAAGTTCCTTATTAAGGTTGCTTTATACGCTTTAAGTATAATCTGTAGGTATTATGTTTAAGTAGTTTTTAGTTTTTTAACTATCCCTCTTATTAGTCTTCCTGGCTTTATTAACGTGTGTTATGTATTTACTTTATAAGTAAGGACACTTTTAATAACTTTAGTGTAAATTTCTTAAGTGCGGACAGCCCACACTCCCTACGTTTTCCTTATAAGTTGGGTTAATATAAGGGTTTAAGTTTCCATTTTTCTAATAATCTTCTTTTAATAAGCTTTCTAATTAAGCTTTCTATTAAGCCAGACTTTTAAAAACCTAACTAACTTTATTAATGTTAATCTTAGGTGGTCTTCTTTTAAAATCTTTACTTTTTTAGTTTATAGGCGCCTTATTTATAAGAAGTGAATAAGCTTACTTTTCTTTAAGTTAAACGTTATCCCTTTTTCCTTTACCTATTCCTTACAGATCTTATACATAGCTTTAAAAATCTTATAATATGTTAACGTGTCGTATATAAAGGCCTAAAGGTTTATATTATCTGTAGAACCTAATGTAATTAGGCCTTTAATGTGTTTCAGCTTTTCGTATAATGTATTAATAAAGAGGATAAAGAGGATTACTAATAGGGGGGATCCCTAAGAGATCCCTTAAGTAATATCTTACGGTGTTAATAGCCCGTTATTAAACAGTAACTAGGCCATTCTCTTATATATATAGTTAATTAACTAAAGGATAAGCTTTCTTTTAAACCTTAAGTCTCTTAACGTAGTAAACAGTTAGTTCTAATCCACTTTATTAAACGCTTTAGTGATATCTAACTGTAATAATAAGATACAGGCTTTACATAACTATACTGTGTAAACGCTGTTAATAATAGCTTAAATAGTTATATCTGTCGCTCTTTTCTTTCTAAATCTAAACTAAAGGTTAGGGAGTATATAAGCCGTTTCCATTATAATGGAGATCCTCTTTATTAGGATAGCTTTAATAATCTTCCCTGTTACGTTTAATAAGGTTATAAAGTAGTATACTTTAACGTGTTTCTTATTATTAATTAATTTCCTTAGTTTTAACAGTATTATAATGTGTGTAATATACTAGCACTTTAGGTAATAGCTAAGGTTAAAGCTTACTTATATAATCTTCGTTAAGATGGCTAATAATCTTCTATCCTTATTATAAGTCTTTAAAAGGCCATTAAAGATCCCGTTTAATCCTGGCGCTTTTAAGGCGCCTACTCTTTAAATAACCTCTTTCACATTTAAGTCCTTTACCTTCCAGTCCATTAATATAGTCTTTAAGAAGGAGCCTGCTCTCTAATTAAAGTCTTTAAGTTTTAAAAGGTCCGCTTTTAATGCGGGGAAAAAGCGTTTATTAAGTTCTCTTATCTTCTTAATATAAGTGATAGCTATTTAAGGTCTGTTAGGTGTGGTATCTTTTATAACTTATAATACTGGAATAGCTGGTAGTTTAGGGGGTTAATAACTATATAATCTAGCTTAACGTTTAATATTCCACATTTCTTTTAAGTCCTTATTAATTGCTATCTTATTAAAGGAGCCTTATTAGCACCTTATTTACACCTTACTAATCACCTTATCTCTATACCTTTTAACCTTCCTTAACTCCTTTTTTACGGTGTAAGAGCGTTATATTCTCTATATCCTTTCCACTCTCCTTATATCTTTTATAACTCTTTTTATTTCGTTATCTTATTATAACGTTATAATCCCTATATTTAGTTTCCTTTTAGGTACTGTGGCGTTTGCGATACATAAGAGCTCCTTTAACAGTACTTTAGAAGCTTCTTTTAGTTTGTGGATGTTATTTATATTAGCTGGTATTATAAGGTGTTTTACTATTACTGTAGCTATTATAATGTTTATTATTTTATAGCTGTAACTTTCCTCTCCTTCTTTTTATTTTACTAGTGTGTTATTAATCTTAACTGTTTACAGTATATAGTCTGACCTAACTATACTTTTTACACCTAGGTAATTAACGCTTAATATATAGGACACCTATATATGGTTTATTATACTGTCTCTTTCTCCGTTTCTACATTTAAGTTATATTAATTCCCTAAAAGGGGTCTTTAACGTTAAGTCCTAGTCTTCCGTTAACTTTACTAGTGGCTTAACCTTAAGGCTCTTACGTCCCTCCTTATCTTATATTAGGTTGTGTGCGTTAAAGTCACCTATTATGACTACTCTCCCTTAGGGCGCTTTTACTTTAATTTCAGTTAAGGGGATGATTTAATTATCTAGTTTCTTACTTAGTATATAGATTAAGTAGACTGTAATAGCTTCCTCTCTATGGCTAAACGTTATTAACACTTAGTTTAGGCCAGAGTTTATAGTTTACGTTATATTAGTAAGCCGTTTACTAATATATAGCACTGCCCTCCCGTTATAATAAATTATGCTAAATTTCCCTCCTCTTTTATATTTTAAAGTGCTAGTAAACTGGCTTTAAGGTGGTTCTTATATCACTATTAAGTTGTAGTTGCTTTATATTTCTAGCGCCTTATTAAATCTTACGTCCTTATTATTAATATTCTAATATAGTATTTTTAACTTTATTAACTGTTTTATAAGGGGCTGCCTATAAGTGGTAATATAGCTGGTTATAGGGGTTGTTAAACTTTATTAATAGTTACTATTAGTCTTATTAGGGCTTTTACAGGCCGTTATCTGAGTGGGGTTAATGTGGTCTTTAAGGTGTTATTAGGGCTTAGTAACTTTATGTATTACATAATACTGTTACCGTTAAGTATTCCTGCTTTCTTTAAGAGACTAAGTCTCTTTACTTTAACCTGTAAGATTTATCTTCTCTTATTAGCTACCTGGTTTCCGTATCTCTACGTAACTGTAAATTAGTTAGTTACAGTGCGTTTACACTTAGTAATAAGAGTGAAGTTTAAGTTCTGCTTATTCCTTTTCCTATATGGTTTTTCGTACGTTATAGCTCTATTAAGGAAAATCGCTCTGGCACGCTTACAGTGCTTTTTCACTATATAGTAGTCCTTATAAAAAGCTAGGTAATTACTATTACAGTTAATATATATTAACTTATATTATTCTGGCTTTAATTTTATCAGGTAAGTTACTTCTTATTCGCTAACCTTCATACTGTTTACATATAATGTTCTTATATATAGTAAGTAGTGTAGTGTCTCCTTGTAGAATTTCGCTTTATGTCCTTATTTACCGCAATTAAAGCACTAGGTTACTTTCACTTCGCTTTTATAACGCTTGCAGGGGAAGTGCTCGTATTTTATAATTATACCCTTCTTAATTAGGCTAATAGCGTCTTCTAGGCTATATACTTTAATAATAAGCTGTATAATAAGGTTTAGTTTGCCATTAGGTTATTTACGGCCTTATCTGTAATTAATCTTACTAATCTGTATGTTATTATAAATATTAAGGTCTTTTATTATCTAGCTTTTATTTATCGTAAAGTTATAATTATTAATAAGTTCAGTGCACAGTCCCTTTACTAACACTGTATAAGTGTGTTGCTTAAAGACCGCTTCCTCTCTTAAAGTTTAATATACTTAGCTTTTATTATTAAGGTTATTATACTATTCCTATTTATCTTCTTTAAACGTGATTATTACGTTACTAGACTGTTAAAGGAGCTTTACCATTACTATACTTACCTTCTTAGTGTTTTAATTAACCCTTTATATAATCTTTATAAGGGTGTTATTCTTTAGGTTTATATTTATAATCGTAAGCTCCTTAAAAGCCTTCTTAGGTACGTAGTGCGTGTAGGTTACATTTAGGGTTAGGGCAGTTATGTTTCCTAATCGGAGCGCCCCTATATAGGTGTGGGCTTTATTAGGTCCAGTCTTCTAATTAACCGCTTCTTTAATTTTCGTTACTTTTTTAAGGATCTTCTAGATGCTTATGTTAATAATACTGCTGGTGGTGGTGGTTAGATTAACGGGCGTTTTCAGGGCGCTTACGACATATTTGCATATCTGCTCCGTCCTAAAGACGGCTTCAAAATAGGCCCTTACGGCTTTAAGGATCGCTCCGAACGTACACTCTTCAGCTCCCCTACCTATCATAACATCTTAGAAGTTTTTATAAAGATTTTCCTCCTAATTATTCTTCTGCTTCCCCTTCGCGATTGGTCCGCAAGCGTGCTGTAAGCGCTACAGCTCGCTTAACCCACTTTTCTGCTGAAAATTTCCTCGTCGGTTCGGATGGACGTTTTCACCCTTAAAAGAGGGTTCAGCGCCATCGCTAGCCGCGCCTTCGGTGCGCGATCGGTGCGCCATCACTGCACAAGGCAGTTTAGGTCGCTGATTCCAAATCCGTTGTCCAAACAGTTTTTAGGGTTTTATAGCGTAAGAATTCAGCCTAACGAAGTTTTTTTTTGGGTTAACTTCCTTTCTTAACAGTACTTATTCTTATAGATATGCTTTTCTGCTACACACTGCTATATAACTAGTTTAGGAGACCTTAAGGTATACTAATTCGCTTTTTACCTTTTAACTCCTTCTTTAAACTTGTGGCGAAGCGTAAGTCCTCTAATTACAGGGGGTAAGTTACCCCGTAAGCTATCGGTCTGTAACTCTTTAGTTTTCTATACTGCTATATATGTGATTTATATAGAGCTTACTAGCTTTAAAGGCCTAGTTTCTTTATTAAGTCTAAAGTCCTTATAGCCTTAGTTAAGGGTTCTGATAAATGTCCTTCTATACCTACTAAGGAGTTTCGTACTATTTCTTAAGCTCTAAGTCTCATAATAGTCTTACTTCTCAGTATAGTAATTTAGATATCAGATCTTATTTTATTTCTAGTTCTTATCGTTAGTTTTAGTCAGTTTAGATTCTTTTAGTAAAACTTCACAATTCAGTCTAGGCACTTAAGATTTTTAACAGGCTCTTGTAAGTTACTTTCAGGGCTGTAATCTAACTACTTAACAAGATATTCGAACGTGTTCTTTCCCTTTTGTAAATTTATAACTTCCCTAATGTTATACTTATCCTTATTAGTGTTAATCTTAACTTTCTTTTTTAAAGGAACTCCCTTTAGGGCAGGTTTTAGAAGTGAGATATGAAAAACCTTAATCCACACTTTTATATTAGTAAGTAGGTTAAGTTTGTAATTAGAGGTAGTAACCTTTTTCTTAATTTAGAACAGTCTGTACCTTTTAAAATCAAGCTTTTTACTAAGTTATTTAAAATATAAGTTTCGTGAAAAAAGGTAAATGTAATCTCCCTCTTAAAGAGTTAGTCTCTTAACTTATTTACTATTATAGTAGAGTCTTTCCTTAAATATTAATTACTTGGTTTAATATTTATTAGTAAATCTTTTTATCTATTTACGTACGTGTAAACTTAAGTTTAGCTTAAAGGTAGTTATGTAATTCCTATATCTAGTCTGTACGGACTGCAACTTAAGGGGTGTTAGTTAGTGGGCCTTAACGGAGTTTAAGCTCCTTTTTATAGTTTATGAAGAATAGTAATATATCTATTAACTTAATTAACGTTATATTATAAGCTATTTATACTGTTAGTAATAGTTTAAGCTAATTATCTTATTTAAAGTTAATGAAGGTTTAGAGATACATTATAAGTAGAAAGTTATTAAAAGCTTACTTTTATACCTATTCTTTACATTAGTCTTTATTAAAACTTTAATACGATTAGTTTATCTTAATCTGTAATAATGTTATTTAGCTAAAAGAGTTATAAGATTAGCTCCTTCTTAAAGATATAAGTGAGTTGCTTTATTATTATATTCTTTAAAGTTAGCAGAAAGTAAGCCTATTTTATTAGTCTGTTAACTGCTATTAAGATTTAATTATAAGTAACTCTTATAGTAAGGTCTTTAGATTTAGGTATCTTAATAATAAAGTCGAGTAAGATAAAGCTTTATAATGCCTATGGTATAAAGAGTGGTTTAAAAAGCTTATAAGGCTTATAACGTTAGTTTTACTTTCAGTAATAAATATTACAGTTATTAACCACTTCCTTAACTGGCTTTTATATTTTAGGGAACGTGTATGTTTACTAAACTTACGTAAATATCTTAGCTTTACTAATATATCTTTCAAGTTAAGACTTATAAACCTGTTAAATATACTCTTTACGCTTTCTAATAGCAGTCCTTACTAATAACTGGTTTTATTATAATTTAAGTGTATATAATATTCCTTACTACACTCCTGTAAGTGCTTTAAGATATCTTCTAAGGGGTACTGATACTTATAAGTACCTTCCGTTAACCTTCTTGTCTCTAATTAAAAGTATCAGTTTACTTATTATCTTTTCTTTTAACATAGTAGATCTGGAAGTAGAACAGGGCTATCAGTTCTACTTATTATACTTATCAAGGGTTGAGTTCCTTTATTAAGAAGTACTGGAGGTTATTATAGTTTAAAAAGACTTAAATAGGTTCCTTTATGCCATTTAAGTACAGCACTTACTTAGTAAAGTACTAAATAATCACTATCAGTTCCTTATTATAGATTAGGTATCGTAAGGCTAAGCTATAAATCCCTTTTAATAAAATGGCAACTAGGTACTGTTTCCTATTATCCTGGATTTAGTTAAGTTCTTTACTAATTGCCAATTCCGAGGAGTCCGTTTCGACTTAAAAGGATTTTAAGAAATCGGGAAGAGCTAAGACTAATACTGTAATAAAGGTATGTTTAAAGTCTTTAAACGCATTTTACTATCTATAAATTTACTTAAACAGCTTTCCTTTACCTTTAAGTTTATAAAGTAATCTTACAATCTTTATAAAATACTTAATAAAATATTAATAAAAGTTTACAACGTTAATAAAAGCTTATAATTCTTTTTAATTCTTCAGAGTAAGTTAATGTCTAATTACTATTGTTTCTCTAATTATATCTTAGGCTTTTTAAAGGTTACCCTAAACCTTAGATAGTTTAACTCTTAAACGTAAAAGTGGCTCTTTTCTAAGTTTACTGCTAGCTTCGCTTTTTCGAGAGTTATTAAGACCTATCACATATACTTTTAATATTCTTTTAAAGTTTCGGTATAGATTAGAACGTCGTTTAAATATATAAAGATAAACTTATTAAAGGAGGGGTAAAGAATACTATTAATAAGACTTAAGAAAGTTATAAGGGCGTTTATTAATCATATAGGTATAACACGGTACTAGTAGTGCCAATTACAAGTTCGGAAAGCCGTTTTATATTTATCCTCTTCCTTTACCTTAACGTGGTTAAATCTTATAAGGAAGTTAAGGTTAGAGAACCAATTCGCTGTAATAATCTGTTCTTGCATTTCTATAATAAGTCGTAATAGGTAGTAGTTAATTGTATCCTTGTTTAACGTTTAGTAATTAATAACTATATAAAATTTATTATCTCCCTTCTTTAGGACAAATAGTATTAGGTACCTTACTAAGGATTAGGATTTTATAATAAATCTGTTCTTTAGATTTTTATCGATATACTCCCTTAAGGTTTCAGCCTGTTAGGAGTTTAAGTAGTAAAGCTAGAAGTTACAGAGTTTTGCTCTTAGCTTTAGCTTAATTTCATAGTTATATAATCTATAGGCTAATAGTTACAGTATCTTTTTTCGAAATAAAATAAACTTCCTATACTCTGCAGGTACTTTAAATAAGTTAACTTCTTTACTTATCTGTAAATTAACTTCTTACTTCTTTCTATTTTTTAAATTGTTATTTAAGCTATATAGTAAGCTCTTTAGCCCTTTAATTATCTTAATAAACCTAACATAAACTATACTTAGTTTTAAAGGCTTAGTGCGCTTTTAAGTACTATATATATCTTTAAAGCAGTTTAGTACTTTCTTAACCTTACTTAAATAGTTACTCCTTTAATTAATTATAAGGTTGTACTTTTCTAGCTAAAGTAGACCTAGAATTATATTATACCTTACTACCAGGGTTGGTATTAGTCAACTAATAGTCTAGTCAAGACGTTGACTAAGACTAGTCTAGTCTAGTCAGTGCCTTAACTGAGACTAGACTAAATTATTCTTAATATAGTCTAGTTAGACTAATTAGTCAAAGAAAAAAGTAGGTCCATTACAAGTTTTACTT
>Ga0247780_1001472_pt1 | contig 13265 bp, 14 predicted proteins | sample UWRJL079202R5_FD_179927 | JGI IMG/M metagenome (GOLD analysis project Ga0247780, IMG submission 179927) | Plant litter microbial communities from Arlington Agricultural Research Station in Wisconsin, United States - UWRJ-L079-202R-5 | ecosystem: Environmental > Terrestrial > Plant litter >... | reverse complement strand
GCTTCTGCGAAGCGAGGTTGGCTGACTGAATACGAGGTTAGCAGTGGAGTCTGGCGTTCTTGGCTGTGCAGATCCACGGATGCAGCCGCGGAGCGGCTGCGTGGATCCAGCCACACTGTTCCAACCACCCTGGCCGGGTTAGGGTTGTAAAAACCCAACAAGTAAAGCTAGATATGTTGAGGATATTTGTCTTAAGAGTTGTAACTTAATAGCGTATATGAAAATGTAGATCTTAATAGCGTTGGATAGAAAGGAGCCTTAAGGGTAGATAAAGGTATTACATTTGAAGTTGGAGCCCGGAACTTGGACCACTGACGAAATTCGTGGCCTTGGCAAGACATTTGCACTTTTGACACTTCTGACCATGGGGAGGGGGTGGAGTCTCCAGCTGATGACCAAAACAGGGCCCCGCTCATTGCCGTTCGTTTACGGCGGCAAAACACATCCTCTTTTGTAGGGCTTAGTGGTCGGGTGAACATTCTTAGATGCAGTTGGTGTCGACCTAGAGTTACTCCATGTTGTAGACACGCGATGCGATGTCGCATGCTCCACGGATCTTGGTGAAGCTGGATTTCTGCTCGACATCTTTCCATCTGGGGGCCATGGCTTGCCAACTGTTCTATTCCTGAAAGGCGACTTTTTGCCCTTCAGTCCACGTGTGCGAGAGCATGGCATAGTGGAAGTCGGGAGATTAGGGGTTGATGGCGTCGTGGAAGGCGAGGGTGGAGACGTTGAGGAGCCGCATTTCGACGGTTTGTTGACGGGGACAGCCTCGAGCGGGGTTCTGCTGGCGATCGAAAGCTTTCTGCAGTGCGTCAAACAGGCATCCCTCGTGCAGATCATCACGTGGGGAAGGGAAGTGGACGGGAAGAGCCGCTCTGATTGGCCGATTCGGTCGCTGCAGCTCCCGAAAGGAGCGTCTCGGAGGGGTATTTCAGTTATTGTCGGAAGCAGGATAGGCTTTCCTGCTTTGCATCTCCCTCTTCCACGCCAGCAATTCCTCAAAGATCTTTCAACTTGTTCGAAGGTTTTCTGACCATGGCCGAAAATACCCCCTTCGACGTGCTTACCACAACCGCTGTTGACTTGCAGCGGCTTTTGCGCGAGAACAAAATCTCATCAGTCCAAATCGTGGAGAGCTACTTGGCTCAGGTCAAGCAACATGACGCGGAATTGCGCTGCTTCATATCAGTCGCTCCACGGGAGACACTTCTTCGTGCAGCGGCGTCCTTGGACGGAGAACGCATGCAAGGAAAGACAAGGGGCGCGCTGCACGGTATCCCGATTGTTCTAAAGGACAACTTTGTCACGGCGATGGAGCTGGGGATGGGCACCACGGCCGGGTCGTGGGCTCTCGTGGGAGCCAAGGCGACTGCGAACTCGGCCGTTGCGCAGAAGCTCCTGGATGCTGGCCTTTTGATCCTCGGCAAGACGAACATGACGGAATTTGCGGGCATGAAGATGACCATGATATCGCCTGGGTGGTCTCCAGTAGGTGGCCAGACGGTTTCTCCCTACACGGGACCCATCATACAAGGCGAGACCCTTCTTGGGCACTCGGCGCCGGGGGGCTCATCAACTGGCTCGGCGGTGGCCGTAGCGGCAGGGTTCAGCCCTCTGGCTTTGGGAACGGAGACGATCGGATCTATCATCACTCCCGCGTCCCGCGCCGCGTTGTACGCTCTCAAGCCCACGGTTGGCGTCCAGAACTCGGCTGGCATGTACAGCTTGACCGACTTTTACGACAGCCCAGGGCCCATGGCAAAGTGTGCAGCCGATGTGTTGGCCTTGACGGAGGTGCTGTTGGGTCGCAGTTTTGCTCGCTCTGCTCTAGATCCCGGAAGCTTGGACGGGCTATCTGTTGGATTTCTCAACCCGTCGATCTGGCGCATGGCGGAAGCAATGTGTCGGCAGCACGAGGGGACAGCCGAACAGATGGTAGGTGTTCCTCCGCCCTCTTTACGGATAGCGATGCTGACCCCCATATCGCAGAGAGAGGAGTACCAAGATGCCATCGCCAGATTGGAGAAAGCGGGGTGCGCAGTCAAGTGTCCGGTTGAAATTGCTGATATCTCGGCTCTAACCGTTGATGGCGAACAAGCCATCATGCCAATTGCCTGTGAGTACAACGGCCCATTCGCGAACCCTTCTCGTTGAAGCTCAGTGATTGGACTCTAACATTCTTTACTGCTCAGTCTGGGACTTCAAAAACATCTGCATTCCTCGATTCCTACAGGCCTTCGATGAATGTCCTGTGAGCTCGCTCGACGATATCGTCAAGTTCAACGAAGAGCACAACGACAAATGCCTTCCTTCTGGTAAGTCGGTGACTAACGCCGCAAACCTCTTTCCTCTTCCCCATCGCCATCGTCCGAACTAACTTGGTTTCTGCACAGAGTTTCCGGAGCAAGGCGACTTGACCAAAGCTCGAGACAACGATGATTCAGAAGCACACATCACAACACTGAAGAAGGGTCTCCGGACGGTAGCGAGGAAGATCATCAACGAGGTTTTCGAGAAAGAAGGCGTCAATATCATTGCGGCCTCCGCGGACTCACCTCTGTGCATCCACGCCGCAGCAGCAGGTAAGGAACTTCCTTAATACCAATGGTGACGTTTTAGTTCATGAATCCCAGGTTACCCAATCGCCACCGTGCCCCTCGGCCAACTCAGATACAATGGCCGCCCGTTCGGTCTCTGTATGGTGGCGGGGCAAAACGCTGAAGATACTCTACTCAGGTTCATGGCCGCCTACGAGGAGGCATCGCCACCTCGTGCAGTACCCAGTTTGTAAATGGAAGGCAGCAGCTGATCAATGCCAAGACCACGCTTCCTCGAAACCAAGTCAATTACTTCTCCCCACTCTTTTTGCTCCGCATCCTGATGGTCGCAAGGGAGCTATCATGTATGACGGGGACTCGCAGGTTTCCATGTTGATGCAGCTGTGCGGCGCGAGCGGGGTAAACCTCCTTGATCAAATGCGGGCAGTTCAAGCCCCCAAGATCGACCCCCGGTGCAGCCATCTCGGGAATGGCTTAGACTGCCAACATCCTTCGTTGGATGGAACCAAATTTTCCGATGACAGTGCGCCTGTAACCCCATTTAGCGGGCACCTTCAGTGCCGGATGGATCTTCCACATCTGCATGCGCTGCAAGGATTGCATGTCAGTACCAGTTTGATGCGCTTGTGGTCGTGCTGCCAAGGTTGGTGGTGTCGCAGGGCCAACCCCACGATCGACGCAAGTTGAAATGGTGGTGGAGAATACCGAATACCTGGGTTGGTACTTGCTGCTTTGAGAACAGCATGTACTTATACCCCTATCGAACTCACTCATTGCATATCGTTTACCTATTGATTGACTTGAGTCTATGCAGTCCTTCAGACTCCCCCCTGGATGGCATGCACCCACCGCAACCACCAACTTCCGGCAACCTAGTTTTAGTGCATTCACTGGGCACAAGCTCTCGCTCCTCCTCAGCAGGGATTCGTTTTCTCTACTCCTCAGAAGTCATGCCGGCCAAAGAAGAATACCGTCACGTCCCTTTGGACAGCATCGGAAGCATCGATGACGAACATTCACGGCTTAGCGCTGAGTTTGGTCCGACACTGCTCAAATCGTACCACCATCCCCACAGCCGATACTGGAGAGTTTTTGGGCCTCTGGCCTGGCTGGTCACCACGGCTCTCCTCGCCGCGTTGTGGATCATGCTTACCGCAGCTGTCACGAGGCAGCCGACGGATGCTGAGTGTACTGCTAGGCTCTCGGTATGGTGTAAGTCGTTCACAGCAGCTCTGCAGTTGCGTGACTTGGTGTTGGAGGGCATGAAGCGATCTAATTTGGTGATCATAACAGCGCCCACCTTCGAAGCTGTCCGATACAAGGACTTGCAGTTCGAGAGGTATGCCACAGTCCTTCCCCTGTCGCTCCCCAAGGCGAATGGTGATATTCCCATTTGCTCACACTCATGAAATTGCAGCACGTGGGCCATAGTATCAATAGCTTGAGAATCCATCTTCAGTGCGCGTCTGACGTTACCCCGTATCTCATCAAGCGGGACTCTCGAAGGCCTTTGGGAATCGATCCAGACTTCAACACTCAACATAAGTGCTGAGACTTTGAGAAGATTCATCGGTGGGCCAAGGCGCATGAGCTGGATGTATCTGACTATCAGAATGATATCAGTTAGGAATAGGGGTCGATTGGGTGAGCTCCATAGTTTATACTTTGGGCTCTCCTGTCGGCATGCTCGAACTACTTGTGTAGGAATGTATTAAGCTTAATTTTTATCATCAGGATGTCATAGATACCTAACAAGAGCCAACCTAAGAAGTCACAATTTCTACAAACACACAAGCCTCTCAAACCTCTTCCCCAAACGAATACAGGGGATGTCGACTGTTCGCCAGAACAGATCCGCCACCCACACGACAACCGCAACAAGAACAATGTATGCGGCCGTGAAGCCCACGGCATGTCTCCACGTGTCTTCCCGGCCCGTGACTGACCAAAACAGAGGAAAAACTGCATATCCAAGCGTGTGAATCATCGGCCCGTGTACAATGTATAAGCTGTAGCTGATGCGCCCCAAGTACTGCGGTAACTTTGCATTCAGAACAGTTGAGACCAACCAGTTAGACGGCAGAGTGCGAGCCACTAGCGCGACAAGCAGTATTCCTCCGACGTTCGGCAAGAACCGAAACGGAGTCGGGTCTGACGCTGGCGTGAGCCATCCAAAGAGCTAATACGCTAGCGTCTCTACGATGCAGAAATCTGGCGCTGAAAGTAGGAGTAGGCTCAGAGCTAGCAGAACGGCCTTGGAAATGTCTGTCATGACCGTGAGAGCCCGCATTCGCGCACGCAGAGACGGCGACAACAACGCCGGCGGTGCTTGGGTTGGAAGTTCCCCCCTTTCATCCTCCCCGCTTCGCTATCCCGACCGGCCCACCGCCGTGTCGGCGATCAAAGCGCCGCAAAGAACAGGCCAACGTCCCACCTGTCGAGGAAGTAGACATATAGAATCAAAACCACCATGTCAACCCGTCGAAGTGCCCTCTTGATGCACGCGTACGTAATGCTTCAACAACATCGTCAATCTTGAAAAAGTCATGGTAGATTTCTATCACATTGTGTTGCCAGTTGATGAAAATCTAGTCGAAGCACGCAGAGACCTACTGGGCGAGTTTAGCGCTTCTCATAACTGAATGTTACAATAGCATCGTGATCGGCCCGGGAAGGGCGAAAATAAGATCCGGCTCTCCAGCACAAGCAGGGGTGACGACCCAGGGGCAAATGCACGGGCCACATCATCTCCCAATCCCCTGAATGCTGTGCCGCAGAGATCCCACTCTTAATTTGACTTCCTACTCTTAACTTCCCTATGGTGGCTTCGAAGTTCACCTCAATCAAATATTATCCGCCATGCTCGGCGTACGAACCCAGGTGGCGACTGCACTTGGCGGCTTGATCCTGGCCTACTATCTCAAATTCGGGCCCTGGGCAGAAACCTCCATCATTACCCCTTCGAGTTCGTTGCTCAACGTCGACCATGTCCGAATCGTGCACCGCACTGCACCGAAGGAAGTCCAAAGACGTTTCAACAACTTCATCATAGCCCCCGCCAGTCATCTGTTCTTGCGGTCCAAAATCAGGGGGGTTAGTCTCGGCCCGAGCTGCCTCTCCTTGGTGTATTTCGAAGACGCGAGCGGTAGCAGTAATGCCGGTACCTGGGGTTTATTGCTCAGCTACGACGATGAAAGACCAATGCCCGACAAGAACATACGGTTTCATCGGGAAGCTTTCGACAAGCCGTCTTTCGGCTACCCCTTGCCCCCGTTAGACCCGACCACTGACCGCTTTGTTTACGCTATTGCGCCTCGTTTGCACCTTGGGCGACTTGTCTCTGGCCAAGGGAAGATGTTAGTGCCGAAACCAACAGGAAAGAAACCGGCCTCCCTCGTTGGTGCCCTGCTTGTTTCGACTGAACCAAATCACTCTGGTGCTACTGCTACCATTGGTGGTATCATCATCGACATTCCTTATACCGGTCAGCTTGAGAACGTAAAGTCATACCACGGCGTTTCGATCTGCACCGAGCAGGAGGAATACCACAAGTGGGAAAAAGAACGCAAAGGCCTTACCCCCTCCGAGACGGTTATTGAACGTGGAAAACAGGAGGTCTCTCTAGCTCCCCTCGACGAATCACCTACACCTCGCGCCATCAACGATAACCTCGACCCCTTCCCTGCGGAGCTCTACCAAGAGTACAACCCCGCGGACTCACCAAATCCAGCATGGAGTAGCTCCATCCACGATCACACATCAGACCACATGTCACACACCCACTGCGCGATACACAGCCCCGGCTTCATCAACAACCTGAAAGTGGAAAAGGAAAAGAAAGAAAGTGAGCCCCCTCAATCCAACACCCTCTCCTCAGGAGAAAGCATTGGCCTCTCAGAACAGGAGCCAGTACCAGGCACAATACTCCACGTCGCCACAGCAGCAGGATGGGGTGCCCTGCCACGCTTAGAACTTCTCGATTTGCCCCTGGCGTGGCTCCACGGGGGGTATACCATCGGGTGGGTGAAAGCGAGGCAGTTGCGAATCCTGTCTGACTCGGCACCTCTCCACCCTCGTGATATCGGCGCTTGGATTGTCATCCAGACGAGATCATGGAGTGGAACGAGGCGACTCAAAGCATGTTATCAGATCGTTGCCCTCGGAGAGCCTGATATTGTCTACGCCGTTCCGATCATGAAGACGTTGATAGATGCTAAGATTTCGGAATGGGGGAGTTACGCTAGTGTTTCGACTTTTCCGGTACGTTAACATGTATTTGCTTGGTGGGATTAAAAGGTCGATAGCTGAGATTGTGTTTTTTGCAGGGCCATACATTTGAGAATGACCAGTGGCATCGTCTTTGGGACTGGCGGAAAGAGATTGAAGTTGCTTACATTCAGTCTACTCATAAAGATCTGCTGGCTGCACATGCAGAAGAACGTGAGCTGCGGGGTAAGTGGAAGGCTCAACAGGAGGCGGAGAGGAAGAAGGGGGAGGGAGAGAAGGGGAAGAATGAAGTCTAAGGTGGTGTACTAGGCCCGAGGCCATGCAACATCAACAACATTGAAAAGGTTTAGACCAATTTGATATGCACCGCTCCCTGTCTGAGCGGCCTCCTTTCAGTTGCCTTTTCCTTGCCTTATCTCTCTTCCCCATCGACATGTTGTCTTGACAGGTTCGCAGCAAAACAGGCGGGTGCCGGGCACGCTGCCTCAAAGTTCGGTGCGCAAGGTTCTGGCCTGCAGCAAACGCGGCACATTTACCCCAAATTCCTATTTCAGATACCGAATGATAAATCAGTTTCATTTGCCATCCTTTGCGCCGTTTCTTGGGAAGCTGTGGGGTGTCGGATTAAGCATTTGGGCACCCACTGCACCCTTTGCAGAATCAATGTGGTGTGTACGACGTTCCTGGGTCTAATAAAATCCCAGGTGATATCTGCAGCGGCAAGACAGGTAAGGTGGTTGCCGGGTTTTGAGGCTGACTGGAAACGCCAGAGCCGACGGCTCCAAGGTGGGCGCTATGTTGAATGCTGATGAGGATGCTTGATTGAACTAATCTGGGTGGCTGCCTCGGCCTGCCTGAAATACTGCTTGAAGAGTGGGGCCAATTAGTCGTTCTTGCCTGAGGTTCCAACCTTATTCAACAGCTATCACATTGCCGACATTATTTAACCCAGCTGGTGCTAATGCAAAGTGTTATGGATGTGGATCGAATCTGCAATGTGGGGCTTCCCAAGTTTGGTGCCCGGGCGCGGACTGGTCGTTGCTGCAAAACCTGGAAACCAGGCAGATGTGGGATGGGTCCGACAGCAGCTGGCGGTGAATGCGACTAGTGCCTGTTAAGGTGGTTCCATCATTGCACTCGCATCGGTGTAGGCTATTCAGAGCGACGTGAACCGATGCGAGGTGTATCTAGGTACCTATACCTACTACCTAGGTACGTTTGTGGCGTGATGCAGTGAACAGTCGCAGCGCAGGGCCACATCCAGGGGCACCTCCGTTTCATGGGCTGACACCGCTCCGGTAAGTACCCTAGATGGGTATTGACCTAGGTGCTTTCCACTAATCCAGTATAGTTAATATAAAGGGAAGGCGCCAAGAGTTGTGTCAGCTTGGAGCGAATATGTCTCGTCTCGTCCGTGTTCTCTCCACTGTCTCTTTTCTCTTCTTCTGTGTCAAACAAATGTACTCAGCTGCCCGATCTTTTGCTGTTTCAAGCTGTGAAAATGTGTTGCCGATTTGTTGGTGGATTTAGCCCTCCGTCGGCAAGAAGGGGCCTGAGGGACCTCCGGGACCCAGTGGGCAGGACGGCGATCCCTCCCTCGCTAACGCCATTAATGGCCTCTCCGTGGCCATTAAGACCCTTTGTATGTCAGAAAACCATCCCCATACCCCCTTTTCAGTCATTTGTGCATTTATAGCCACCCCGTGGGTCTCACGATAGAGCAACGACAGCTGAGACATTCCCTACGAAAATATCCTTCCGATTAGAAGAGAAATAACTAACAGATGTTTGCTATCAGACTCCAGTGCCACCACTATCACCGCTACCCTTACAGCCGCCTGCGCTGACGCTAACGCTGCCGCCGCTACCATCACTACCGCCCTCACGGCCGCCGCCGCCAGTCTCACTGCGGCCACCGAGGCCTTTGCTGCTGCTATCGCCCGGGCTGCCCCGGTACCTCCTCCCGCCCTGCCCCCACACATGGAAGTGCTAGTCTGTGGTGCCGGCTAGGGCAACCTAGACGCCCTGGCCAGGCTGGCTGAGATCGAAGCCTCGCTTGCTCCGCCCCCGCCCCCCGGAGGACAGCAAAGTCGTACTCTACACCTCCGCGTTGGGGCTGTCCGGGTTCATCTGAGAATACGATGAAGCAGAGTAGAGACTCAAGGGTGCACTGGCGACACTTATCTATTGGCGGGGAGTGGCAATACCTTCTTAAGAAATCGAACATGGCTGGTTGGAGAAGGCGTGTGGCGATTTAATGGCCTATCCATGGCATCATCTTAGCTAATTGGGTGTGGTATCGGACAACGCCTTGTCAAAGCAGGCGCGTGGTGGTTCAGTTGTATCATTCACGGCATCTATCCCAACCAATCAAGCATGGCTTCAAGGTCGAAGCGGACTTGTCGCTTGGAGTATGGCTGATCGGAGCAGACGTGTGATGGTTTAAAGTCTCACCTATGATATGTATCCCAACCAAATCGAGCATGTTTCCTGTCGGGGCCTGTCTTCTGAGAGCACGCTTGTAGGTCACGAGAAGACCTTTGAACTGCGCGGCGTGCATCGGCATCCACTTCACGATCGGCACGTGGTATTCGGTCTTTGTATCGATCTGATATTGGGTTCTGGATAAACTTGAAGGTGCCTATGCGCTTGCCCGGCCCCTCGGCTCTAAGTTCCAGAAACTGACAGTTAGAGACAAGGTATTTGCAGCTACGTGGAAATGCCTGGGCGACGGTTCTTCCTTCTTCTGGCGGCCCCATCTGACGTCGGCAGCACCAAAACGGCAGTACGGGCTTGGCTTCGCACCCTGGAGCTTTGAGAAGAGGCCTGCGCACCCAAACACGTACGAGATCGATGTAAAGGAAACATAATAGTGCGTTGCTCTGGCTCGAGAGACTCCGAGAGAAGCTCCACCTGGGTATACGGACGTCGCAGCGCCGGATTCGGGGGTTCTTGACATTGTGAAGGGCGCCCCGATGTAGGGTCTACATCGCCTTTTTCACCACCCTCCTAGCCCGCACTCAGCTTTTCCCGTCGAAGGTTGTCTGGAAGCAGCCAAACAAAAGGTAGGTAGCACCCGGATGCAAATAGAAATAAAGATAAAATTCTCACCAATTCATCCTAATCACTCTTCGTAACGAGCTAGAATTTTCTACTACAGAAGCTTCGCCGGCCTGTGGATGTTTAATATTCTCGTTGGTTTAACCCGTATCACATAACACACGGTTGCTAAGATGCGGCTAAGCTCGAGGAGACGTGGAAGTCGCAGGCGAGGGCATTGCTCTCGAGATTGGGGCTGCGCCGCACGGAGCTGGATGGGTGCGGAGACCTTGCTAGGCGTTTCTCGGCATCACGACAGTATTAAGACGATGATTTGTCTGCGGGTATTGTAGTGAATTTACCTTGCTTTTCCTCAGGCATCGAGCCTGAGTGAGTTGATTTGTCTAGATGTACGAAGGCTCAGGCCAAAAAAGAGTCCCATATCTCCGTGCGAAAATGCGTCTTGGAATCCTCACACAGTCTTACTCTGGACCTGTAAGGCCCAGACTTGTCACATTACCGGCCTTTTTAACATGCAGGAACACCTTTTTTACGGATATAAAGACCTTTTCAGAATATATGAACCCATTTTTAGAATGCAGGAAGACCATTTCAGTATTTATTTAGGTGTTGTCAGAATGGGAGATGGCCTGGAATAACGAAAGCTATGGGTGGTCTGTACAGTAGGAAGGCATCTACCGCACTGGCTGAGGGGGCCTTTTCTTTTGGCCGGAGCCTTCGTATCCCGACGCGCAGTTATATCTAGGGCAGTCAGTCGATGAGCATTGGCACGCACGCTTCTACTATGACTTCGCTAGCGGCTATTAGAAGTCTTGGCTAGCATGTCTGTTGGGTTCCTAATCTCCACTCCGACGGGTTTCTGTGTTGCAACTACGGCTAATGTCAATGGCTAGGTATAAGTACGGCACAGCCGCGGGTGACCGGCTCAAGCAGCCGCGGTGATGGACGGATAAGGCGCAGCATTGAGGCATTGCGGCCAGAAAAGTACAAATTGCGCGCTGGGGACGTTACACAAATACCAATCTTGTAGCTACGCTACCCGACAACAATGCTCACCAACTTGGCCTCAGTCGCTCTTGTGGCCCTCGCAGCCTTCCTCGGCGCCTCGAGTGCACACCCGATCGAGCATGGGCCGGCATTGCACGGGAGAGATACGAGTGCAGAAGAGCCGTGCAAGCAGCTGCGGGATGCAGCCGCGGCGTGGCTCAAGGACAATCCTGTTGGTACGACCAAAGCTCACCTCAGACATCTCATGATAGTTTCCACTGACACCATTTAATGCAGCGCCCAAGAACCTCACTGAAGGCGAAGCATTGCTCCTCCCACAAGTCCCAGCCGTGCCAGTCAGGCCGTCCTTGGCTTTCGACTGTCTCAAGTCGGTGCCGCTCGACAAGGAGAGGGCCTTGGCGCATATCACGTCTCTGCGACCAATTTGGGAGTGGCAGAGCACTCTTGATTACAACAAGAACCCTCCGCCGGGCTACCTGTCTGAAGCAGTAGACGTGTTCAAAGGCCTTGACGACATCGCTGGCAAACTACAGTCGAACCCACCGGGATACGCCAACGAGTTCCAATTCCTGACCGATCTGCAGGTGCTGCAAGGGCGGGTGCGAGATGCACACTTTGGCTCCCGCAGCTTGTTGTTCGACCTGTGGACCACTCGCTGGGGTAAACAGTTTGTCTCGGTTTCCAAGGACGGGCTGGCGTTGCCGCAGATCTTTCTTCATGGTACGAGGGCCATTCTAGAATCACGCCTGTTTCAAATCTAGTTACTAACACTCACACTCTGACTAGATGACTTGAAACACCTCGAACAAGGCTACGAGCCGTCACCAGTGACGACCATTGATGGCACTCCAGCATTGGACACTTTACGGAAAGTCGCCCACCAAAACTGGGGTTATCACGATCCTGATGCACGCTTCAACTCGTTGTTCCCTAGCGTGTCCAAATCTGCGAGCATGTCCAATACTGGCCCCGAGATAGTGTTTACTTTTGGCCTCAATGACACAACGACCGTGACATTCCAAAACGGCAGTGCTCTCACCTTTGACAACGTTGCTCTTATCCGCGCAACCCTCACCAACATCACCTCCGGGGCAGATCTCTACAGAGACTTTGGCGTATATGGTGGCCAAGGGCCGCTTCCAACCCCAATTGGCATGTATAGAATGGCCGAGAACCGATTCAAGGCGGACTTCTCCCAGGGCTTCCCAAAACCCTTCGCCGCGAGCTTGGGAGGAGACATATCCGGCTTTCTCTCAGACAGCCCATCATTGACGGATACAGTGGTCTTGGCCATCAGCTCCTTCAAGGCCGCATTGTTCAACATCGACGACATCAGCGACTCTTCGTACATGGCTGACACCTACAAGGTGCCCATTGCGCTCATCACCGCCGCCAAAGCAGCCGAACGCACCAAACTCATCATCGACTTGCAGGGCAACAGCGGCGGGAGTATGGGATACCTTGCCGCAATATACTCCATTCTTTTCCCCGGCAGCACCGGACTTCCATTCCAGTCTCAGACGCGCGTCCACCCCCAACTGGAATGGCTCCTCACCGCCCCGCGCAACACCACTTCCAAGGATCTCGCGTGGTCTTTCGGCCCCTACCGCCAACTCAACGGCACCCGGTTCCCCAACGCCGAGGCCTTCCTCGGCCCCGTCACCACCCCCTTTGGCAACATCACTCGCCCCGCGAAAACCGACCCACAGCTCCTCCGCGAGTACTCATTCACCCTCCCCTGGACGGCACCCCCGTTCGCCCCAGAAAATATAACCATCCTTACTGACGGCGAGGTAAGTTCCACCCTCTCCCCCTTTCCATTCTTCCTTCCCCTCTTTCCCCCTTTCCCCTTCCCCCCTTCCCCTCTTTCCCTCCCCCATGGCTCGCTTTCCCTCTTCCCCCTTCCCCCTTTCTCTAAGTACTTAAAACAACACAGCTAACCCCCTCCCCCAGTGCGCCTCCGCCTGCGCCCTCTTCACCGCCATCCTCACACACACCCACTCCATCCGCACCGTCACCTTCGGCGGCCGCCCCCTCCTCGCTCCAATGCAAGCCATCGGCCGCACCAAAGGCGGCCCCGTGTCCGACCTCAGTGGCTTCCCCCCCGCCCTCGATCGCTCAACATTACCACCAGGCATACCCACTATTCCCACGGCACCACTCCCCCTCCGCCTCACGGGCGGCGCTAGACCTGGTAGATGGGCAGAGAGCTTTCGGTTCAACCTGGCGAATATGGCGCCGCTGGGGGACGGGGAGAGGGCGGTACCGTTGCAGTTTCGGTATGAGGCCGCGGGGGGGCGCGTGTTTTGGACGTGGGAGATGGTGAGGGGGGTGGAGAAGGTTTGGGAAAGGGTAGCGGAGGTGGCTTGGGGCGAGGGGAGGTGTGTGGAGGGGTCGAGTGCGGGTGAG
>Ga0247780_1001471_pt1 | contig 13319 bp, 5 predicted proteins | sample UWRJL079202R5_FD_179927 | JGI IMG/M metagenome (GOLD analysis project Ga0247780, IMG submission 179927) | Plant litter microbial communities from Arlington Agricultural Research Station in Wisconsin, United States - UWRJ-L079-202R-5 | ecosystem: Environmental > Terrestrial > Plant litter >... | reverse complement strand
AAGAACGCCAGACTCCACTGCCAACCTCGTATTCAGTCAGCCAACCTCGCTTCGCAGAAGCGAGTGTGGCCAATGCACTCCGTGCACTGGCCACCCTCACGGCTATAATAACACGGCTTCCACTCTTGAAGATAGAAATAATGAATCACCTTCAACACACACTGCTCTCCAATGCCTTGACCCCTTTTGCATTTCAACACTTCTTTTCTAACAAAACTCCCTTTAAGGCAGGTTCTAGAAGTGAGACGTGAAAAACTTTAATCCACACCTTTATACTAACAGGTAAGTCTAATTTATAGTTAAAGGTAGCACCCTTTTTCTTAATTTAAAATAATCTATATCTTTTAAAGTTAAGCTTTTTACTAAACCGTTTTAAATATAGGTTTTATAAAAAAAGGTAAATGTAATCCCCCTTTTAAAAAGTCAGTCCCTTAACTTATTTACCATTATAGTAAAGTCCTTTTTTAAACATTAACTACTTAATTTAATGTTTATTAGTAAATTTCTTTATTTATTCACGTGTAAACTCAAATTTAGCTTATAAATGGTTATATAGTTCTTACATCCAGTTTATATAAACTACAGCTTAGGGGGTGCTAATAGGCGGGCCTTAACAGAGTTTAAACTCCTTACCGTAATTAGTAAAAAACAGTAATATACCTGTTAACTTAACTAATGTTATATTATAAGCTATCTATACTGTTAGTAATAGCTTAAGTTAATTATCTTATTTAAAGTTAATATAAGCTTAAAGATACGTTATAAGTATTTAATTAACTTATTCTATTTAACTATCCGTCTGTAGGTGGAAATTATTAAAAGTTTACTTTTTACACCTATTCTTTACATTAATCCTTACTAAAACTTTAATATAATTAGCTTATTTTAATCTATAATAATATTATCTAGCTAAAGGTATTATAAAACTACCTTTTTCTTAAAAATATAAGTAAGTTACTCTACTGTTATATCTTTTAAGGTTAGTAAAAAGTAAACTTATTTTATTAATCTATTAATTATTATAAGGATTTAGTTATAAGTGACTCCTATAACAGGGTCCCTAAACTCTAGAATCCCAGTGACGAAGTTAAGTGAGATAGAACTTTATAACGCTTATAATATAAGGAGTGGTTTAAAAAGCCTATAAGGCTTATAATACTAATTCTACTTACAGTGGCAGATGTTATAATTATTAATCACTTTTTTAACCAGCTTTTTTATTCCCAGGAAGGCGTACGCCTGCTAAGCCTATATAAAAGTCTTTACCCGGCTTATATGTCCTTTAAATTAAGACTTATAAATCTGTTACACGTACTCCTTTCATTTATCTAAGTTATAAATATACAGTTTCTCTTAATACTAGAGCTTTACTTCTAGTTTAGGCGTACCGTCTACACTATCTAACAGCTATTCTAGTTAATAACCAGTTTTATTATAATTTAAATACTTTAGGCATTCTTTACCACAGTCTTACACGTGCCCTAAAAAGTCTCCTAAAAGGCACTTATACTTACAGGTTCCTTTTACTAACCTTCTTACTTAAAAGTCTTATTATTACTAATAAATATTATACTTTATTTATAAGTTTATACAGACGTTAATAGTTTATTCTAGCGTCTAGTTATTTAACATTTACAGCGTATACTTTAATATACTGTTCCTGGCTTTATTAAATATAGTAATAGGGATTAAGACCAGATTAATATCTTTATAATCCTATCTTTAATTAAGAGTATTAGCTTACTTATTATCTTTTCCTTTAATATAGTAAATCTAAAAGTAAAATAGGGCTATTAACTCTACCCACTATACTTACCGTAAATTAAGTTCCTTTATTAGGAAATATTAAAGGTTATTATAATTTAAAAAGACTTAAACTGGTTCTTCCATACTATTTAAATACAGTACTTACTTAATAAAACATTAAATAATCACTATTAGTTCCTTATTATAAATTAGATATTATAAGGTTAGGCTGTAGATTCTTTTTAATAAAAAGGTAACTAGGTGGTGTTTCCCATCATCTTAGATTTAGCTAAGTTCTCTACTAATTATAAACTTTAAGGAGTTTATCTTAATTTAAAAAAGCTTTAAGAAATCAGGGAGGGCTAAGATTAATACTGTAATAAAGATGTGTTTAAGGTCTTTAAACGCTTTTTACTATCTATTAGTCTACTTAAACGGCTTTCCCTTACCTGTAAGTTTATAAAGTGGTCTTACAATCCTTATAAAGTACCTGATAAAACAGTAATAAAAGTTTATAAAGCTGATAAAGGCTTATAACTCTTTTTAATTCTTTAAAGTAAGTTAATCTTTAATTACCTTTATCTTCTCCAGTTATATTTTAAGCTTTTTAAAGGTTACTTTAAACCCTAAATAGTTCAGCTCTTAAATGTAAAAGTAACTCTTCTCTAGGTTTATTATCAGCTTTACTTTTTTAAAAGCTGTTAAAACCTATCGTATATACTTTTAATATTCTTTTAAAGTTTTAAAATAAATTAAAACGTTATTTAAATATATAAAGATAAACTTATTAAGGAAGGGATGGAGAACATTATTAATAAGGCCTTAAAAGGTTACAGGGGTGTTTATTAATCCTATTAATATAATATAATACTAATAATACCCGTTATAAGTCTGAAAAGCTGTTTTATACTTATCCTCTTCCTTTACTTTAACGTGGTTAAATCCTATAGGGAAATTAAGGCTAGAGAACCAGTTTACCTTAATAATCCGTTTTTACATTTCCGTAATAAGTAGTAATAAGTAACAATTCTTAATTATATCTTTATTTAACGTTTAGTAATTAATAATTATATATAACTTACTATCTCCCTTTCTTAAGATAAATAGTATTAAATATCCTGCTGGGGACTGGGACTTTATAATAAACCTGTTTTTTAAGTTCTCTTTAATATACTCCTTTAAGGTTTTAACCTGCTAAGGGTTTAAATAATAAGGTTAAAAGCTGTAGAGTTTTACTCCTAGCTTTAACTTAATTTTATAATCCCATAATCTATAATCTGGTAATTATAATATCTTTTTTTAAAATAAGGTAAACTTCCTATATTCTACAGGTACCTTAAATAAATTAACTTCCTTACTTATTTATAAATCAGCTTCTTACTTTTCTCCACCTTCTAAATCGTTATTCAGGTAATATAATAGACTCTCTAATCCTTTAACCGTTTTAATAAACCTAACTTAAACCGTATTTAGTTTTAAGGGTTTAATATGCTTTTAAATACTTTATGTAACTTTAAAGCGGTTTAATACCTTTTTAGCTTTTTCTAAACAGTAATTACAGTTAAGGGACTTATTAAAAGTAAAATGGCTACTCCTTTAATTAATTATAAGGTTATACTTTTCCAATTAAAGTAAACTTAAGATTATATTATAACCTATAACTAGTATAATGTTAAAATCCACTTATTATTTATCCCTGTCCACTTTAATTAAAAGTGGTAAATAGTAGGTAACTTTACCGTTATTATACTAGTATAGGCCTCTTTCTCTATTTTAAATAAGAATAGCCTCTTTATACTTTTTATTAAAAAGTTTCCTTTAATTAACTAATAAGGGGTGTACTAAGTTAAAAGCACTCCTATTATTAATCACTACTTTTACCTTAAATAGCCTCCCTTTTCCGTCTATTATATTAATACTGACGGAATAATACTTATACTCCTTTAACATCTAAGTTATAATAATCACTTATCCTTAAAGTCTTATTTAACCTAACCTTTAAATACCTCTCCTTTTTCTTAATGTTTTTACTAATTAGCGAATTACTAGTTTCTAGCCCTTTTAAAGGGCCTGTAGCCTTTTCTTAATTCCTTTTAGAAAAACAGGCAGTTTTAATAAACCTAGTAATTAACCTTTTTTAAGTTTTCACACTTTAACGTCTAATCGACTTTAAACGGTTTAATATTCCTAAAGTCCTTAATAAATCGATAATATATTTTATAAGATTAAATCGTAGTAATATCTTTTTACTCTTAAATCTGCTAATAGTCCTCTCACTTTTACTACTCTTTAACTTTTCCATTAAGGTGTAATAAATATATTACAATTAGGCAGTTATTAAATACCCCTCCTTACCAGCACGTAGTAGGGGCTTAATTAATTACAGTAACTTTCCACTTATTACCAGACTCTTTTATTAGGGAATAAGAGACTTAATAATAGGCTGGTTTTAACTCCACCTTTATAACAGCATAATCCCATCTTTATACATTAGGGAAGTGGTTATAAAGAGCCTTAAACCCATTATACCAGTTAAAAGTATAATTATTATATATATAATTAATCTATAATATATCCTTATAATTAGGGTAATTAATGTTAATTACAGGTGTTACAGTTATAAAGTATAGGACGGAAAGGGTGGTGTCTTATTTCTTTTCTTCTTCCACTTACCTCCAGGTTTATTATTTCTCTTAAACCTCTTCCCAGAACTTAGGTAATAATAACCCAGCTTATTCTTCCATAAAGTAGCCTTCCTTAATAAGTCAGTACTTAAGTTAATTAATAAAACGAACTTTATTACAGAATTATAACTTAATTTCCATTACTTTATCTTTAAACGTTATTATAAAACCCTTAACTTATAAGTCCTCCACTTTATTTACTAATTCTTAATATTTCTCTTTTAACTCCTAAACCCTCTATTAATATATTTACTTTATACCTTCTTAGGGAACCCTTAAAGTACCAGTTTAAGGCACACTGGCTTTAATATAAGGTAACTATCTAAACTGTCCTTTTTCCAGGGAGGTAAGGGTATTAATCCACTTAATATACTTAAAGTGTTTAAAAGTCTTAAGGGGTATTATTAAAAAGAACTTCTGTTTCTCTAGTTTAATTCTCTTAACTTATTCTTTTTTACCTTTTAAGGCTTACTTTACTGTTTAAGTGGCCTAAAGGGCTAGTTTTTTAACTTCCTTTACTATCTTAGTAATTTTTAAATCAGGGTCCTTCCTAAACTTCCTTAATTCTTAGGCTTACAGGGTAAGGTTTTTAAAGCTTATAACAGCTAACCGGAACATCTCTTCCTAAAGTTAGTCTTCTGTAACCTACACCTTTAGTAATTCTAAGTTTCCACCTTAAAGTCGGTTTTTTACAACTTACACCTTTATAGTTAACTCTTTTAAAACACCCTTAAAGACTAAGTATACCACATCTTAAGGTTCTTCCTCTTCTTCCTCTTCTCTTAAGTTACACTTATTTATCTAAGTGTAATCTTTTTCGTTACCTACTATCCTAACGTAGACATCTCTTAAATTAAACTTAACGTGCTTCCCTCCTTCTAGAACTGGCTTCTAACTAACTTATTTTAATAACAGGCACTGTTACATTATATAGCCTTTCTTATTATAATTAAAACACTAAACTTAAGATAGGTCTTTAGGCTACTTTTACTATTACTATCGTTAAGGCTTATCGTAATTAAGTTAGTTTTAACAGTTTACTATATTAATATCCATTAACCTAAGGTGGTAACCTGTTACAGTTAACTAGTTCCCCTTCTTTAATTTACTTAACTAGTAAAGGGTCTGTTCCTTTTAATAATTCTTTTAATAATAGTGATTATAATACCAGTTATTAACCTTAATAACTATCTTAACTAACTCTTAAAGGCGATCTAAGCGGTCTTCCCGGTAAAGATCTTTAATAACGTACTCTTTTAAGCCACTTTAAAATAATATTACTAGGGCTTCTTAACTAAGCTTAGTTTTACTACCTTTAACTTAAAGTGGGTAGAGAACTTAAAGACTAAGGACGTCTGCCTTAAGGTTATAAGTTACTATTTAGCCCGCCTGGGAGTGTCTAGCTCCCTAAACTTAATCTGGAGTTAATTAATAAACACGTCGAAGTCGTTAAAAAGAGCCTAAGTCTTAAGGGCCTCTTTACATACTTTATCCACAGAGAGGTTATTAATTATCTTTACGTAAGGTTTATACCAGCGTGCGGTTACTCTATTTAATAAAGCTCTGGTAAACCTAACCTTTCCTTCTTCTTTAAAGAACTGCTTATTATAGTAAGTGATATAACTCTAAAGCTAGGTTATCTACAACTCTAACTGCGTAAAGTCTCCTTTAAAGCGTAACAGCAGGGGGAGCTTTACTTATTTCTTTTATAAGCCCTTAAGGTTATTATTCTCCAGTTTAATAACGTTAAATTAGGCCTAGAGTTTTTTAATAAGATTAATATGGCTCTTAATATCTTTAGGGAAGGCTTTGTTAAATTCCTTAACTAATCCTTACTGGTTAAGGTTTAAGTTTTTAAGGCGTGTAATTAATTTATTAATAGTAGGTAGTTAAGGCTGAGCTTACACCTCTTTAATCTCCTTACCTTTTCTAAAGGTTAACATATTAGTGGGAGAGAGGTGGTGTCTGGGAATTTAATAAACAGCGTTTAGAACTAAAACGCTAATATCGTATTATAACTTACACCTAATACAGGCCTTAAAAGGACTAATACAGGTTAAGATAGAATGTATAACAGGACGCTAACAGGTAAGGGGCGTTCTGAAGACGGCTTATTAAGCTAACACTCTTAAACGGGGGTTTAATGTCACTATAGGTCGCTGTCACTATAATGCATAGAGGTAAGTCTGAACAGTAGGACATAAATGAATAATTAAATATTAGCGTGAGGAATTAAAGTCCCTTACAGTGGTTATGGGTATAACTATAACTATTTATACTAACTAGCCAGAGGTACCTTATACCTTACTTAATGGTCTGTTACTTAGTAAGGAACTAAGTAACCTGCCACTAAGCACCTCTTACTTAGAGGTCTCACAGATGCTCAGTAGGTGAGCACCTTTGCCAAGACTGAGCAACTGCTGGTTGGTCGTAGGGGCTTCGGGTCTTTACACCCCTGGCCCAGTGCGCAGTACCGTGCGTACTGTCTTTCTGCACTGTTCCTTGTGCGGGGGATTCGTCGGGCCGCTCCGGCCCAAGTGACGGCCTGCAGGGTCGTTACATAACTGTTACATCTAACACACCCCCTTAGCTTTAAAGCTGTTTTTAAGGTTTAGAGCTGGAGATCTTTTACTTTTTAAAAACTACCTACTCCGCTTCCTGTACCTTACTCGAGCTTATATAAGGTTAGGTGGTAGATAAAAACCTACTTTATATGGGAATCGAACCTATAACCTTTTTAAGCAGCCAATACCGAAGAGGCACTGAGACTTTTAATTGTTATATATTACCACTACACTAAAAAGTGCGGGAACCTAATTACTTTAGCAAGTAGTAATAGCTGTTATATTTAATAGTACTTCTTCCCTTAAGCTTAGGTTGTTAAGCCCTGTATTACAGGCCTTTAACCAACCTCTAGGAATGTACTATAAACCTATAAAACCCTACTAGGTAATGAATTATAAATTAAAAAGGTATAAATAAAATATAGTAATTTAATTTCTATGTAATTGTTGCACAGTAGGGTTCCACAGGCCTGTAGTACAGGCCTGTAGTACAGGCCTGTTGCTCAGAGGAAGTAGAGCGGTACTGTTCCAAGCCAACTACAGCGCTAGAAGCGCTGTAGGAAGCAAAAGAAGGCCTGAGGTACAGAGGCAGTGCCTCTGTATATGACTGAATAAGTGGTGTAAATTGCTTGCTTAGTAGAAGGCTAGTATATAACCTTTAAAAGGTTACTTTACGATTAGTATTTATTAAAACTTAAATTTCCAACTATTAAAGTAGCTTTTTAATTTTAATACTTATTAATGTAGATTAATTAGCTAACGGTAAAATAACTATAATGTATAAATTTACCCTTTTACATATAAAGGTCTTAATATTATAAAAGGTTAATAAATGCTTTAATACGTAATAGAAAGTTAGAAAAACATATAAATAGCTTAAAAGGTTCCTTACTTTATAAAAGGTATAGGATTTATCTAATTAAAAGTTTGTAGGTAAGCAGTTAGACTAGGAAATGCGATTAAATGGTGGTGGTGTAAATGGGTCTTGTTTAAAAATTTGGTACTGTAACGTATATAGTAAGCCCGGCTATAATACATGTATATATAGAGAGGCTGTAAAATTGTTTAGTTTATCTATTTTTAATTTATCTATTTCTAATTCATCTATTTTTAACTCAGTTATTATTATTTCCCAGTATTATAGTTATATAATTAAATCTAGTAATACTAATAATAAGTCATAACTATAGGAAACTTTTATACTGCGCCCTTAAGCCCTAGCGCGATACCTTATCTTTATAGGCTGGGCGAAATTGTAAAATCACGTAGTGCATTTAAACTAAGGTATAAATAGTATCTTTAACTACACTTACTTAGTTAAATTATTATAACCTTAAACGTACAGCCTAGCCGCTATATAAAATGTCTTTTGTTAGTTTAGTAAGTAAGTTAGTAAAAGCTAGTTATAATTAAAATTCAATCCGTTTAGACTATTGCTTTACTTTAGCATTCTTTTTAGCTTTCTCCTCCTTATCCTCTTCCTTAATGCTTTTTACAATTAAAAGCGAAATACAGGTACGTACTACAGGAAGTTTATATAATAAATTAAAATTAATTAAATTAAAATCCCGTTAAAGGTATTTAGTTTGCATAGTATAGTGTAAATCGTTATAGTAAGCGGTAGTAAAACCTACTATATATATGAAGCTATATGGAAAGAAGCGCGAAGACCTTACAACTATACTTTATGGTATTTTTAACTATATCCCTTATCTTAACAATACTAATACTAATAGTTTAACCAACTTTATTAAAACCGGTTATATTATTTATAGATTTAAATACAAGAAAAAAGTGTTATTTAACTATGTAAATATAATCTAGATAGGTTAAAGATGTTTCTTACGGGATACCGCTAGCTGAGATAGGCCTAGCTGTGGCTTTTCGATGTAAAAGCGATCGTAAATACCGTTATTACTAATGGAGCTAATCGGTTGGAAGCGGAGTAGTTGGACTTAGAGTAGCCTTATATAATTAACAGTATAAAGCAACAGTCTGTAATTAACTAATAAAACATACCTTACGTTTAATTAAAAAGCATTCCCTTATACTTAACCTACTTAGTGCACGGTGAAGTGCACCCTAAGGATAGTTATTATAGGGTAGTAGAAAAATTACAGCTCGCTTGTTTTTACGTCTCGTTTATCACACACGTTAATAGGCTTAATTTATTAAGTGTACTTCCATACGTATTAGGAGTAGTTCGATGTATAGCGCTATAGGTGCTCAGCGATCTAAGTAAGATATTTAAGGTTACTTTCGCCATCCTAGAGTAGAGGAATGAAGTGACGGAGTAAATTTACAGTAGTACCGTACTCTATTCTAAGAGAGCCTCTGGCGAATAAAAGCGGGAGCGTGTAAGAAGGCTAACAGGGTAAAGCCGTTTCTAGCCGTTAAGTCTATCTACTTGAATTTCGACCACCTTTACCAATGTCCTCTTCTTTAGCAGTTACAACGAGCATGTGAAGGACATTTTTGGCACCCAAAGGCCCACGAACTGCTTGGTCTCTCTGAGGTAACAGCCCATTTTTGGTAAAGTATCTTTTACCCCACACTTTCACTCCAGTTCTCACGACCACAGGTCTCAAGAGTCAGAAAATTGTGCAAAAACAAGATCAATCGCGCCTTACCGCCAGGGGTTGGTTTACGAAATATTTAAGCCCAGATGCAGGGTTACCTAATGCACTTGGTCGCAATGCTTTTGGATGCATCTTGGTAACAAGGGTCGAGATGGGGCTTGTTGGGTACCTAAGTAGGCTGCAGCACTTCTGACCAGTAATCTGAGTGAATCAGGGCCTCTGACAAGCAGAATGAACAATCGGGGCTGTGAGGCTGACGCCTCAAAATGTCGAGGTGCCGCAAGCAGTTAGGATGGCTCGGTGAAGGCCTGCAAGGCGCCCGCGCAAGCCTCAAATGGGACACCGAGTTGCCCAATCTGACCATCTCGCCAGCAGATGGCACCACGTCGCGCAGACTGATGCTTGGCAACCCCTCGCCTTGGACCCGTCCCACCACTCAGCGCTGTCGAATGTGTTCACACGGAACAGGCTTTGGCCAAGCACATGTATTTACCGTAACAAACCGAGCCCGGTGTAGTTGTACTGCCACGACGAGAGTGGGGGGTTTGGTCTGCAAGCACCCTTGCGTAGATAGTAGAAAGCTGTTGCCTATCCCACATCTCTATTGTCATCCCTCTTCACCCTCCTTCCTTCTTGACCGTGGTGCATGGATTTACTAATGCGCCAACCATGAGCCACAACCGGAGCTTTGAAGAGATCCTTCAATCCGCCGAACACCACCACACCCAGTACGTCAAACAGCTGCGTCTTCTCCACGACGCTGCCTACCCAACAGACCGCTTTAACAACTCCCCTCGCCCCTCCCCTACCCTTCGAGCCGACACCTTCCCCGGCGACCCTAGCCCGAGTCTAGGACATGGAGCCAGCTTCAAGCAAAGTCAGCGCCTCGCCAACGAGTCGGGCGCCGGATACGCCGACAAGATAGCGCGCCCATTGTCCCTGTCGGAGGGCGCTGCTGCTGACTCGGGCGATGAGGTGGAGTTCCTACCACTGACATCACCAATACCAATACGCTATACTGAGTCCAGAGTGGCTGTCGATGAGACGTACAGACCACAAGGCGTGTCGGGCTATCTCGATAAGGAGTGGTTTTCCGAGGAGCAGCTAGCGGTTCATCTTAATTCACTGAACGACGAGGATGATGGCAGGCCATCCCCCACAGCGATTGCTCTAGGCAGCGACTTGTGGCAGAGGCGGGGCGCCATCAACACTTCCACCGTTTCGGAGATCTTTGTGTCAGAGGACGCTTACCCCAGCGCCACGTATGAGGTCTATGAGGTCAGCCGTGAAGGTCTCTTCCAGATACCCTACGATAGAAGCCCATTGATTCACGATGCCCCCGAAAACAACCTATTGAACGCCCCGGTGATGTGGGATACAATCCGCAATGTAAACCCAAAGGGTGATGCTATCGGGCGCATGACGTGAGTTTTTTTTCTAGTAATGACTTGACTGACTCTTGAGGAGACTCACGCTTTCGTTTGGCTCAGCATCCTTCAGGAGCCGTCCCCCTTGGTGCTGGGCGCGGTTCACATGACGCTAAAGAAACACTTTGATATGGATGAGCTATTTCAACACCTCGTGTCTACTGACGGGAACAAGGGGAAGACGAGGGTGAGCAGCGTCCCTTTATCGTTTTGAATACGTTCCATGTGGTTAACCCTATTAGGCTTACTTGGATAGGGCATACGAGACGATGCCACTACGGCAGCGCAGCTTCTTCTTCATCTTCAAATACTACACCATCGTGGAAGACGGGCTGACCCCAGCATCATGGCAGGCCTATGACACACGTGAGCCCGCCAGCAAGTCGCCCGACCACATTAACATTGCTGAGTGCAGCTCGGTGCTGGCCCTGTCATTGGGGGGAGATCCTACCAAGACGGTACAGAAACAGGTGCGCCGCAAGGTCAAGGGGGGCAAGGTCTTCGACACGTTTGCGCCCTGGCACATGGTCAACATCCAGTTCTTCCCCGATGAGGAACACTCGGTGCGCAGTTCCGACTTTCGTCAAAAAACCCCTTGCAACGGGCCCCACGCATTCCTCAACAGCCTTAGCGTCGAGTACCGCGACGCCGCCAAACGCTACGCCAAGTTGAACCAGCACATTACCAAACTAATCACGCCGTTGAACCAGTTCATGTTTGACGGCCGCCTGCGCGACAAGCTGCTATTCGAGGACAAGGACTTCACCTACTCTCGGCGCTATTTCTGGGCCTACAACACCCTGGGCGTCATTAATGACGGCATCAAATCTATGCGGTCGGCCTACCTCGACACCTTCAACAAGGACTTTTGGGCAGGCAAGCACAAAACCCTGTGGCCGCACCCGGCGCCCGACTCGGCCGAAGGGCATGAGTATGTTTCACGCCTCGAGGCCGCACGCCAGGACCTCGAGGCTGCCGTTCGCGATCTTGAAGATGTCTACGACCGCAACGCCCGCACGCGCGACGAGATCCGCTCCCTGAGGGAACAGCTTTTCAGCGGAAGCAGCGTCAAGGAATCTCGTCGAGCGATTGAGCAGGGCCACAATATCAAGATTCTAACGAGCGTGTCCATGATTTTTTTACCGCTTACGTTTGTCACGGCAAGTCTGCTCCCCCTTCATTAGAAGAGCAACAAGAAAAACTAACGATGAAAAAGTCGGTCTTTGGCATCACGGAGTTCCAATTTTCTGAACGCGACTGGCGCTTTGCCGTCACCATGGTGTCGGTGTGCATCCCCTTCTTCCTGCTCATAATCGTCCTCCAGACGCAGGCGACCATGCAGGCTGTGCGCAAGTACAGGCAGGCCGTCCAGCGCTACATCTCGGCGTCGCTGCAGCGCAGGTTCCAGCGCTGCCAGCAACCAAGTGGAGGGCCCTTACCAACGCCGACCCAGATGCAGGGGAACGAAGGGGGGCACATGTTTTGGCAGAGAAAGGAGAGGGTGAGGATGGGTTGGCTGAGGCGGTGGATGAGGGGTAGGGGCCAGAATGAGATTGAGGGGAGGCTTAGGGCTGACGACCTTGTGTAGCTATGTTTTTTTTTTTGGCTGGTTTAGATTTATTTCCCAAGGCACTAGATACCCAATCCGTTTAGATATGATATTAGCGGTCGGTCCAATCCAGCCTGGACAATGAAGCAATGAACTCTCTTCTCCCGGATGCTCGTTGGGCCGTAGACCGGATATTGGGTACAGTGATCATTAGCCTGCTGCTCGCTCGGGACATAGTCGGGGAAGAAGCGAGACGGGGTGGTCCTCTCAGCTGCCCCATATCCGCCTAACACGAGATCTAGGCTTCTGCCGGTGGGTCAATGTCGCAGGGTGAGGTCTGGGTCTCTGGGTCCAGGTGTTCCACGCGGGTGTGACGTTCTGGTGATGGGACAGGAGAGCGAGAGAGTATAGCGGTGTGCTCTTAGAGAGCTGGTATCTAGATGCCTAGAACGCCCGAACAACTAAATGATAGTTATAGTGATAGATCTGGTGGATAAAACAATAAGATGATTCCATTCTGGTGGTCCGGTTGCAGCCCAATCAAGCATCTGAGCACAGCAGGCATTCCTTCCGCCGCAAGGTCAGCCAAGTTTTGGTCCAAGAGCCACTCCATGATCATCCAATGAGCTCACCAGATCCTTGATCGCACACCAACATCTACGCCAGCATTGTGACGGGTTGGTAATAAGTGGGAACTAGCAAGATGACTAACGGTTAGTCAACTTGCACATACCTTTTGGTGTAGCGGGCAGTTGTAGCAGTTCCCTGCA